>Ga0207039_1085_pt1 | contig 24560 bp, 17 predicted proteins | sample Alteio_BWMinCont_74_FD_153264 | JGI IMG/M metagenome (GOLD analysis project Ga0207039, IMG submission 153264) | Enriched cells from forest soil in Barre Woods Harvard Forest LTER site, Petersham, Massachusetts, United States -... | ecosystem: Environmental > Terrestrial > Soil > Temperate forest >... | reverse complement strand
TTTGATCACGTAATTATTGACTCACCCCCTATCCTGGCCGTCACAGACGCGGTTCGCCTTTCCATCGAAGCTGACGCCGTGTTGATGGTCGTCCGCTCCTCCCAGACGAGCAAGGCCGCGCTGCGCCGGGCCAGCATCGTGCTGGCGCAAGTCAAAGCTAAGGTATTGGGAATAGTGCTCAATGGCATCGATTTGAATTCACCGGACCGCCACTACTACTACTACTCAAACAAACCCTACGCCAACGCTTACTACAGTAGTGACGAAAAGGACAAACGGCCGGTCGCTTTCTGAACGAATTCCTACTTCAAGCCAATCGTTTTGGGAGACGCCTTGTTGAAGCTCTAAGCTGGCGTTGGAACAACATATTCCCGATTTCTGTTTTCTCCCGCGTTTTGTCAAACACTTGGGTCGACTTGGAACTTACTAACTGGTGCAGCAGGTCGATCTTCTCCCAGCTCTCGCAGCGCTCAACATCGCCAACGAACAATCAGTGTAACTTCGCATGAACGGAATCTCAGATTTAGAAATGCCGAAACAAACTGGCCTGGTTACGGCCATAGGTTTCGTTTGCCTTGTCAGCGCTCCGCTGTGGGCCTACGGTCTGTTTTTCCCGTTCGCCGGAGAGAATAAGGCATTGGCGATTCTTCCCGTCTTCGCCGTAGTGATAGCGTTACAACTGGCTCTCATTTATTGGACGAGCGCAGGCGATCGGTTCATGGCGGAGGTAATGTTCGTAGGTTTTCTGCTCAAGCTGGCCGCCGTTTCGACATTTATGTTCACGGTCACTACGGTGTATGAAGGAGCCGCAGACTTATTCCTCTACTTTGATCGGGGGCGACAGATCGTCAATGATTTTTCCCTTACCGGCAGCTGGACGGTTCTCCATCCATTCTACGGCACAAATTTCACTATAATGCAGACGAGTTGGCTAGTTTTCGTGTTCGGGCCGACGTTTCAAGGGCTCATGATCATTTCCGCCACACTCTCATTTTGGGGCCAATATCTATTTTACCGGTCCTTCTGCATTGCATTTCCGAGGGGACTCCACAGACTGGCGGCAATAGTAATGTTTTTTGTGCCCTCGATCGTGTTCTGGACGTCCGCGATTGGGAAGGACAGTGTAACTTTCTTTTTTATGGGGGCTTCCTGCTATTGGTTTTCTAAGCTGACGCAGCGGAACAATCTTGCCGCAATCGTCGCCGTCTTGGCGTCGCTTTCCGGCGTAATGCTTGTGCGGCCCCACATCGCTGCCATGCTCGTCATTTCACTTGCCGCAGCCTACCTCCTTTCGAAGAATCTACACGGAACGTTGGGAATGGCGGCGAAGACCGTCGGCATCCCGCTGTTGTTGCTTGCCAGCGTGTATTTTGTTACTCAGACACAAGATTTCGTGGATGAGGGCGGCACTCAGCAGACGGCTCAAGGGTTAGCCAAAAGCGTCGCCGACAATAATTATGGTCTTGGAGGATCGACATTCGGCCAGTCCCTTACCTATCGTTTAGCGGCTGCTCCCTTTCTTCTCTTTCGACCTTTTCCCTGGGAGGCTCACAACGCCGAGGCCGCTATCGCATCAATTGAGGGCGTTTGCCTCCTATTGTTTTTCTGGCGACGCCGTAAACTCTTGTGGGCTTCTTTCCGTAGCAGTCGCGAGAAAGCGTTTGTCCTGTTTTTGTGGGTTTATGCTGCTGAGTTCTTGCTAGTGTTCGGTGCGTCGATGACGAATTTCGGTCTGCTATCCCGCGAAAGAGTGATGTTTACACCTTTGGCTTTGATGATACTTCTTTCGGAGGCCCCACCCAGTAAGGAGCCTTTGAGGATATGGAACGCAGGCGCGGCCATCGACGCGATTTACCGCCCGCATCAGTGCACGTAACTTGGATACTACCTCTTGCCTGAAAAGGGATGTCACGGGCGATAGGTGTCAATTACATAGTACCCACCTGGAGACGATAAGGGGCGGCACGCGGAGGTTCCGAATTGAGGGTTTTGCACGTCATTGACAGCTTGTTTCAGGCGGGAGCAGAAGAGTTGGTAAAGGATATGCTGCCCAGGATGCGAGCCCGGGGAAGTGATCCCTTTGTAGCGGTACTCAAAGTGCTCAACAACCCTCTGGAACGAGAATTGCGCGCGCAGGGGATTCCTTTCCTATCGACTGCGGCGGGCGGAATGTATTCCCCGATGCATATACTCAACCTCGCTCTTCACGTGCGAAAGTTTGATCTGATACAGACGCACCTGTTCCCAGCTCAATTATTTACTCCCTTAGCAGCGATGCTCGCCCGAAGCACTGTCCCGATTGTGTCATCCGAACACAACACCCATCATCGCAGGAGGAAAAAGTGGCTACATCCGCTGGAGACATGGATGTACGACCACTACGCCGCAGTGGCGTGCCCTAGCGAAGCGATTGCAGTGAGCTTAAGGAAATGGATCCCTGGCATCGGTCGAAAGATTTCCGTCATACCGAATGGCATTAATCTGGGCGTGTTTCAACGGGCTATGCCTGCCTCGCGAGCATCGATAGGTATCGGCGATGGAGCTTGCATACTCCTTTATGTAGCCAACTTTCAAACAAGGAAGGACCACGGAACGTTGTTACGCGCAATGACGAAAATACCCGACGCTCATTTGGTGTTGGTCGGCGATGGCGATTTGCGCGCCAACTTTGAAGCTCAAACGAAGTCGCTGGGCCTCACGCAACGGGTTCACTTCCTCGGTCATCGCAACGATGTACCGCAGTTACTCAAGATGGCGGATATTTACGTGCATCCGCCGGCGTACGAAGGGTTTGGGATCGCAGTCGCCGAGGCTATGGCTGCAGGAAAACCGATTGTCGCTACTGACGTGCCAGGGCTCGCACAGGTAATCGGAGACGCAGGCATTATCGTCCCTCCAAAGGATCCCTCGGCATTGGCCGTAGAGGTTTGCAGGCTCATGAACTCCCGAGAGCGGCGGGCGCAACTTTCGTGCGCAGCCCTACAGCGCAGCCAGCAGTTTAGTATCGAAAAGACTGTGGACGGATACCTGGACCTGTACAAGTCGATCCTTTCTAGGTCACAGGAGGTCCTGTCAAACGCGGACATCCGATCAAAAGCAACGACGAACTAGGTGTATGACTCAGTTGAGAATTCCGAAAGCGTCTTTAGATTACTTCGGCACCTAACCGCGTGTGGAACAAAGTGTCAGATATCCCAAACAACCCGCACTACATGATCCAATGAGATGCTACCTGGACGCGGAAAAGCTGGAGTGTTCCCCGCCAAGACTCGGCACATCAATAGGGGGAAATAAGGTCCCCCAAAAAGGTCGCAACATTGAGTAGTAAACCATTTTCGCAATCGGGCTGCGTGCGTTCCGTGCTTCCTGCCGGTTGGCTAAATGTAAAGCGGTAGGAGCGAATATGAGCTCTTCTCATGTTTATTCGAAACGGGCACGGGCTTCGGGTCGCAACGTGCACATATCAATTTTTCACGGCCTTGATGGGAATTTCAGTATCGATCGATACGCCGTGGAGTTAGCTCGGAATTTCCCGCCTGGCGTAGATGTGAATAACGTAAGAGTTGAAAGGGCAGAAGGGCCATGGGGCAAACTCGTTGACGGCCATTTGAGGTACTCTTGGCTGGCGAGCAAGATACACGGCGACTACAACATCATCGTCAGCGAAATGTATTCGTTTCTACTGCTTGCCTTAGATAAGAAGCGAACCATTGTGGTATGCCACGACTTACACCCATTGCTTGATCAGTCTCCAATACGAGGCTTCTGGAGACGGGTGAGAATCAATTGTTATAAATGGCGCTTCAAGCTCAACTTGAGATTGATGAAGCACGCTGCATTTATCGTTACCGTTTCTGAAAATACGAGAAACGAATTGCTCGCAATGTGTCCGTTTGTCCCACCCGAGAAAGTGGTGGCGTTGCATAATGGGTTGGAATTGCGGTGGAGGACGGTCGATGACGGCAAAGCACTGGCGGCCGCTAGGAAAAGACACGGGCTTGGTGATAAGAGAGTCGTTTTTCATCTAGGGAATGACAATTGGTATAAGAATTTCTGTTCCCTTCTGCGTGCCTTCGCGCTTTTCGACGATCCCAGTATCGTGCTCCTCAAGGTAGGAAACATCGGCCCTGACAACAAGGCCTTAATTCGCGACTTGGGGATCGCGGATCGTGTTCGACACGTGGAAGCCGCTTCTGATGAGGAACTCATAATGTTCTACAATCTTGCAGATATGTTGGTTTTTCCTTCCTCGCACGAGGGTTTTGGTTGGCCTCCACTGGAGGCGATGGCCTGCGGCTGCCCCGTGATCACTGCGAGCACTGCGAGCCTACCTGAGGTCTGTGGAGACGCATGTCTATATGTTGAACCTTTCGACGTGCGCGGAATTGCCGACGCCATTCGGAAACTGCTAGACGATTCTTCTCTTCGAGCTGAGCTGATTGCCAAAGGACGGCGTCGGGCCAAGCAGTTCAGTTGGACCAACACAACTTACCGAATGCTAGAACTGCTTTGCGCATAGCTGTTGCCCACCAGCGCCCATCGCGTTCGAAGAGTCCAGCGACCGAATGTTATCTGCGGTAAGAGACAGTAGCCTGAAAAGGTTCAGCAAAGTCATGTCAGATAAGATAGCTACAGTTGCCGCAGAAAAGTTACGTGGGCTATTTCGGGCGAGGTGACAAACCGCAGATGGGTTCTCAGCGTTTGAAAGATTGTGTGGTCGAGGTCGGCGCGACCATCAAGGAAGCTCTGATAGCGCTCGATCGCGGGGCACTCGAAATCGCTCTTGTCGTCGATTCCCAAGGCAGACTTGTGGGCACCTGCACGGACGGCGACGTCCGTCGAGCGCTCCTGGCGGGGTTCGTTTTTGAATCTCCAATTGCACCTCATATCGAGCGGAAGTTCGTATCGGTGGGACCAGAGTTTGAGCGCGCCCAGATTTTGGATTTGATGCGAGCACGGAAGATCCAGCAGATTCCCGTCCTAGGTGCGGGGGGCACGTTATTGGGGCTTCATCTGTTACGTGAATTGCTTGGCTCCGTGGACCGTCCGAACTGGGCAATTTTGATGGCAGGCGGAAGAGGAACCCGTCTGCGCCCCTTGACGGAGAATTTGCCCAAGCCGATGATTCCGGTCGCTGGGCGTCCGATTCTGGAACGTTTAGTGTTGCACCTAGTCGGATACGGAGTTCGGAGAATCTTCGTCTCGATAAACTATTTGGGCGAAATGGTCGAGACTTATTTCGGCGATGGTTCTCAATATGGCTGTACGATCGAGTATCTTCGGGAGGATCAGCCGCTGGGGACGGGAGGAAGCTTGGCGCTCCTCCCGGAAGTGCCTGAGCATCCAGTGATCGTAATGAACGGAGATCTAGTCACCGGGCTGAACATCGACGAACTATTAGCGTTCCATAAAAATGGTCAATATCTTGCCACTCTTGGCATTCGAGAATATTGCCATACCATTCCTTTTGGGGTGGTTGACGTCCGAGATGGCAGCCTTCGCCACATTTCCGAAAAGCCCACGTGTTCTTGGATGGTGAATACCGGCTGTTACGTGCTTAACCCATCCTTCGTCTCTCGTGTGCGGAAGGGCGTAGCGTGTACGATTCTGGCGCTGGTTGAGGAAGCGCTGACTCGTGGAGAACACGTCGGGACATATACCGTCACCCAAGACTGGATTGACATCGGGCGGATCTCTGACTTGGCTCGGGCTCTGGGGAGTTCGTCATCGATGGACGTGCTGGAGCACGTACTATGACTAGCGTTTTCGATGTTTGGCCAGTCAAGCCTTAGAAAACCGAAGAGTGTCGGGGGGGGGCGGAGCCGTTTTGCGGCCGCTCCGAAGCCTGTCGCCCGACGAGCTCAAACGGTGCTTACAAGCATAAGCTTCGTGCAAAAGGTCGATCGCTTTCTTCGCTTCGCCGCTAGTTTCAAAGAAGGCGCAACAATTAAACTTCGCACCACGGGGAAGGCGGTTAGAACCGCACTGATATGAAACTAGCTGGCAAGAGAGTACTCGTAACTGGCGCGGACGGTTTTATCGGTTCGCATCTGGTAGAGAGCCTTGCTCGAGAAGGAGCGAATGTTAGGGCGCTCTGCCAGTACAACTCATTAAATACATGGGGATGGTTGGAACGCATTTCTTCTCTAGACGAAATAGACGTCGTAACGGGTGACATACGTGATGCTCACTTCTGTCTGAAGCTCACCAAGGATATAGATTACGTCTTCCACCTCGCCGCTCTAATCGCTATACCTTATTCTTACCAGGCGCCCGAAAGCTTCGTGGACACTAATATCAGAGGCACGCTGCTTCTGTGCCAGGGCGCACTGGCCAATGGGATCAGTAAATTGATCCACATGTCCAGCAGCGAGGTATACGGAACTGCTCAGTATGTCCCTATTGATGAGAAGCATCCGCTGACTCCCCAATCGCCATACAGCGCAACTAAGGTCGCCGCCGATGCAATTGCGCTAAGCTTTAATTGTTCTTATTCGTTGCCGGTTGTTATCGCCCGACCCTTTAACACCTACGGCCCGCGCCAGTCTGCCCGCGCCGTGATACCAACGATCATTACGCAGGTCGCTTCTGGCAAGAATGAGATTTATCTAGGGGATTTGTCCCCGACGAGAGATTTCACTTTTGTGGAAGACACATGCCGAGGACTGTTAGCGATCGCCGAACTCGACAGTGGTCTCGGGGAAGTGTTTCATATCGGGTCGAACCATGAGATTTGCGTCGGTCAGCTCGTCTCGCTGATTGGAGAAATCATGGGCCGGGAACTAAAGCCTATAACGGTTGACTCTCGACTAAGGCCGGAAGCAAGCGAGGTCCACCGCCTGAAGTGCAATAACGACAAATTGAAGGCAGCTACGGGTTTCGAACCGAGCATCTCTCTCAGAGAGGGTCTCGAAAGAACCGTAGCATGGTTCCTGAAGGAATCTAACCTCTCACAATATAAGGCCCACCTCTATAACCTTTAGTTGGAAGTTATCTATAGCAGGAGATCAGCATTCCAAACGAACCGAGATTCTTAGGAGAAATGGTGGATCGACTAAAGCGGGTGTTTCCTAAACACCACACCAAGGTCCTGGCCGTCGTGCTGGGCCTGGGCATCCTCGTACACTTCGCTTTCTTCATCATAGATCACGCCTATTATTCTAACGATACAGGGTCGTATCTGGTCCTCGCGGACAATCTCCTACAGAAACACGCATTCATCAATGATCTCGACCAACCGGAACTCGAGCGTACGCCGGGGTATCCGGCGCTGCTCGCTCTCTTTTCGATTCCTCCTCTCAGGGTCGAATATCTGATTATGGTGCAGCATGGCCTTTGTGTGCTCGTAGCCATAGGTTTGGCTGCTATGGTTTTGAAAATTACGAATAGCAGTCCGATCGCGTTGGCGTCCGCGTTGGTCTTGTGTCTTGACCTTCCTACGATCACAACGGCCAATCAGCTTTTGACAGAAACCGTTTTTACGGTTTTTATTGTGCTCGGTTCCTGGATGTTATACGGGGCCGCCAAGGAGTCGACAGGTCAGACGGCGCGGCTCGCAGTCGCCGGCCTGATAGGCGGTGGAGCCGTGCTGATTCGGCCGATTGGTTTGCTGTACGTTGTACCCGTGTCTGTTTACCTCTTCCTTGTGCTAAGACGTCGGACTCTACGTGCGATGGTGACTTTCGCAGCGGCGTTTCTCTTTTTACCCCTGGGTTGGACGGTGCGCAATTACCTGGAAACTGGCTACTTTGGAGTCAGCACGATAGGTGCTGGCAATGTCCTAACGTATAGGGCTGCCGGGACTTTGGCCGTACGGCAGCCGGGCGAATACCTCGCCAATGCTGAAAAGGCTCGTGCTGTTCTCTTAGAACAAGTCTGCAATGCGATGGGTCGAACTTACGGGCGCGACTGTTCGCAACTACCCGAGGCAGAGCGGGCCGAATATTCGCGACGCATGGGAATGCAAATAATTCTTGGAAATATTCCTGACTATCTGCGGTCGATGGCACTTGGCGTCGCGTACATTATATTCGGCGGTGGAGCGGAAGCTTTATCGCAGATCGGTCATCTCGACCCTCAGACAGCGAGACGCGTAGTTCTGCTCATAAGCATTCCCGAAGCATGCTTTGCAGTCCTTGGTTGCTGGTTCTGGTTCCGACGTGAGCGAACCTTGCTTTGCCTCATAGGTCTGACGATCGCCTACTTTCTATTAGTTTCCGCAGGGGCGGAAGCCTATTCGAGGTTCAGAGTTCCAGTGATGCCTATGTACGCACTGCTAGTAGGCGGCGGGCTCGCAACGACGATGCGATCAGTTCAGCGAGTCTGGGGCATCATACGTGAACCGAGCGCCCTGCGGTGGGCAAAGTACCAAGATTGAGCTAAAACGTTCTCCAAAGTCTCTTCTTACCGACTTCTTCTGCCACGGCTCAAGTGACCATCGAATTCTCCTGCAGAAAAGTGTACTGCGTGTCTGGCTCGAAGAGCTGACCTTTTGCCTAAACCCGCAATCGTTCATAGGTTTGAGCACCGCAGATCGAATGTTGTACACGGCGTGATGTTCAACGACCTTTATCCGTGGGAAATAGCAAAACGGCCGTTGGGGTTGATGTTGCTGCGCGCAAGATTGGCAACGCACGCGATTACACTAAGGGCGAAGCCGGGGCCGGGGAGGACACAGAAATGATCCGAGTAGGCGTAATTGGATATGGCTATTGGGGACCCAACCTGGTCCGCAATTTCGCGGATTCGCGGAATGCAGAATTTGTCGCTGTGAGCGATCTCCGACCCGAACGTCTGGCGAGCTTGAACAAGCGATATCCAATGGCTCACACTACGACGAATCATCAGGACCTGCTGCGCGACAACAACGTAGACGCGATTGCCATTGCGACTCCGATCTCCACCCATTTTCCTCTTGCCATGGAAGCCCTGCGGGCGGGCAAGCACGTGCTTGTGGAAAAACCCCTTGCCGCGAGTTCCGAGGAAGCGGCACTTCTTATTGAGGAAGCAGAACGTCGCCGGCTGGTGCTCATGGTGGACCATACTTTTGTGTACACAGGCGCCGTGCGGAAGATACAGGACCTCGTTTCGACAGGGACGCTCGGCGAAATTTATTACTACGATTCTGTGCGCGTTAACCTGGGGCTATTCCAAAACGATGTAAATGTGATCTGGGACTTGGCCGTACATGATCTCTCGATTCTGGACAATGTAATTCCGCAGCGGCCTTCTGCGGTATCCGCGACCGGCGCGAGCCATGTCCCCGGTGGAACCGAAAACATTGCCTATCTGACGATCTTCTTTGATAGCTCACTAATTGCACACATCCACGTGAATTGGTTAGCGCCGGTCAAGCTGCGTCGGACATTGATCGGTGGCAGCCGGAAGATGATTGTATACGATGATCTGGAATTGTCCGAGAAAGTGAAGGTCTATGACAAGGGCGTGACTGTCACCAACCATTTGAGCGAAGAAAAGATCAATGAGATCCGCGTCGGTTATAGAACTGGAGACATGATCGCTCCACGCGTGGACGTGACCGAGGCGCTGCAAACAGAACTCGAGCATTTCGTTCGGTGCATCGAAGGTAGCGAATATCCCATAACCGATGGCATTGCCGGGTTGCGAATCGTCCAGATTCTAGAAGCTGCCACGCGATCCATGCGGAACCAAGGTCGTCCGGTTCGCTTGGAAGCTGCCGGTGTGTCAGCGAGCCCCTTGACGCAGGTTGATTGCCTACATGACGATTCCATTTCTCCTTAAGCTCAGTGCGAGATTGCGGTTGACCCACGCACTGGACAGGTCGAGCAGTTTCAGCTTCTTCCCAGGAACAAATCTCGGCGCCTGCATGACCTGCCGCCGGTCCAGTCCGTCGGGCAATGGAACACAGTAGCTTTCCCACCAGACGCGGTGTTATGTGCGCACACCGCGAGCCAGCTTTCCCTCGTGGCTCATGGTCATGTGGCCATGAAATCTGCAAGCGCTCGATAGGGTTAAGTCCGCACTTGAGGACCAGTGAAGACGTACAAAACCGGTGCATCGTAATTCCACTGTTCTATCAAATGAGCGAGATGCAACAAGACAAAGTCGTCGAGGCATTACAAAAACGCAATCGGACAAAAGCCTGGTCGTGACGTTTTCCCTCCGCGTGCTCAGCACGCTCAGGTTGCTGAAGCAGATTCCAGCCATCACCCATCCCCATGGGCATAACCAGACGCACAGTAAATAGTAAAGCTGGTGTGTGTGACCCTCACGAGGAAGGCCTCGATGAGCGAACTCCGGCTCGGGCGCGGTGGCTACCATGGACTGGGGATCCTGGGAAAGCTCTAGGTTCGTATCGTGGTTTGGTGCCGGCCGTCTTTGCTGCTGTCCTGGTAATCTACGCTCTACCCTTTCTCGCGACCTGGCGTAACGTGGGGGCGGTGCAATTTCCCGTGACTTTCGCTCCTGACCTATACCTTTACCTGAACATCAGCCACTTGAAGCCGACAGCTTCTGGAATGGTAACCAATCCGTGGTATGCGATCGCCGTGCCGAAGAACTCGATTTCATATTTGCGATTCGGGCTCGTGATAGCAGCCTTCCATTATTTCAGTCGTCCACTGGGTGGTGACGGCTTTGCACTATTTCTGTGGACACTAGTCCTTACGGGCCTTATTTGCGCATCTGCGGTCTGGCTTTTCCGAAGGCTTTTAGCTGAAACGGGGCCCGGCATGTTGGCTGCGGCGCTGGCCCTGTTTTCATTGGTCAATCTTTCGGATATTACTTCGTTGATGAAGATCCACTCATTGGCAGCGCTCTCCCAGACCTACGTATATCTGCCGTACATGCGAGCCTTTTTCCCCCAAAGTGCGATAGCTCCGCTCCTCGTGTATGTCGGCCTTCAGTTCGAGGCGCTACGGAAACATACCTGGTGGCCGTGGATTGTCATGGCGATGATGCAACTAATCGGCCTGCTGGTATTCCCTTTCGCGACTCTCCTGATGGCGCTTACCACGGCCATACTGGGGGCTGCCGCGTTGCTTCCGAACGAAGCGCCAATGCCTTGGCTGTATGTGTTGCCGTTCGGAATTGGATGTGCCGCTCTGGACGCGGGATACGTTCTCATCACCGGCGCGGGCGCGCGTGGAGGCGACGCAGGCCCTCTGTTGGCGTTTGATTTCAAACTGCTCACAATTTTATTGCTCAGCAAGAGCGTGCTTACGGTTTTGGGATGCACGCTGCTGGTCCTGGTTCTCGTACCTCAGAACAGGAACGCCGCGAAATGGGCTGTGGCCTCGCTGGGGATCGGATATGTGCTGTTGTACTTGTCGGACGCGTTCGTTTCGCCAGGATTTCAAATCTCGCATCACGCAGGTTACCTCACGCATACCGTCCTGGCGATTGAGGTTGCCTTCTTGGCCGCGACTCTTTACCGCCGGTGGATCGAAAGGGCGCGCTGGCTGGCTTATGCCGCGGTGCTCGCCGCGATTATGATATTGGCCGTTGGAGCATTGACAGCGTACGGGATGTACCGGTTTTTCCTGCCGGAGAATTCCGCAAGTGTAGAAGGAGCACGAATTATTGGTGCACTGAGACTCGGTCCCCGGGATCTGGTGATCGCCCGCTCGCAGTTGACGGACGACCCAGCGACCTGGCTACCTTTAGTGTCGCCATCGCAAGTGCTCTTCTGCAAGAATGCCGAGCTTCTACTCTCGAGTGACGACATGGGGATTCACGATTCTCGTAAGGCCTTGTATCTCTTCCTCACGGGCCGCGACAGTTCTTGGGCCGAGCGGTTGCTGGTACAAAGGCCGCCGACGAATGAGTTAGTAATGGACCTCAGTGCCATTCAGCAGCGGCCTTTCCTCACAGGAACGGCACGCGACCGAGTACTCAACAACATACGTCAGGAAATGGTGCCGTTACTCGAAAGAGCCCAAAGCGGTGATCCGGCGATGGCCAGATTGTTGGGGGGATATGACCGGATTGTCGTGCTCGACCGTTCGGACGAGCCGGCGTTTCCTCGCGACCGACTAATGAAGTATTTGACCGTGACAAGCCAGGAGCATATGGGCCGATACGATGTGTTATGGGTAGAGCCCACGCATTGAAGTTGCTCGGGAGTAATCGAAGCGGTGACAAGCAGTTGTAAGGGAATCGATGCTAATGGGAATCGAAACGAGAGACACGTGTAGGTAGCCACACATGCAAACATTTAATGTCAACCCCGCGATCGCGCAGGCCGGCGTTCAGAAAGTAAGCACTGTCCACGTACAGGCGAACGCAGATCGCCGGACTCTGCTCACCGTGGTTACGCCCGCTTACAATGAGGCGGACAACCTGCCGGTTCTGTATGAACGCCTCCGCGAAACATTGCTGCAGCAAGATCTGGAGTGGGAATGGGTTGTAGTAGACGATCACTCGACCGACGATACATTTAATGTCCTAGAGCAATTGGCGCAACGTGACGCTCGTGTACGCGCAGTGCGTCTTGCGCGCAATTTCGGATCGCATACTGCCATTGCTTGTGGTTTGCACCACGCTCATGGGGACTGCGCTGCGGTGATGGCAGCGGACTTGCAAGATCCTCCCGAGGTGATACTCCAACTTCTTTCGGAGTGGCACGCCGGCGGCCAAGTGATATGGGCGGTGCGCGGCAAACGCGAGGGGGAATCGGGCAGCAAGGTGAGTCTTTCACGGCTGTACTATTTCCTTATGCGGCATGTTGTCGGCATAAGAGAGATACCCTCCAACGGAGCCGATTTTCTTTTGATCGATCGACTCGTAATCAACGCCTTCTGTCAGTTCGATGAACGCAATGTGAGCGTTATGGCGCTGATCACATGGATGGGTTTCCGTCAGACCTCCATCGTCTATACAAAGCGAGCGCGTCTGTCGGGTAAGTCAGGCTGGACTCTCAAGAAGAAGCTCAAACTGGTAGTGGATTCAGTGACGTCGTTTACTTATCTTCCGATCCGCGTGATGTCCTACACTGGGTTTGGCGTTGCGTTCCTAGGTCTCCTTTATGCAGCATTTGTCGTGGTGCATACGTTCCGCGGCTCACCTCCCACCGGTTGGTCCTCTCTGATGGTGTTATTATTGGTGTTAGGCGGTTTGCAAATGATGATGCTCGGAGTGCTTGGCGAATATTTGTGGCGTGTACTCGATGAGTCGCGCCGCCGTCCGCGCTACCTAATCGAAGCCGAGAGCGGCAGCACATCGCCGCTGCCTCGGAATCGGCTTTAAGGCCTTCTCCGGCGAAGGATTGATGACGAAGGGTCACTTGCGTGGTTGGTTGGTAGGTGCCGCAATCGGTGTTGTGTGTCTCGGCGTTACATTGAGCAAGGTAAACATCGGGGAATCATGGAAGACGCTGGGACATGTGAAAAGAAATTGGGTATTTGTGCTCGCTGCGATTTCTGTTGCGAACCTTGCACTGCGTGGTTGGAGGTGGCAACGCATCATTCCATCTCGGTCGCGCCCGGATCTCTGGCGATGCGTGAGGGTGCTTGCCATTGGCACCATGGGCAATAACTTGCTGCCCGCACGGGCGGGCGACTTGGCACGATGTACTTTGATCGGCAGGAAGCTCTCCGCTAAAGAGAGCAGTGAAGCACTGGCGACGTTGGGCGTCGAAAAGATTATGGATGGCTTGGGGTTAGTCTCAATCGTCCTGTATTCCTTATGGATCCTGGCGCCGCCTCGCTGGTTGTGGCAACTAGGGGCCGTTGGAGGACTGATCTTCGGTAGCGCTCTGTTGCTCTTGCTAGCGTTGCGTTTTTGGGTGAACGATGTCGCGGCGACGATCGCCGCTCTGGGGACGCATTTGAAGCTCCCAGGGCTCGCGAGCAATGTAATAGGGTTGCTGAGGTCTTTCGCGAGTGCGCTGCGTGAGATCAACACCGGCTGGCAGGTGACCTCTCTCGTCGCGATGACCGCTGCAATCTGGTTCACTGAGGCGGTCTTGGTCTGGATTGTGGCCTCATCGGTCAACGTCCCAGTCACTGCCACAATAGCGGTGGTGGTTTCAGCCGTTATCGGTCTTGGATTCATGATCCCAGCCGCGCCAGCAGGGTTGGGTACATATGAGGCTTTCGGAGTTGCAGCATTCAAGCTGGTGGGTATAGCTGCCAGCAAGGGGTTAGCAGTGACGTTGCTGATACACGGCTGGGTGTTCCTGTCCAACAGTGCTCTCGGATTCCTCAGTCTTGCAACCGTAGGATGGAGTTTTTCGCAGTTGCGGCGAAGGGAAGATGTAGGCGAGACATTGAGAGGTAGGGCGACTTTGTAATTCCCGTTTGGATTCGATAGCTCGCCGGTTGGTCAAGATTCCGCCAGGGTAGAGCTGCTAGACACCTCGAAGCGCGATCGAACTGTCATGGCGATGCAAAGCTGGCGGTTAGCATTTAACGACGTCGGCGGTGTGGCGGAGCGGAATCCCGAAGAAAGCTACCAATCAGACTTGTTCCGACTCACAACACCCGAGATGATCGGACGGATTCGGATAGCTAACGAGCGGCGGGAGTCATTCTTGTTGAGGAGCTCAGAGTCCTTAGAATTACAGTTTCCGAAAGTCCAAAGGAGTTCGATGGCCGGAACCGTGTCCCAATCAGCAGCACTGCTTGGTTCGTGCCCTGAGGGCACCGAGGGTACAAAGCGGATCGGTACACTGGCGTTGCGCATCACGCGTGGTTCGCTGACGTATGCGCTTGCGAATGTGGGAATCAAGGCGCTAAACTTCTGTTTGGTTCCACTCTATACCCGGTTTCTCTCGCCAGCGGATTATGGGATCGTCAGCTTGGCCGAGACTATCGCAGCAGGGCTGGCCGTTGTGCTTAGTTTAGGATTAGATGCGGGAGTAGGTCGGTTCTACTTTCAATATAAGGGCGATTCGGCCAAGCTCAGCCGTTACGTCAGCAGCTGCCTTCGCTTCTCAGCAATCTGGACTGTGCTCGCGGTCGGCCTCTTCCTTCTGCTAGGACCGCGCTTACAAGGCTGGTGGGCGCCTCATTTCTCGGTGCCATTCTACCCCTACATAGCAATGGCGATTGCGACGGCGGCGCTACTGCAAATCATTCAGTACCGGCTGAGTCTGTATCAAGTTCGGGAGCGCCCCCGCGCCTATGGATTGTTGACCCTTGCCGTCTTCTTGGCGACTGCTGCGGGTGTGGTTGTGCTGGTAGTTTTCGCACACTGGGGCGCTTTTGGGATGCTATTGGGGAAACTTTGGGGGGCAGCTATAGCCGCCATAGCCGCGATCTACCTTCTACGGAACTGGCTGGGATCTGGGTTGGAATGGAAGTTTGTGCGTGAAACTTTACCGTTCTCGCTGCCTTTGGTTCCACACAACCTGATGGCGCTTTGCTTAGTAGTGGCCGACCGCTTTATCCTCCAGCATTACCGTGGCCTTAACGAGGTCGGTCTGTACTCGCTGGCATATACCCTTGGTATGGCGATGTTTTTGGTATCTCTTTCGTTAGGGCAAGCCTGGCAGCCTATCTATTTTGATACCGCTCGTGGCAAAGGCGCACGCCCACTCTTGGGAAAACTTACTTCGACGATGGCGCTTTTGCTCACGGCAATTGCGATCTTCGGAGTGCAAATCGGCCCGTACTTTACACGCCTCCTTGACGCCCGCTATCTGCCGATTGGGAGGTTGATTCCCTGGATTATCGGCGGCTATCTGCTGCATGCCTTCTTTGGACTTTTTCAGCTTGCCCTGCTCGAGAGCAAAAGAACGAAATTCATTGTCGCCGCCAGCGCCGCCGCGTTTGGCCTAAATCTCGCCCTCAATCTTTGGTGGATTCCTCGTTTAGGGATGTATGGAGCAGCCTATGCAACTTTCGTGGCGTACGGCGCTGAAGCGATCCTCACGTATTACTACGCACAACGCGTGTTCTTCTTGCAGTACGATTGGCGGCGAATATTTGCCATTTTGGCTTTGTTCGCGCTATCCCTTGGCCTCAGCCAGTTCGGTTGGAGAGCCTATATTCATGCCTTCATGACACTCGGAATCTTGCTTACTGCCGCGGCTATAGTGTGGTTTTCCGGCGGGCAGGACCGAGCGATAAGCTTTCAGGCTTAGCACTTAGCGCTAAAACCAGTAATCCTTTGACTAAATCCTTGTCTCCATGGGAACTTCCCCCAGTATTTTCGAGCAGTACAGAATGCAAAGTGCCGCGGTTCGTCTTGAACCGGCGCACGTCGCGCTGGGGACTCAGCCTACGCTGAGCGAATACATCTATAACTGACTCAAGCGCCTGTGTCTTCCAGCAGTACACTCTGGTTTTAGTCGTACCTGGACGCCGGTCGCCGCGAAAACGTGGACAATCACCCGATCACCAGAGAGTTAACCTTCAAAGTGAAGGGATGCAAGCTATGACGACTACCACCGAGTCCGATCGACGGTCGGTGCGTGAAACGCTTCAGGATCCTACCATTCATGAACTTTGGGAGAAGACTTACCGGACCTCACAATGTGAGCGCTTCTATGAGAAGGTTTTTGACAGGATTCTGGCCGCTGGCGGCCTAACGACTGATGCTAACGCGCTCGATATCGGTTGTGGTATTGGGCAACATTCAATTCGAATGGCAACAAGAGGATTGAAAGTGGTCGCCGCGGATTTCTCAGATAATCGCGTAGCGTCAGCACAACATAACATTGCAGCGTATGGATTGGCAGACCGCATAGCGGTTTGTAAGGAGGATCTTGAGCAGGGTCTATCGTTTAGCCCTGAGTCCTTTGATCTAGTCCTGTGTTGGGGAGTGATTATGCACATTCCGGACAACGAAAGGGCTATGTCAGAGCTCGTTCGGGTCGCCAGAGTGGGAGGCAAGATCATTCTCTACGAGGCGAACTTGTTGGGGTTGGATGCCTTAACCACGGCTGTTGTCGCCATCCTCAAAGCCGCTCTCGGTCAGTCTAAAGCCAAGAAAATTGTGATTAATCGTTACGGATTGGAGTATTGGGTCAGAGCGGAGAGCGGCGATTTGTTAGTGAGACATACTCGAGCTGCCAGCTTGCAACAGTTTTTCAGTGCGCACGGCTGTAGATTGGAGTTCCGCACAGCTGGCCAGTTTACAGAGCAGTTCTCGCGATTTGCGCGCTTTCCGGCTGCTCAGTCGCTTATACATTGGTTCAACTCAGCCTGGTTTTCGGTTGCCCGTGTTCCTTATTTTGCGCATGGGAACCTCTTTATGTTCAGAAGGATTGCATGACCTTACTGTCTCTCGCACGCCGTGGATGGTTGTGCCAATCGTCATAGCAGGTTCGTCGACCCCCTACTGATTCCAACAGGTCGCGCCACACATTCACTCTTCGCGTTTAGGTGAATTGGTTAACGTACTTCGCCAAGCCTAGCTAATAGGTCTCCATTGGGACATCTCGCAAACATGTTGGATCGGTACAGACTGCAGATGCCGGGGTTTGTATTGAAACACCGCGCCTGGTTCATCGCGTCATTTCAAGCTCTGCTCGTTCTATGCTCACTGGTGCTCGCGTGGCTGTTGCGTTTCGACTTTTCTCTCCCTCACCGTTTGCTGTTATTCGGGACGGCGCCAGTCCTGATTGTTATCCGGCTGGTTGTTCTTTCACAGTTCGGGCTAATGCACGGTTGGTGGCAATATACGGATGTAAGCGACGCTATTGACGTTCTAAAGGCGGTTTTAACAGGATCTGCGGTCTTCTTTTTCTTGATGTTCGCCGTTTTGGGCGTCGTATCCTTCCCCCGTTCGATCTATATTCTCGAAGCGGTACTTAGCATGGTAATGCTGGCTGGCGTGCGCTTGTTTTTCCGGATTGTTGCTGAATCCATTCGCAGAGGTACGACGCCAGAGAAAAGGGTGCTACTAGTTGGCGCTGGTTTCGCCGGGCAGATGGTCATTAGGGAAATCGAGCGTCCTGGAAGCGGCTATCACGTGGTTGGTTGCGTCGACGACGATGGCTCCAAGTCGGGCATCAGGCTGCGTGGTGTTCCGGTGATTGGCACTATCAACGAACTGCCAATCCTAGCGAAGACGCACAAAGTGGATGAGATTCTGATTGCAATTCCTTCAGCTACGAAAGCACAGATGAGGAAGTTCGTCGAGCTCTGCGAGCGAACAGGAGTTCGATTCAAAACCGTGCCCACCCGCCAGGACATCCTGTCGGGACAGGTAAGGATCGATGAGTTCCGCGACGTTCAGTTGGAAGATCTTCTCGGCCGGGATCCAGTCGAAATCAACCTCGAATCCGTAAAGAAGAAGATCCACGATAGAGTTATTTTGGTGACGGGCGCCGCAGGCTCAATTGGCTCCGAACTGTGCCGGCAAATCCTGGAAGATAGCCCTCAAAAGCTCGTGAGCGTTGATCAGAGCGAAACAGGTATGTTTTATTTGAACCTTGAACTGTCAGAGCATAAGAACGGAAGTCAGCTGGTTTGCTGCGTAGCCGATGTGGGTGATTGCGAGCGGATGCGCGCTATTTTCGCAGAACACAGGCCAGAAGTCGTTTTTCACGCAGCAGCGTATAAGCACGTCCCTGTTATGGAGAAAAATGTTCAAGAGGCCGTGAAGAATAATATTTTTGCACTTTCTGGCCTGCTCGCCGTAGCGGAAGAAGTCTCCTGTTCCACTTTCGTTTTGATCTCGTCAGACAAGGCCGTGAATCCTACGAGTGTCATGGGCGTCACGAAGAGAGTTGGCGAGTTGCTTGTTTCCAGTAGGCCTGCCAACTCGATGACGTGTGTTTCCGTGCGATTTGGGAACGTCCTCGGATCGAACGGGAGTGTCGTAGCCGTCCTCCAAAAGCAGCTTCGAAACAATGAGCCGCTGACGATTACGCATCCAGAGATCAAGCGCTTCTTCATGACCACACGCGAAGCCGTGTCCTTAGTATTGCAAGCGTTTTCCATTGGAAACCATGGCGATACATTATTGCTAGAAATGGGTTCCCCTGTACGGATTCTCGACCTTGCTAGGACATTAATGAAGCTCTCAGGTAAATCCGAGAAAGAGGTAAAGATCAAATTCACCGGATTGCGCGAAGGTGAGAAGCTTTTCGAAGAATTGTCGTACCTGGCGGAAGAGGTTCATCCGACGATCTTTCCGAAAATCAACCGAATTCACGGTACCCCAACTCATTGGTTGGAAGTGCAGCGCCATCTAGACCAGTTGAGAATCTGTGCATCTATCGACGAAGTTGGCCGGATTCGTGCAAAGCTGAAAGAAATGGTTCCGGAATATTCCTATCGTGCTGAGGGATCCACACAAGAAAGCTTTACCCAGACTTCCTTGATTTTGCGGAAGGCAGCCAGTGTCGGCTAGAGGGGATTCCTGATGTGTGGCTTTGCTGGATTTATCGATGCCCGTGCTGCGACCGAACGGGCTGCATTGGAAGCTGCGGCGCGGCAAATGACCCAGGCGGTTTGGCACCGGGGTCCAGACGATGGTGGTGTTTGGGCCGATCCAAAAGCTGGAATAGCCATCGGTCATCGCCGCCTTTCTATTCTCGATTTATCAATCGCCGGCCATCAGCCAATGCTTTCTCCTACAGGCCGGTTCGTCATCGCCTATAACGGTGAGATTTATAACTGCGAGGAACTCCGACAAAACCTGCTTCGCGACAATCCAAACGTCCGTTTCCGCGGCCACTCGGACACCGAGATAATCCTAGCCGCATTTGAGCAATGGGGACTTGAGTCTTCCTTGCAGCGCATGAACGGAATGTTTGCCTTTGCCCTGTGGGATCAGGAGGACCGCGCTCTCACACTTGCCCGCGACCGTTTCGGTGAGAAACCGCTCTATTTTGGCTGGTCGGCACAGAATTACTTCCTGTTCGGTTCGGAACTCAAGGCTCTCCGTGCTCATTGGGCATTTGATGCCGAAATCGATCGTGATGCCCTCGCGCTGTATATGCGTTTCAACAGCATACCGGCTCCGGAATCTATTTATAAGAAGATTCAAAAACTGCCGCCGGCCTGTATCCTTCGTTATTCCGACCGGAAAGTTGAGATCAAGAGCTATTGGTCGCTGCACGCATGTGTGCAGAGAGCAATCTCAAAACCCTTTCGCGGTTCGGCCCAGGAAGCCGCCACGCAATTAGATCACCTCCTGAGAGACGCGATCAAACTGAGAATGAATGCAGACGTCCCCTTGGGCGCGTTCCTGTCGGGTGGGATTGACTCCTCGCTCTTGGTTGCTTTGATGCAAGCGCAAAGCACAAAACCAGTACGCACGTTTACCATTGGATTCTACGATCCGGCGTATGATGAAGCGCATCATGCTCGATTTATTGCTCATCATCTCCAAACTGAGCACACCGAGCTATATGTCACACCCGATCAAGCTATGGATGTTGTAAGCAGTCTGCCTGAGGTATATGACGAACCTTTTGCCGATTCTTCTCAAATCCCCACACTGCTCGTTTCCCGCTTGACGCGTCAGCACGTCACGGTGAGCCTTTCAGGCGACGGTGGTGATGAGATATTTGGCGGATACAATCGATACACATGGGGTGGAAGACTCTGGCGCCATTTCAGCCGGGTTCCGCATTGGATGCGAAGAGCGTTATCAACAGGGGCCACCGCTATCGGGCCTCAGATCTGGGACGCTGTATTCGATCGAACGGGACCTGTACTTCCAAGGAACTGGCGTCAGCGGATGCCTGGATACAAATTGCATAAGCTTGCCGACCTCCTACGCTCAACCAGTGCGCTGGATATGTACGGCAGGATGACATCCCACTGGCTCAATCCTGAATTAGTGGTTCTTGGAGTTGAAGCCCCTTCACCCAGGCACGCTGCTAGTGAGGACTGGCTAACGACACAAGATTTCGAATCTCAGGCGATGTACCTGGACACGATGACCTATTTACCGGACGACATCTTGGTTAAGCTGGATCGCGCGACGATGTCGGTGGGTCTCGAGGGACGTGTACCGTATCTAGACGCGAGAGTATTGGAATTCGCGTGGAGTCTACCCCAAAACATGAAAGTTCGACCCAACGAAGGCAAATGGCTTCTGCGGCAGGTATTGTACCAATACGTTCCCCGCCAGCTCGTCGAGAGACCCAAAATGGGATTTGGCATTCCTGTCGACTCTTGGCTGCGCGGTCCGATGCGAGAGTGGGCAGAGGGCCTGCTTGACCCTCACCGCTTGCAACAAGATGGGTTTCTCAACACGCAAGCGGTTCGCCAAAAATGGGACGATCACCTAGCGGGCCGCGGCGTGTGGCAGTACCAGCTGTGGGGGGTCCTGATGTTTCAGCTTTGGCTAAAGCATCAGAAATGGACTCCGGGGTTCCAACAAACACCTGCCGCGGTGCAGGTAGGAGCTTGACGTGTTGCCCGACGGTAAATCGAACCAACCTGCAACGTTAGTGATCTCTCTCGATTTTGAGTTACATTGGGGAGTTCGCGATCTCAAAACCGTGGCGCAATACCGAGACAATTTATTGGGAGTGCGCCGCGTCGTGCCGGCACTTTTGAAGACCTTCAGCGACTACGGGGTTCACGCGACATGGGCTACCGTTGGTTTTCTTTTTTCCAGCACTCGAGCCGAGCTGCTAGATTCACTTCCAGATTGTCGGCCAGAATATAACGACCTACGTTTGTCGCCCTATCTGGATCTGGAGTCGCTAGGTTACGGTGAGGAAGATGATCCCTATCATTTTGGCCGCCAACTCATTGAACAGATCCGGTCTTCTCCCGGACAGGAAATCGCCACCCACACCTTTTCTCATTTCTACTGTTTGGAACCCAGGCAGAGCGTAGCGGCCTTCCGCTCCGACCTGCGAGCTGCGTTTGCCGCCGCCCGCAAGCTGAGTGTGGACTTAACCTCAATAGTTTTTCCTAGAAACCAGTACGATGATCAACACCTTGATGCTTGCGTGGATATGGGACTCAAGGCCTTTCGCGGCAACCAACATTCGTGGATCTATCAGCCCCGTTCCTCGCAGCAGGAGACGGTCCTGCATCGGTCGGTCCGCCTCTTGGACTCCTATTGGAACCTGTCTTCGCACAATTGTTATTCGCTTGCTGATGTGCGACAAGGACCTCTAATTAATCTGCCAGCCAGCCGGTTTTTGCGACCATATGTTCGAAATGCGCCGCTTCTCCAGAAATTGCAGGAGAGACGCGTTGTAGGCGACATAACCTATGCTGCTCACCACGGACTGGTTTACCACCTGTGGTGGCACCCGCACAATTTCGGCGTCCGCTTGGAACAGAACATGGGAACGCTCCATAGAATCCTCGATCATTTTCAAGCGATGCGAGAAGGATACGGCATGCGGAGTCGAAGTATGGCAGAGCTGACATGCGAAATACTGAATTCTGACGCGCCTCACTACGATGACCACCAAGAACATAGTTTTGTTAGGTAAGCAAAGTAGGTCTACCAGTATTCTCTACAATTCCTTGCGAACGGTTTTCCCCGTTTGCAAAGTCATTTTGGAGGATAGTGAGCCTAATCTTACATTTCTCAAGCGACGAATAAGGCGCCTCGGCATCGCCAAGACTTTGGGACAAGTGGCGTTTCGTACGACTGTTATGCCATGGCTCGAATTGACTTCCCAGAAGCGCGTGCGAGAAATCCTAGTCGACTTTGGGCTTGATCCCTCGCCGATTCCTCACGAGGAACGTATTCATGTGAAATCAGCTAACTCTGCGGAGTGTATTGCCGCATTAGTTAAGCTTAGACCAGACATTGTTGTAATAAGTGGTACCCGCATCCTCTCTAAGAAACTGCTGTCCTCCACTTCGGCAGTTTTCATCAACGTGCACGCCGGGATCACCCCTCTGTATCGCGGCTGTCACGGCGCTTATTGGGCGCTGGTCCAGGGTGATCGCGACGGTTGCGGCGTAACGGTGCATCAAGTGGACGCGGGCGTGGATACGGGAGCGATTCTAGGACAAGCTCGGATCGTACCTCAGCCCGATGACAATTTCTCTACCTATGGGATACTTCAGCAGGCCGCTGGCTTGCCACTGTTGAAGAAAGCTATCAGAGACGTGTGTGAAGATCGCATTGTTGCCGTAGCGCCCCCGCCGGGAACATCGCGGATGTGGACTCACCCTACGCTGATCGAATATATCAGTGACCGAGTCAGGCGCGGAGTTAAATGAACTGGTCCTTTGAGTTGCGCGGACTTTTTCCTCTACTTCGGATTGCGACCGACCAGCTGTTATCACGGTGTGCTGACGGTCTTCGGTGTGTGAAGCCAGCAGAACCAACGAGGTTATGTGAGAAGGCGCCCAATCGGAGACATTTGTGCTCGTAGCGAAGACGCCTCGTCGACGGAACACATCGATAGTATGCGAACCAGACTATCAACCAACATTAAGGGATGTCTTAAAAATTGTGCGAATCGGCTCCCCCACCCGATCTTGTTTAAGACGTTTCTGTTAAAGTACGCGCTTAGCGATCTTCGCGTCGAGCACAATGCCCGCGTGAAAAACAAACTCATTCCTCTCAAGGAGGCCAATATCGGAGCGGTCAAGACCTCCGACACAGTTTTCGTGTTGGGAAGCGGCCCTTCGATCAACGCGATTTCAACACACAAATGGAACGCCATCGCAAGACACGATTCTATGGCCTGCAATTTCTGGCTGTTCCACAATTTTATTCCTACGATTTATTTCTACGAGGCAATAGGATATCGCGACGCGAAGTCTTGTGACGTCTTCCGGCGGCTCACTGAGAAGCGCGCTCAACAGTATAGACACTGCCTCAAAATTGTAACCGGTGTGATGCATCTTGCTCCTGACTTCGACCTGTTCCGGCCCGCTTCCTGGGAGGGGGACCTTTACAACGTCTATACGATTCCAGTTGCTGCTCGGAACGAGCCGGAATTTATATCTGGTTTGCGCTTTTTAAGATCCTTAGGGCTATTTACGCGTTCGAAGAGGCCGACGTTCATCTTTAAGCAGAGTTCTTCCGTCACCGGACTAATTTCGTTCGCCGTACAAATGGGGTATAGGCAAATAGTGTTATGTGGCGTGGACTTACAGAATGGCGAATACTTCTACCAAAATCAAGGCTTGTATCCCGATGGGGCTGACGTTGAGTTTCAGCCAAGAACTGGGCCGCACCTACTCGTTACGCCTCAGCCTTGGACGATTCTTACTGATACGGCCGTCCTAGCTATGAAGCGCGAGATTCTCGAACCTGCGGCTGTGAAGCTATATGTCGAAAATCGTTCTTCTCGTTTGTGGCCAGCAATCCCCGAGGCACCCGACAATCTGTTCAATTAGTCGTTATCATCTAGTTCTGGCGCGCATCCGCGCGGCTCCGTTTCACAGCGTGCTACAGGGTTGCGGAAAGAATAACGCGAGCAATCATTAGGAGTTCATCCCTCGATGACTGAAAGAGCGAACAAAAAACGTGACCAACCTCCTGCTGAAGAATCCCCTAGGGAAGTGTGTGCCGTGACCTCAACAGCAAGAACCGACGTGGCAGCCGATATAGACCGCACACGGTCTTACTGGGAAAGGCAGGCAAGTGACGCACGTAATGATGCCGAGCGCGTCGACTGGCATCCTCGTCCGCAGCGCATGCGGTTTGCGGTGTTTACGGAAATGAATGACGTCGCCGGAAAGTCG
>Ga0207039_1076_pt2 | contig 25697 bp, 31 predicted proteins | sample Alteio_BWMinCont_74_FD_153264 | JGI IMG/M metagenome (GOLD analysis project Ga0207039, IMG submission 153264) | Enriched cells from forest soil in Barre Woods Harvard Forest LTER site, Petersham, Massachusetts, United States -... | ecosystem: Environmental > Terrestrial > Soil > Temperate forest >... | reverse complement strand
AAGAGTGCAAGATAATAGTCTCTGGTGACACAGGTCCCGCTCATCTCGCTGTGGCTGTAGGAACGCCCGTTATCGGTTTATACGGAGCTACAGACGAATTATTTGTCAATTATTAGTTTATAAATATCTATTATCCGACCCGTTACCCTGGCGACCAGGAGATCTTTGGGTATATGCCGAGCCAAGAGATCTTGAAGCCGTCGAAGTCCACGCATATTAATATTAGTTATCTCACAGAACAGGCTTTCTTAACCTCGTGTTAACCCATTCCAGGTTCTCATTAGGTTAGGAACATGCTGTATATATATGCCTAATTATTTACTTTTTGCGTTTGACGGTAACAACTGGCTTTCGAATCCCGAAGCACAGATGGGCATTGCCATAGCGGCGATTATACTTGCACTTAGCTTTGATTTTGTAAACGGCTTCCATGACACCGCCAATGCATGTGCGACTGTTATATACACCAAAGCACTTAAACCTGGAACAGCTATTCTGCTAGCTGGCATTTTCAATTTTGCCGGCGCCCTTCTTGTTGGTACAGCAGTTGCCCAAGTAATTACCAAAATTATTCCAGCCGATAAGGTTACTTTGTCGATTATTGTTGCTGTTTTATTAGCTTCGTTGATCTGGAATCTTATTACCTGGTGGTTATGCCTACCAGTTAGTTCCTCCCATTGCTTAATTGGCAGCCTCTTTGGTGCTGGCTTGATGTCTGCCGGAATTGAGGGGGTGGCTTGGCCTGAATTGAGCAAAGTTTTCGCCGCTCTTATTCTGTCTCCAATTTGCGGTTTTCTAGCCGGCTGTATACTTACTTGGATAGGCATAAAGCTTAGTGGTAATAACTCTTCTGGTAAGCTTGCTGCCTCTGTAATTTCGGTACGCAGCCCTGAATTAGTACCGGCGGGCGTTAGCAGCACTGAGACAGCTCAATATAAGCAATCGGATACTGAGCATAAAATATTGAGTACTGATGAGATTCTAGCCCTTACCCATCCTACGCAACCACCATTAATGCGTTGGTTGCACATTTTAGCCAGCAGTTTGGTTGCTTTTAGTCATGGCAGCAACGACGGACAAAAAACAATGGGGATCATAACCTTAATACTCGCTACCCAATTTGCCAGCTACGGCTACAGCCTTAATCATGTGCCCTTTTGGGTAGTTTTCGCCTGCGCTATAGCCATCGGATTGGGCACAACAATAGGTGGTTGGCGTATTATAAAAACTGTAGGAGAGAAAATTGGCAAAGAACCAATTACACATGCCCAAGGTTTCGGTGCTAGCTTAGGCACAGCCCTAGTAATATTAATTGCCTCTCGCATCGGAGCACCAATCAGCACTACTCATACATTAAGCTCTGCCGTCGCCGGCGGTATCATACCAGCTCACGGCCCAACTAAGTTCAATATTGCAACCTTAAAAACTATCGCTATGGCTTGGATTTTGACTGTTCCAGTTACCGCAATATTAGCAGCTGCTTGCTATGCAGTAACAAAAACAAGCATTGGTCAATAATGATATTCAGGTAGAACTAATTTCTGACCGGTGTTTAAAACGTTTGCGTCAGTCAGATTGTTTGCCTTACATATCTCATCTAATAAACGCGGACTAATATGCTTATAGTTCTGCAGAGCAATACCCGCTAGGGTATCACCGTCTTGCACTTCATAAGTAGAGGCAAGAGGCAATCTTACCCCGGTGTTAGAAGCGGCATCTGAAGCCACTGTTGTACTTGTGATCTTATTTTGATTAAGAGTGCTAGATGCTTTGCCATAATTGGCGAATAAAGAAGATATAGAAGTAAAACTCCACGCTACAATCAAAGCTATAATCGCACCACCCATGAAACCTAAAGTTAGATAGTAACTGGGAGCACGTTTAACGGTTACTGAATGAGAAAAATCTTGATGAATTCCTGGCCATAATGTTTCTAGCACATCAGGTATAGAACTATTGACATTATCTATGGAGCCAGCAGCTCCCTGCGATTGACCGACACCACCAGCCTGAACAGGCAATACAACGCTTTTAATAGCACGTGCAACTGAAATTACTTCAGAAGCGGGCTTGAATAAATCTTTGGTATGTGACTTTGCTTGAGGCTTAGCTGCATCCTCTTCTCGCTCATATTCTGAAATAGAATCAACATCTAGTTGTTTTTCTTTAGATTCAATCACTGTAGCCATAATTTAACCCATTTAAATCGAGAAGGGATTTGCATAACAGGCGAGAATATTAGCCCAACTAAGCCCTCAAGTCAAATACTGAAACAAGCTTTCAGAAGACCTATATACTGAAAAATTACCACAACTTAATCTGAATTGACTTCTGTTGATTCAATTTGTGGGACAGGACGAATCTTTTTGATTAATTCACGAGTCCCTGCCACTACTAATACAGACGATTCAGGCTTAAAAGTTTTTGCGATAAACTCGTTTATATCTTCGTACTTCAAACTATTGATTGTTTTTTGCATACTAATTATTGGCGCAATTTCATTTAATTCAGTCACTGCGCGGAAAGCAAAATGAGTCAATTCTTTTAAATTTGAACATTCTTTTACCGGGATGCTACCAATTAGATACTTTTTTGCCTCCAAAACTTCTTCTTGTCTCAACCCACATTTACTAAATTGTGAAAGCACGCTTTGAATTGCGCTAACAGTAGCTGACGAGGAAGATTCTGCCGGTAAGTGTAAATCCAAAGACCATATAAGCTTATTTTCCAGTTTGAATATCTTTGTATCCCACGGATTATCAGACAAGTCATCGAATAATTCCGGCTTCAAATTATATTGCTCAGCTATATGAGAAAAAATTGGATGACCGCTTAAGGCACAATCAGCTATCAATAACGCTGCCCAATAATTTTCTATCTGCTTTGTATTAGCCACAGGAATAACTCTGCCAAATACAATCTCTGCTGGATTAGAAACTGGCAGTATTAGTGAGCTTTTATAGGCTTTGCGATTAGAAAGAATGAGCTCTGGCTGCCGTAGATTTTTGGCAAAAGAAGTTGAGAATTTAGTTAACGAGGAAAAGGCTCAAGAACAGGATCCTATGCATATACAGATTGGACATCACCGCAAACAAAGATAGTTGTGTTAGCAGGGTTTACATGCTCATGATAAAAATCAGTCAAATCATTTAATTTGAAATTACTAATAGAATTGATTTCTTCTTCTGGATGGATGGGATAATAAGCAGAGCTTGAATTAATTAAACTCTTTAGAAGAGTACGGTCTATTCGCATCTCGGGATCTTTTTCTGTTCGTCTAAGAACAGCTGCTAAATCTGTTTTCGCTGCTTCGAAATCACCATTCTGCAAACGGGGCTCCATCAAAGAAGTAAATAGCTGCCGTATTTCTGAAGCAAAATCCTCACTTAGGCATCTTGAATGGAATGTTATATTTTCTAAACCGGGCTCAAATTTTAGCATCTCATTTGGTGGCATACCTAAATCCCCTTGAGCTGCAATCAACTGCTGTTTATTAGCCCTCATGCTACCCATATCTAAAAGCTCAGCTAATAGCTTAGACATCCCTCGTCCATCTGAATGTTCGTATATGCTTCCGGCTTTAAGCGAGCCACAAATTTGCACAAGTGGATTCAAATGACTTTCTAAAACAATAACACGAAGGCCATTTCGCAAAATCTTACAATACAACTGAGGCTCTTCTGAATTACTATTCTCGCTATCAGTCGCTGACTTACTTGGACTCACTGTCCCACTTTGTACTGAAGCGGTATTTCGAACCGGTACCGTATACGGTTTCACTACACCAGTCTCATAAGCAGCTAATCGAAAATGGTCATCAGCCAAGGTTCTATTTAAAGTATCGTTAGTGTGAGATAAAAATGATAAGTGATCTTTGCTTATAAATCTATCAATCTTCTTGTCTTTGCTTGGAATATTTGAACTTACTACAGCAATATGTCCTAAAACGCGATTGTCCTCATTCAAGTATAATCTGGCCACGCGCAAAATATCGCCTGCCTTAACTTGTAAAATCTTTTTTGGCCATAACCGCGCGTCTTCAGTTTTAGCTAAAGTAGAAAAAAATCCAGTTTGAAAAGCACATCTATAAGGTCCATCAGCATCAGAGTAATAGGTAAATTCTGTTTGTTTTACTAAGCGATTTACATCAGCATCTGAAAGTTGCTTAGTCTTTAACTGATTCAAAAAAGACTCTAAGATCTGCATTACTTTGTCAGATCCATTAGGTGTGATCCCCACACACTTAATCAATAAAAGCCCAGCATCATGCTTTTGTTCAAATGCCGCTTGCACAGATGAACATAGTCCTGAATCGATAAGCTGAGTATGAAGGGAACCCTGAAATTGCAAATTCAGGCATTGTTCCAATACAGAAATTGCAACTGCATCAGCATCTCCTATGCCTGCAACCTTATAAGCTAATATTATTGATTCTTTCCCGTTGTGACCTTTTAATCTAATTTGTCGCTCAGCCAGTTGCGGCCTTCCTTGAGGATACACATTGATCGGTATATTGTCAGATCTAGCTATGGAACCAAAATGTTTTTCAATTAACTTAAAGGCAATCTCTTCATCAAAACTACCAACTAAAACTAAACTTGCATTGTTTGGATGAAAATATTTATCGTAATGAGTCTTTGCCTCGTTAAAAGTCAATTTTTCTAATTCATGACACCAACCACCTGGTGGATTTCTATATGGATGTCCTTCATAAGCCAAAGCATGTACTTCTCTATTAAGTATATGCATAGGATCCTGTTCTTGAGCCTTTTCCTCGTTAACTAAATTCTCAACTTCTTTTGCCACACTTAATTTAGTAAAATGCGCACTGCGCATACGCGCCGCTTCACCCCGTATTGCTAACTCCAATTGATATGTAGGCAGATTTGAATAAAAAGCTGTAAAGTCCTCACTAGTAAATCCGCTAAATTCGCCACCTGAGCGCACTACGGAATTAGCCCATTGATTGCCATTAAAATTGCCAATATTTTGAAAAAGTAAATGTTCAACTAAATGTGTGAGTCCCGTCATGCCAGGTGGATCGTCTCGCGAACCTACTTTGTACCAAGTAAAACAAGAAACAAGAGGAAAAGCCGTATCTTTAATAAATATGACTTTCAAACCATTATTTAGTAAGTATTCTTTAGGCAATGCTTTATGACTATCAGCAGGCAAAGGTAAAGTTTGCTCACTAACACTATTAATTTTTGATGTTTCTTCTGACGATGGTTTCGGGGTCGCGTCAACCGCAACAGTCTCACTCTGTCCATAGGCAGAAGTAATCCAAATAGATTGGAAAACAAAAAAACCAATGCAAAATAGTACTAAAAACCTAAACGAATAGTATTTCATATGATTTCAGGCCATCAACAACGAATTAAGATACTAACCAAGAAGGCTTAGCTCCGCCTAAGAAACTAACCGAATTGATACAGATGTTCATTGGTTAGCGCTCATGATAATATCTTCTAATAAAATGATGTAGAGATTTTATGGCAGGCGTCGCCAAGTGGTTAAGGCACTGGATTGTGGTTCCGGTACTCGCGGGTTCGAATCCCGTCGTCTGCCCCATCTCTATTCTCTCGACTCAAAATACTTATCTGCTTTACGTCTCCAGCTCAGGCAGAAATAGAAGTCGTTTCCTGTGTACCTTTTTGTGTACCCTGGTGCTTAGAATCCGAATCATCAAACATGCTGGATAACAAACGCTCGTTCTCGGCAGAACTATCTTTGATAAATCGAAGGTAATGCTTGAACGTTGTTTGCATAGTGGAGTGCCCAAGCATTTTAGCTATCCAACCAGGGCTTGCACCTTGTTCTAAGCAGAATGAAGCAAAAGTGTGCCTGAGCTGATAGGAAGGACGGTGTCTTAATTTAGCTTTCTGGAGGGCTCTAGCCCAAATTCTATCCAAATGTTTATTAATAGGCTGACCAGATTTAGAAGTAAATATATAGCCATTCAAGTTACTAAGCTTACTGCCCGCTGCTCGCTTTATCGCTTCTTCAACAGGTGGCAGCATAACGATATGTCTTTCTGCCGAGGACGTTTTAGGTAATCCCTCTTGTCCCCTGACGCGACCCTTGAAAATATGGATTTGCTTACGCTTCCAATCAATATCTCCATGTCGCAAAGCAAGTAATTCATTTGGTCTACATCCGGTCCAAGCTAGGCAAATGAATAAGGGTTGATAGTGGACATCTATTGCTGACAAAGCAGCATCGAGTTCATCTCGGGAAAGAGGGTCAATATTTACCTGAGCTTCACGAACACGCTGCACGTTCTGCGCAGGATTGTCTAGAATTATTTTCCTCCTGTGGCAAACACCCATTACCGACCGAAAAAGCTGCATTACAGTATTTGTACGGCTAGCTGATAAATGCCCTCGAATGCGCTTTTGAAATTTTGCTATGCCTTCTTCCCTAATTGAAGATATTTGCATCGGCCCAAATTCAGGCAATAAATACCTTTTCAATATGGAGTTGTAACTATCTTGCGTGCTCGGCTTAAATTCTTTTTCCGCCAAATAACTCTGAGCCGCCTCTCTAAAAGTTTTTTGTTCCTTTGGCTGCAATAACTTTTCTAGACCACTCCAATCGTCTGAAGCTCTAGCAACCGCTCTTTGTTTACGAACTTCTGCTAATGCCAATTCAGCCGCGCGCTTATCACTGCCGAAGCTTTTTCTTACGTTGGTTCCATTGACTTTAACATGAACATACCAACTACGACCGCGTTTGTACAGACCATTCTTTACTGCCATTTTTCGCCCTCGGCTAAATGTTCTTTTCGTAGTATAGTGTACCACTATATATCAATGGTTAGTAGGTATTTTATGTCAGAGTCATACACAGTTACAGATTTTGCATTAAAGATGGGACTCAGTAAAACTTATGTCCGGCATTGCTGCAATGGATACGTAAATCCTAAAACAGGGCGACAGTATCAACTGCCAAAGGGATATATTGCAAAAAAAGAGGGTCCAGGGAACGCCGCCCGCAGGCAATGGATCATTTATAAAGCTGCAGAACACATAGAGATTCCAGTAGACCTTGAGGACGATTACCCAGAAGCGTTGTACAAAAAAAGGAGAGAGGTATTATTAAAGTCAGGAACTGACAAAGCAACCGCTGAAGCATTAGCTAAAGAATTTAGCTGGAAAACTAGCTATGAATTTTGTAGACTCGCGATTGCTACATCCACTAAAGGTTTTAATGGCATTCCTTTGGTGAAAGGTAAGCAAGTAGACAAACAGACCGCTTTGATGACTTTAATTCGCGTTCTCGATAACGATTTAAGGCTCAGAAGAGATGCAGATTTGATAAGCGAAATCGTTACTCGGTGGCGTTACAGGATTAGGCGCGTGACGCCTGACGACATGGAAAATCAAAAATATCCTTTCGAGGAGAACAATTATGGCTTAGGTCAAGTCGGGAAAGCATTGGATAAGCCTGAGGAATTGTTAGCAAAGATTGGAGCTTGCTACAAAACGGCGGTTTTTGAAAAGAAAGAGCTCCGAATTGAATTAAGCTTTTTTCCAAACGCTGGCTGGAAAATTAAGCTGCTTGGTCAGGGAGAACCTTGGCTCAAAAGCTGGCTAGAAAATGGTTCTGAGTCAGACGAATTAGAACGAATGTTCGGCAAAACCAGCTTAGATGCTCTGTTTGCTAGCTTCTGGTTTTTGCACATGACGGATCTAAAGAAAGAAGGGGTTTTGTCAAAAAAATACATTCAGGAATCGCTCACGAGGCCGTTTATTCAAAATCATCCTTGGAAAAATGAATTTCTGAAGCGCTGCCTAAATTGTGCAGAGCGCCGCACTACAACAAGGACGGGTGCGCATTTCTGCGTTAATGAATCTTGCAGGGCTGCATACTGGGATTGGATTAAACGCCAAGGAAAATCTAACAAAACACAAATGATTAAAGCCATCAGCGTCAAACTCGCAAAAATACGCAAAGCCATAGCAGAAAAATAATTTGATATCTCCGAACTCGCTATACGGGCGTCAATAAAAACTTTTCGCATCTTGATAGATACGAGCGTACCACCGTGATGCAATAGATTACGACACATCTCGCATGATAACGCGCAATGTGCATAAGCCATTACGGAGGTCCAATAAAAATGTCGAATGTAGATTCAGTTTGTATGAGTGTGAAAAAACTTGCTGAAGTGTTAGACGTGAGCCCTACCACTGCATGGGGATTAATCAAAGACAGAAAGATAGCCCACAGTAAGGTGGGCCGGCGAACCATTGTTACCCAGCCACAACTTAAGGATTATCTAGCGAGAACAGAAGTTCCAGCTGTGAATGCCAAATCGGTTGCCCAAAGGCTGATTAGAAGCATTAAGTAAGAAGCCTCCCGCAGCGACAGGAGGCCATTTTTGTTCTTAGCGCAAAGGAGGCGCATGACATTGAATATATCATCTCCCAAAAACAAATCCAAAGGAAAGAATTACAAAAATCGTTTAGAAAATTCCACGAGTCTACCTGATGAAAACAATTCCCAAATTCAAGAGTTTAAAAAAGCATCCCAGCTCTCAGTAAAACGCTATAAATCATCCAGAAAAGGTTGCGAGATAGCCTACGGTCGATTACCGGAGACTTGCTAGTTATGAGTGACGAAGAATGGTTTGCAAAGCATTATGGGATATCAAGCCCAATAGGGGATGATGGCTCTTTCGCCAATGAACAGGTTGTGAATAATTCTAAAAAAGTTGTTCAACTGAAGCCTTCAGAACCTGCAGAACCAGTAAAGCGGGTTTTGCAGGTAGGTGATTTATCTATTTTTGAAGAAGAATGGCCGGAACCAGAAAAAATCAATGACCTACTTCTGCCGGTAAAGCAACTTGATTTGGAACTAATTCCTGAACCGTTCCGAGATTGGATATCTGATACAGCACATCGTATGCAGTGTCCTATAGATTTTGTGACGGCTGCTGCCATTGTGATTACAAGCAGCGTTATTGGTGCAGGCTGCGGAATCCGACCCAAAGCAAATGATGACTGGCTTGAGTTACCCAACCTATGGGGAGCAATAGTTGGTGTTCCAGGAAAATTGAAATCACCAGCTATCAAGAAGCCATTAGGACTACTGGCAAAACTAGAAGCCAAAGCAAAATTGCGACATAACCAGGAGCTGAAAGAGTACAAAGTAAATCAAGACGAATTCGAGCTTAAAGAAAAAGCCCTAAAAACTGAAATGCAGGCAACTATCGAACCTGCAAAACCCGCAAAACCAAATCCTAAAAAGAGGTACTAAAAATGCAAAGACTGCTTGAAGAAATCAAACAAGATATGCTGGCTTTAGAGGATCCGATAGAGCCAAAGGTAAAGAGATTTAGGACTGACAACTCGTCCATTGAAAAATTGCATGAGTTGCTTAGTCATAATCCAAGAGGCATTCTTGTGCACCGCGACGAACTCAAAGGTTTATTAGCCAGTTTAGATAAGGAAGAAAAAGCTGGTGAACGCGCATTCTATTTAGAAGGCTGGTCGGGAGGCGGTGCACCATACTATGTGGACCGGATTGGCAGAGGTACTGTCTGCGCCGAAAATGGTGTTTGTCTCTCTGTACTAGGAGGCATCCAACCCGGGAAGCTCTTAGCTTATTTGTCGCAGGCTATTGGAGAAAATGAGAACGACGGATTGCTGCAGCGCTTTCAAATAATGGTTTATCCCGACTCTGTAGAATGGCAACACGTCGATAAAGCGCCTAATCGAATAGCGATTGCTACAGCGCTAGACATTGTTGAAAAGTTAGCCGACATGGATTTCGTTAGGTTTGGAGCCTCAATACAAGCGGAAGGTGAAATACCGTTTTTTCATTTCGACTCAGAGGCGCAGGCAATCTTTGACGATTGGTTAATCGAACTTCAAACTATAAAATTAGCGGCTAAAGACCATCCGGTAATCCTCGAGCACCTATCCAAATATCAAAAGTTGGTACCAGCATTAGCCCTATGCTTTCACCTGATTGAATTAGCTAATGGAGGCAAGCCTGGTCCAATTCGTAAAGAATCAATGGCTCGCGCTGCCGACTGGGCAGATTATCTTGAATTCCACGCTCGACGTATATATGGTCTTATTCTGAATAGCAATCAGGGTGCAAAGAGGCTAAGCGAAAAAATCCTGAAGAGAGAAATTGCGGATGGTTTTACTGCGAGAGACATCTACAACAATGATTGGAGTCAACTTGATTCTGTTGAAAAAGCTGAAGGTTCAATAGAAATCTTGTTCAAAGCGAAGTGGTTGCGCAAGAAAATTATTCAACCAACGAAGGATGGCGGCCGCGGGTCGGTTCAATACTTCATCAACCCAAAAGTGCACAGCAATGGGTAGGTGGCTAGATAAAATCAAAAATCATGCAGTAGAGGTCCCTGCAAAACCTGCTGAACCAGTTTCAATGGTTTTGCAGGTTATGGGGGACGACTATTTTGAGATAAGCCAAATTCAGGAGGTTGACCCATCTGAGACGGTAGACATTTCTTGGTGGATAGAACAGGTGCGACAATGCAACACGCAGCAAGAGGTTTTTTCTATCCTTGATGAGTTTCACCGGCTTGAATGGAATGATAACGAGCGTGCACTAATGTCACGAATTTATATTCCGCTAGTTACTAATTTTATGGAAACACAAAGAAGCTGCGTAAACTATATTAATCGTCTAGATGGATAAGCCCAGCACCATGGCTACCTTCCTGCGGTGATTGATAAGTCACTTCTCTGCTAAATTCATAAATAGGAATGGTATTAGTTTGGTCGGAAAGTTTGTATTCATAATAACCAAGACAAATATTGGAGCCTGCAGCATGGTTTGCTAGCAGAAGAAGAGCCGCACCTCGGTTCTTGTCTGGTATCTCATGTTCTTGATTGTCATAACGGCCGCCGATAAATTTAGTTCGCATTTTAACCACTCCTCATTTTTAGCGCTGATTTCTATTTAAGTATCATTAAATCACCATGGCAACAGGCTTATTATTTATAGAACAGAGGATTTTTTTCCAGATGCAGCAATGGCAGCAACAATGTTTCGTAGTTGACGATGATGGCAATTTAATACCGTCCGTTGATTATTGGCGTCAGCAAAAAATCAAACTTCTCTCTCCAAACGCAAGGCTCTTATTTGCGTGGCTGCAAAAAAGAAACCGGCGATTTGTGACTTTGAGACAGATTAGTAAATGCTTGATACCGGTGTCTTTACGGAGAATCGAAATAATCCGACAACTCATGAAAGAATTGATGGAAGCGGGCTTTGTTGAGAACGCTAATAAGGCAGTCTACTATTCTGGATATTGGCGCAAAGAATGCTGGGAGATTCTACAGACAAATAAGAAATAGTTTTTTCTATCGTCAAGTACGCCGAGAATTTTATTCACTGACTGCAGCAGGCGGGGGTGGGATTGGCACATCAAGCGAAGAGTAGTCGGACAGAGAATAAGAAAACGTCCAGCTCGCAATGTCCAAATATTTTGCCTTAGAATTTGCCACCAGATAGAGACCTTGAGAATGACCACAAGGTATATTCCCTTCATAGCTCAAGGCATCCGCCTTTCCTTTAGCATCAACTTCTGGAGTTAATTCTGATAGCGAAATCTTATCGCTGGTTAACAGCGTAAATCCGTGTTTGTCCAAAAATCTTAGAATAAACCAGTTTGAAGTTCCGTAAGCATCCCGCAATTGCTGAAATTTTGGAGATAAAGGCTGAAGTCTGAGTTTAAAGCAAAGGTTTCCCTCCCTCCAAGTTGTGCTTAAATATAGTTTCACGCTAGGGATCTTAGGTATTTCTTGAGATGTCCAGATATGCTCATCAGATAGCATGCTAAGCTCATCCTTTTCTTTCTTTCTGGATTCTTCTTCGCGGGCCTTCTGTTGTTCCCCTGTTTCTGGTTCAATTAAAGTTTCGCCATCTAAAATTGAAATGTTGCCGGTCCATTTGTCGATGCGAATTGTGCGGCCCGATTTGTCTTCTTTAATTTCATAGCCAACTTTGGCCACTGCGAACACGGTTATTCCAACTACCATACTCACATAGATACAGGTCTTGCTGGCTAGCCTAGCGTAATTGTACCTCTCTTCAAGACTTCCCTCGAAGTGCATAATATTTGGTGATTTGTTAGAATCTATAGTCGATTTCATAGAGACCGCTGCTAACTATCAAAGTTATTGAATTTTATTGAGTTGATTATTACTAATTTGGGCTATATCTTTATCTTTAATGATTGCCTTAGACAGGTCCTTAGCTACCTTTTCAGCAGAGCGAGAAATGGCTTGTTCTGCCGTGCCGTAGGTGTACCCACGTCTGCGAATGCTAAGAGGCCTGTAATTCGGTTGGCTCGTCCATAGCACAGCTTTTGATTTTCCTACTAGCCGCACCTCAATCACACATGAGTAATTCGTACCACCGCTGGCATCAAAATTTGTTCCGCCATATCTGTTTGCACCAAATGAATTATTGAATCCACCAAAACCAAATGAACTATTGCTCGGACGTCCCACGGCGCTAAAAGACATGCCTGAATGAAGCTGTGCAGCACCCGTTAATGTCGCGTCTGCATCTTCGGCAGAGTCCACCACAGTCACGTTATCCAAGCCGCTTAGCCGGTTAATTATTGCTTGTCGAATAGCTTCTGAGTTATCGCCGTTGCCTAGAGATGCAACAAAAATCTTTTTAACGTCAGCAAGCCTGTGCACCGGCTGAACTGTCGATGATATCGCTATTGATGATTCGAGTTTCTCACAGGACTTATCCGGTTCCTTAGCGAGCTCATTAGCCAACACTAGTCTGGCCGTAAAAACCGCTGTCAATAAAAATATAATGCAATATTTCACTAGCCATTACTCCCAATTGGGTGTGATATTTTGAAGATATATTCACTTTATATCACCTTGAATGCAACAAAATCCTTAAACCCGTCACAGGATCATCATCTTGAATAAGTTATGTCACTGATAGTGAGTGGACGAATAGTATACAAAATTCCAAAGTCTGTTTCATATGGACATTGGAACGAAAGCACTAAAACGACTTGGCAAGCGAATCAGAAAGTTTCGCGAGAACAAAAAACTATCTCAAGAAGCATTTGCTGACGAGGTGAATTTGGCGCGGAGTTATATAAGTGGCGTAGAACGCGGCAAAAGAAATCTCTCTTTCAAAGCTCTTGTAAGGATAGCAAAGTGTTTAGAAATTACTTTATCAGAACTTTGTGAAGGTATATCATGACGATAAAATCCCTGATAAGCAGAATTTGGCAGTAAGACTCTTGTCGAAGTTGCCATAATTTGTAAAATAAATGTGAAATGCTGCTCATTCGGCAATAAGAAAGTTTGTAAGCTATACTCCTAACACTACCAATAATTAGAGACCGGCTTAAAGAGCCTTAATGTCAAAATCCAAAGAAAAATTGCCCATTAACTTGGAAAATGAATGCCCAGTCGAGTTTCACTGGGGTACTTTTTGCAGGCAGGCATTGCAAGAGCCGGGAAACACTGACTTTTCCCTTATCACTGTACTGCCAACTTTGAAAATGATTATGAAGGGCTCGGGACCTTTACCTGAAATAATTCCTCTGGAAACCATGTGTGTGTATACCGTTTTTAAAAGGAAACCTAATTTCAGTGGTACGTTACAAATCCCGCTTGAAATTGAAATAGATTTCCCTGGACGAAAATCTGAAGCTGGACGTAATATATTAGTATTAGGTCCAGATCATAATTTCTGCCAGTCAGTAGTGAAGCTAATTAATCCTGCAATTGCTGTACCACTTAAGCTAGGTATCCAAGAATTTACCTGCCAGACACTGCTCAGATTTGGGAATAGTGAGATTGCAAGTGTTCTATTGCCTTTAACAGTAGAGGTTTCAAACGTCGATGCTTGAAGATATGCAAATTTCTAGTCATACGGGAATGCCTTGGGTAGGAACACCAATTGATTTAACGGCTGTTAGATCTGCTCCAGTTTTCGAGGCAAATACTGGTATCACATTACCCATCGAATCGCCCGTATACAAGCTTGCCGGCCTTAAGAAAGGATGGGACGGAAATAATGCAGAACCGCTATCAGGTCACCTACTTGAGCAAGGACAAAAACTTTGGGAGGAGATTCTCAAATTATGCGACACTTCGGATCTCCCTCAGGTAAGCCCAGGACGGGATGATGTAATAGCCTTTGCCTGGACTAACCATAGACCAGCAAAACAGCTAGATATCTTTTTATATGGTGAACAAACGTTTCGGGCAGAATATGTAGTCGAAGTGAAAGGTGTAGATTGCGACAGTCACTGCATTTCGTTAACGGGATTACTTAGAGTCATTCGTAATTACCTGCAAAACTGAAGTGGCAGTAAATTTACAAGAACTACCCAATAAATGTCGTAATGCCCTGAAGGAAATTGAAGATGGGAAAAATAACGAACCCCATTTTGAGCAACTAGATATTACACCTCAACACCAATTTATTCGATGTATAACTGAACATGATCTAGATAACGAAAGGCAGGGCTTTGCTTTATCATCCGCATTCCAGGACCATGATATGTCTGTTTATGTAATTGGCCCGGGATTTTCCTCGTTGGACATACAGACTTTGGTATCTAGCAATCAAAATTGGACAACCGCCGTTAAAATTCCGGCCGGCATTTTTTTTGAAAACGCGATTTTGACCAAACTGCTCATTCGCCACGATCCGTTTACTGATCCGAAAGGAAACAGACACGACAATCATGCTCGAGTTATATGTACAAAGGGAGCAACAGTTGCCAAGACTATTTGGAAGGAACATCAACCTGCCCTTTGACTCATAGGCAGGTTATATAGACAAGATTTGTGCCTGCTAATATTGTCAACCAGTATTTTGTGCCGCTCCCCAGTTAGGGCTAATTGGTTGCAGCAAAAGTTCCGAGGATTTAGTCAAATCAAGAATCGCAAGAGAAACTCCTTTATTGTGTTCAAGTTGCACGACTTGCAAATTTTTACTTCGGCAGTCCTCAATCTCCTTTTGACTTATCGTAAGTTTTCCCCCGAGCTTCTCTAAAACAATGACGACGTGATCTAATAATTCATCTCCTTTCTTCTGCATAGCAAACTCCAGAATGAATAATAGTGACGACGTTATTCAGTTCCAATATAGTGCACACACAAGTGCCTAATTTAAATATGGTCCTTCTTTGGAAGGAGTGCAATCTTATCCCATCGACAACTACAAAGTAGATGCACCTTTCTGCTCTTTCAAAATTTTAACTTCGTTCTCAAGTTTCCCGAATCTTTGCGCAATAGAATGATACATCCCGCCGCTGAGCTCTTCTTTACCGTCATAACCAACCACTCTTGCCCAGTTAAGCATGTTGCGCAGCTTGGCAGTAAAATCCTTCCCGGGAAAGCTTGTCAGGAATTTGATTTCGTCAAAGCGAAGTCTAAATGAAACGGATACCGTGGACTCTTGCCTTGCACCTATTACATTTACTCTATTTTTCATGTATTCATCATAAATGTCTTACTAATAATGGTTCACAAATAAATTGATTAGAAAAACTCCGACTGCGTTTGAGATAGTGATTCTTTGACACGCTGTCTGCGTCTTACGGTGCCGAAGCCACTTGGTCTGCCACGGTTATGATTATATAGATAGTAAGAAACATGTCAAATCAAAGTACCAACTTATGTTTTACCACATTCACAAAATTGGTGAGAGCTACATCATAAATAAACGCCGCATCATACCAGATACCGTATATAGTATTACACAATGAGAACAGTTACTTCTCTAGGGGCTAAATGGATTACTATAGAGGAGGCAGGATTTTTCTGCCATTTTTCTTCTGCCATAGCTGGTCCTGTAAATGCGGCTTGAACGCAAGCCGTACCTCTTCAGGACTATGTGATTTTACATAATCCTCAAAAGTCTGTTTCATCTTCTGACGCTGACGCTCAGAAATTGGCTTGCCGGAGATTTCTTCCACGCGCCACTCAAAAAAATCACCAAACAATGGATCTGTTATTTTGCCTGGAACGTCAGGACCCAATCTTCCTTTCGGTAATATTTTTGTATTTCTCCAACCCTTTTGTTTGCAAGGGTGAATCGTTGACCAGAAGACGAAGCCTGGTAATAGCGTATAGGCACGTACTATCTGATCGTTTCTAGCTAAACAACAATCAAATGCCCGTTGTGTATAAGCAAAAAAACCCTTTGGCAGACTCGAAGGAGTGTTCTGCAAATCTTCGCCAAGTAAAAAGAGATGGTGCTCGTAAGGCTGGATTTTGTTGTGCTCACCCTTCAAATATGCTGCCCAGTACTGAATAGCATCATCAACATGCGGAGCAAGATGCGGCTTGTTTTGCCGCAATGCTTGAATGTTCACTACAGATGTTCGCCAAGCGAGTGACACGGCAAAGTATAGTAACCAGCCCCCATAATCACTCTTCAGTTTCAAATCAGTCCGAAAGGGCTGGAATATGCGCTCTGCAAATTTATGCTCACCGAGTTTGCTGAACATATTTTCGCACTCTACACATAATAATCTCTCCTTTATACCGTCTTCCTTACGCAAGTTAGGTTTATCGGCTGCACGAAGATATGGCGATGGCGCAACTTTTTTTATCCACGTTGCTGCAAATTTTGGTATGACATGGCTTAATACAGCAGGTCCTTTTCCACAAAGCTTACAAATAGGAGTTTTTTGAATCATGTGGTTCGCTTGATCTCGATATCAAAAAGTTGGCAGGGGGTAGTCATATTTTTCTGAGAGGGATAGAGGGGGTTACTGCCGGCGATATTTCCCCTCCCCCGGTGCCTTCCAAATATAGCAACCGTTGCCCTTAATTCTTGTGTACCTTTTTGTGCACCCTTGATTTGATATTGGCTAATATTCTTTAATATCTAATGATATGACCGAACTGCGCTAGCCCCAGCCCGTATTGCTAAACTAGGCATCGCCTTAAGTTCTTGGCAATTGCTTTGGAGTTTCCCGTCGTCTGCCCCATATACACTCTAAAGCCCATGGGGTGAGGACTTCATTCAGGAAAAACTGCGTGTATAGTCTTGACTCTTTTAGTATAAATGAGATTGGCCATTAATTAATTCTATTTTCTAATTATCGGAGGTTCACCAATAACCGAAGTCAAACTCTCATGACACTTCAGTAATGAGTCCTTCAGGATCACTGGTCATGCATGCATCATTTACCACTTGATTGGACCAGGAATAGTACGTACGTCATGCTTGCCGTTTGATTGCACCAGAATATATTTATTATGCCAATCAGCACCGGTATTAATCTTGTCCAACCAATGTTTTGCCTGTATGGGAGGCAATGCGGGATAATCAAAACCGGGGATGATAATCGCGACATTTTCGGTATTACAAAGGTAGACATCACACCATGAGAAGTCGTTAGGCTTTAATTCTAAATGGATTTCAGAACAACCATGAAGATGTGCATCTTTGCCTGCCTCTGTGAGAGCGGCAGGCTTATAAATTGATTGTCCGGCTTGTATTTGTAATTCAATTGTATTGTGACACGCGCAGCTTTTCCAGTCAGCCAGCCAATGATAGGACTGTGTAATTTGTAGATCTTTTTGATATTCGGCCAGCAGGTCGTTCCAATTAGATTTTGGCTCGTGTCTGTTATTTAGAAAGTTATTCCAGGTTACTGTATTTATTACGGCTGCTTTTTTTACTTTTAAGTAAATGCGTAAAGTATCGATTGTACCTGGCTGAGGATTTTTGTCTTCATATTTGTTGCCTGTAGTGAAACCGTACTCTTGAATATTTGGAACACCCATTGCGATGATTTTGGCATTTAGCAATTGAAACTCTTTAGCTGCTCGATCGTAACCTTGCCACGAAGAGACAATATCAATTGCTACCGCTTGGTTTATTTGATCCTTTAATTGATCAACAATCTCGTCTGTCCAAAACTTCTGCTGCCAGTATTTGCTTCCATCAAGCAAGCCGTAAGAAATATTTGCGTTAGGACCGTCCTGCTCAGCAAATGCTTTAATTGCTTTGGGAACACGCAGTGAATATGTGTACCAGACATTCGTCCCGCTTTTAATTCTCCACGGTAACAGCCAACCTACCGTTCCACAACTGCTCGCTTCAACAGATGCGCCGGTATTAGTATCTGAAATCTTGCAAGAAACAAAATTGCCCATTGGCAGTGACTCAGAAGCCGCATCTGCATCATCAGGGCATCGCAAAGATTCTGTAACCACTTTGGCAATATTTGAGAAATCAAAAAGATAATTATATTTGTCCGGCGCTGACTTTAATAGATCTGATTCACTCTCCTTAACTTCTTCGAATAGCTTGCCGCGATGGGCGCGGACTGATTCTACAGTTATGCCAAGATCTGACAAATTTACAGTTAGTTGATTCCTCGAATCTTGGAGCGTTTGTATAAGTTGCGTGACGTCCTTATCTGAGACGGTACGCTTGATTAATTCAGACAGAAATGTATATGGATCGCTCCCGTTGCTAGTTCTAATAGTTCTAACCCAATGTCCATTATTTTCTCGTTTGTATATTGTTTCTGCATACTCAGCACTAAAACAGCCACGTGATGAATCACAAATGGTCACGCTATCTTCAGCCGAGCACGACAATATATTGGTGCCGATAAGTAGTGAAATGGCGAGGATATAGCGCAGTAACATGATATATTTTCCTATCTCTTCGACTTTTTATTGAATCGGCTCCTTAGTTAGCCAAGAAGTTATGGCGCGAGGATAACTCTTAATTATGACAAATGAAATAGCTCGCACAAACGCATTTTTAAACCGATGAATTTGGCCACCATATCATCTGGTTCAAGCACCAGTGCTTTATTGATACAGTTCTGTGCACCAACTTTATCACATTCATTCAACTTACATTCAGCAAGATGCGCCCACGCGTTAACGTAATCTGGATTAATCCTGAGCGCGCGATTTAACAATTTTTCTGCATCTTTATACTTTCCCTCCTGAACATATAAATCACCAAGATTGCCGTATGGCCATTCAAATTTTGGATATTCAGCAATACATTGCTTCCAGATTTCTTCGGCTTTGTCTCTGGTAAAGAAACTATTTTCTCCATTAGCGGTTATATTCATAAGGACAGCTTTTTCTGGAACCGGATCACGAGGCAATCTAGTTCTTAAAAATCTTTCTGCTTTTGATGCAATCTTTCCGCTACGGTCAGTAGCAATAGCCCTATTAATGGCTTCTCTGGCTTGTTCTATCCAGCCTGCTCTCTTGCACTGAAAACCGAGTGTAAAATATTCAGATGCTGTTTTCCCGTCGGGAACTTTTTCTGGTAATCCACCCTCCATCAATAATGTCATAGCAGGATTGTTCCCTCGAGTCGACAGTTGACCAAACTGAGGCATTTTGCTGGCGATCTGGCTATTTTCAATTGAATAGGCGGCTGTTAGACCACCTACCAGCAATAGATAGGCGATAGATAGTATGCAGCGCTGCCACAATGAATTCTTACTATCTGTAGCTACGGAAATTTCCTTGACAGGCGGCTTTGTCAATTGCTTAATCAGGTTATAAATAGAAACAAGCGATATGACAAAAAGAAATGGGCTTTGCCACACAAAAGCTACCACAATTAAAATAAAAATTCCCGGAATCAATAGCCAAATGCAGGGAATAAATATTATATTTTATGCATGTAAAGCATATTTTAATTATGCACTAAAGGCATAAATTCGTCAAATTATTCTTTTGGTTCATAATTAGAATATGAATAGAAAGAATAAAAAAAAGGAAATACCGCCGCGAAGCCTCATGAGCTGGGGACTTACGCAAATCTTAAGAAAAACCCGAGAAGAACAAAAACTAACCCAAACAGCACTTGCAATGAAGCTTGGCTTCAACCAAAGCTCCGTTGCAAAAATAGAGTCAGGACAAGTGGATCTACCAGTCAGTCGACTGATAGAAATGGCGCGAATATTAGGTCTTGAAATTGTCCTCGTACCCAAAGAAAAAGTTGTGGCAATTCAAGCTTTGCTCAAATCAACACGCCGCCAAAACCCTCCTACATTCAAGGATCTGTTGGGGGTTGATGAAATTGAAGAATCTTAATTTATATCCAAGTCAATGAGCCAAGAAAAAATACATCAACTAAACATATTGCTGAACAACGTAAGCGTTGGCATACTAATTTGTATTGAGCCAGACAGATGTATTTTTACATTGTCAGAAGAATATATACAAAATACTGATAGACCTACTCTAACACTAAGCCTAAAAGATCAGGACAGTGAGGAGCTTAAAAATGTGCTTTGGAAGTCAAATGTCTTACTTCCCCCATATTTTTCTAACTTGCTCCCTGAAGGGCCTTTAAGAAAATATCTCGCTGAATTGAACCACCTAAATGCACAAAGGGAGTTTTATCTTTTAGAGACATTGGGAGCCGATTTGCCAGGTGCCATTAGAGTAATTAAAGGAGATGACATACAAGAAATTCCTAGTCACGTGAAAGAAGAGCGCTTAGCAGAACAGCAAGATGCCAGCATCGAACAAAGACTGCGTTTTTCGCTCGGTGGCATACAATTGAAGTTTTCCGCTATCATGGATGTCACTGGTGGGCTTACAATTCCAGCCGAAGGCATCGGTGGTTCATGGATAGCAAAATTGGCATCATCTCAGTTGACCAATATACCTGAAAACGAATATTCAATGCTTCAATTAGCCGGTCTTGTGGGAATTGAAATTCCAGAGGCACGTTTAGTCAAGACGGCTAGTATTGAAAATTTGCCGCCATTGCCACCAGATAGATCTAACACTTGTCTTGCTGTAAAAAGGTTTGATCGTTCTGAAGATGGAGAAAGAATTCATATCGAGGATTTTGCTCAAGTATTCGATGTTTTGCCGGATAAGAAATACACTAAAGAGATTAGTTACGCTTATATCGCAGCAACAATATGGAAATTCATGGGCGAGGACTCACTTAAGGAATTTATACGCCGCATAGTCTTTAATATAGCAATATGCAATACAGACATGCATTTGAAGAATTGGTCATTAATATACAAAGACAAAATTACTCCGCAACTAGCACCAGCATATGATTTGGTGGCAACTTTTCCTTATGTTAAAAATGACGAACTCGCTCTTAAATTGGGTGATACGCGATTAATGAGTGAAGTCACGCTCCATACTTTTAAAAAGCTGGTTCTTGCGGCTAAACTGCCTGAACATATAGTTATAGATACTGTCAACGAAACAATAGCAAAATTCATGTCCGTGTGGCGCCAAAATAATACACAACTCCCGATACCAGCTTTCGTAAAAGATTCTATAGAAGGGCACTTGAAAAAAGTGCCATTGTTTTGGTGACCTGCAACTTTTACTCTTGAAGTAACGAAAAAATTTGCTACTAAATATGGTGTCGTGAACCAATACAGTTATATAAATGGCAATTGGCGTGATGTGAAGTGGAATACGGAAACATACGATGTAGTTGTGCTTGGCCATATTTTGCATTCGGAAGGAGAAAAGCTTAGTCAAAAGCTTATTGAGCAGAGTTTTGCAGCAATGAAATGCTTTCCACTGCTGGCTTCACAAAAACATATCGTATGCCAGTTGAAGAAATGCCCTGTTCACCAATTATAATTGCGCAGAAGCCAAATTAATTCTAACTAGCGCAGGTATTACTGACGACGAGCATATTCACTAATGTTCTCTATAGCCATTTCAAGGCTTACCTGCCCTAAACGCACCAGTGTTTGTTGTTTAAGAGCATGCACAATAGTACTGCGATTTATACGTCCTGCTTGAACAAGTGCTCTGCCTAAAGGAATTTTAGCGTTTTTAGCAAAGATAACTGCAAATTCGATTTCTTTACTGTCGACAATACCACTGGCTACAAGTAAATCGCCTAGGCGCGCATGAGTGCCTGGCAAGCTAACAAAGCCCTGCTCTTCTAAATCTAATTCTAGTGCTAAACCATCAATTGTTTTGTGGGCTCGATCGCTAACATATGGATTGTGATCCTCACTAAAGCCTTGAAGAATCGCAAGCGGAAGATGGGGATTACTAGCCATAGAAAATCGTACATCATCATGTGTGTCAGTCGCTAAACATTTTAATGTATTATGCGTTGTCGAAGGATTGTTTGCTATACCAGCCCTCACTTCCGGATCTTTATCATTAGAAAGTGTCCGCAGCACATCAGGCGGACTAGCTTCGTTTTCTGCTAGCCGGAGGCGTGTTTCAAGATCTCCAGTTTCAAGTAATTTTCTTAGGTTATCTGCTGCAGAAAGAGGATTTCCTGCTTGTAAATGAGTTGTATGTAATTTCATCACTGGGGCATCCATTCCTTGTAATATGGGGACAGCAAGCAAGCTTGCGCCTAAAAGACTGTAAAATCAGCAAGTTAACGTGCTATCTACCTTATATAAGAATTACACAGGATAGTATTGCCCGGCATCCCACTCAGTGATTATACTTGCTGATATTGTGCATGAATGGCTGCAAAAACACTCATAGTAAAGCCAAATCCCGCTCATTGTCTTACATATGTGTCGCTACGGCTCGCTATAATCACCGCCAGAGAAAACGAAAGATCAAAAAGCATTGCTAAAATTAGGCACAAAAGCACATCTAAATTCATTCTTTTGCACCAAGACGTAGTCAGTCCAAAAATAATTGCTGAAATTTGATATCATTCCTCTGACCATTCAGCATAGCCATTGTAAATAGCCTAGATATAATCAATAACCTAAAAAATATGCCCCTTGCATCCAAGACTACCCATGCTTTTTATACAAACTCCGAATTTATCATGATCGAAGGTCTATTTTATTCATATAAAAAGCTCGAAGTTTTTCGAAGTTTTTCTCTGCAAGCAAATAGTTCCACTATCATCTTGCGTGGACCTTCTGGTTGCGGCAAGACTACACTGCTTAAGATTCTCTCTGGCAATATAATTCCAGATAAAATAGCTTCCATGCCATCGGCTAAGAATAGCTGTCTTGTTTTGCAAGAAGACAGTCTTTTTCCGTGGCTAACAGGCACAGAAAATATTTGTGTTATGACCAGATTCAAACCAAATCAATTTATTAATCATCCTATGTATAAATTGATTGCCTCTTTTGTTGATCGTAAAGCTTGTCAAATGTCTTATGGACAAAGACGGCTCGTCGAATTGTTTCGTGCCATAATTTTCCGCCCTCGCTTTTTATATTTGGACGAACCATTTAATTTTTTAGACGAAAAGCGCATGAATCTGGTGCTCCCCTATTTACAGGGAGAATTTATGGACGGCATAAATCTTATAATGACTAATCATCATCGTGATGACTTAGAGTTGATCAAATCCGCCAATGTTTTTCACTTTGACGGTGAATTTCCCGTAAGTAAGCTGGAAAGACTCAGCTAATTTGGAGAAATATTCTTATTGAACACACAAAACAAAGTGAATACAAAGACTATGCAAGGCAGCAGCAACCTAATAAATGTCAAAAGCCTCGCATCATATATAGTGCCTATTGTAGGCATTCTTTTGATGCCGGCCATATGGATAGTGTTAAAAGAATTTTTCCACATAAGCGATCGCTATTTACCATCGCCAACCGATGTTCTAAGAGCTATAACAGAAATCGATCCAAATGTTATAGTGCATACTACTTGCACAGCTGTCAGGCTCGTTATAGGTTTCATCCTCGGCACTCTAACCGGCATTGCAGCTGGCATTGCAATATTCAATTCCAAATTATTTGCTCGACTTATCAGTCCAACAATAGAATCTATGCGCTCTGTACCCGCAATTGCCATTGTTCCTTTTTTCATTCTCTGGTTTGGCTTTTCTGAAACAGGTCGTATCTTAATGGTAATAATGGGCATTGCTTTTAACCTTGCTGTAGCTACTTACCAGGCTCTTAGTGATATGCCAGAAAAACATAAAATTCTATTTCGCAGCTTTAACATATCGCCTCGTTCACTAACTTGGGAATACGTGATTCCTCGCCTCATGGAAACGTTATTACCTACCATTCGATTCTCCCTTTCTACAGCTATGGGAGTAGTCATCGCCTCAGAATTATTAGGTTCACAAATCGGGCTTGGGTATCTGATACAAACTGCACGATCAACTTTTTCTATGCATGTGATATTTCTTGCTACAATTATCCTCGGTTTACTCAATGCCTTTGTCGATTTCGTACTCACCAAAGCTTGGAACCGCGCTGTTTATTGGAGATAATTACTTGAATAGACTTACTGCATTTTTGGTTTTCCTGCACTTAATTGTCCTTCTTGCTTTAGCAAGCTGCACGAAACAATCATCCAATACAAATTCTATTAATACAAGCTCAATACAAGATGTACCCTTACGTGTCGGTATCGCTCCTTACCAGGAACTCGCTCTTTTGATCAATGAGAAAAACCTTGGCCTGGAAAAAAAATATAACACCAAGATAGAAATCCTTACCATGCCTTGGGAAGAACTATTACCAGCAGTAGCCAGTGCTGGACATACTATAGACATCGGCTTCGATAATCTAGCAGATTATATGGCTAAAACGGAAAATCTGAATAAAGCCAATGATGATCCAATTTTGTTCCTTTATCCAGCTTGGGATTTTCATGGTGGTGGGTTTGTTACATTTAATCCTGCAGTGCCCGAACTTAACAAACAAAATATCGAAAACAAAGAATTAGTGAAAAAATTCTTTGGCTTTAAAATAGGAGTGCAGAAAAATTCTTGCTGTCATCTGCTTTTATGGTATCTAGCTCATAGGACAGGTATGATGTTTTCTCGGTTGCCTCTTTTAGATAGCACGCTAAACGATGGCTTCTTAGCTGCTCAAAATGGCAGTCTGGATATTGCATCGGCAGGACTGACACAGCGCACTGAGGCTATCAAACGCCATGGTCGAGTCGTATTAACTATGGACGCTCTAAACTTAATAGATCCTGGTGGATTCATCTGCAAACAGAGCACCTATCAAAAACGCAAAAAAGAAATCGAGTCATTAATAAGAATGTGGTATGACTGCTCACACTATGTTTTAAGCGATTTAGATCATCATAGCAATGAAACACTCGCTTATCTAAAAGCAAATGCTTCCACTCAATATACCCTTGACGAGTTTAAAAAAGCCTTGTCGCAAGAATATATTCCGCAAAGCATTGCTGAAGCACAAAAAGAAATTGTATCTGGCAAAGGTCAATATTCAATAAATGAGATAGGCAAATTATGCAACCAGTATCTCTTAGACATTGGCGCAACAAAAACCGCTCAACCTCTTCCCCATATGATAACTATAAAATCCGACTAGATGGGAGGTAGTTTTGACCAAGTCCACAAACACTAGGATCACCGTGATTGTAAGCTTGATTTTGGCTCTTTATTCGTACGCTTGTTCCCAGCAGAAAATGCCCAATATTACTGCCAAAGATTACAGTGAACCTTTGCGAATGGCTATATCTCCTTATCAGGACACGGCTTTTTTAACTACAGTAAAAGACCTCGACTTAGAAAAAAAATATGATACTAAAGTTAGAGTTATTAACACTACCATGGGAAGACATTATTCCAACCATTGCTAGTGCCGGAAAGACAGTAGACATTGGTTATGCTAGTCTGACAACCTATTTGACTAAGTCTGAAAATCTCAATAAAAAAGGCGAAGATCCAGTTTTATTCATTTACCCTTTGCTTGTCTTTAAGGGCAATGGTTTTGTAATCTTCAATCCATCCGTACC
>Ga0207039_1081_pt1 | contig 26071 bp, 28 predicted proteins | sample Alteio_BWMinCont_74_FD_153264 | JGI IMG/M metagenome (GOLD analysis project Ga0207039, IMG submission 153264) | Enriched cells from forest soil in Barre Woods Harvard Forest LTER site, Petersham, Massachusetts, United States -... | ecosystem: Environmental > Terrestrial > Soil > Temperate forest >... | reverse complement strand
ATTCTATACTTTGATCTTTGCCTTCCTCAAAGTAACTAGTAATTAATTCAGGTAAATGATAAAGGTTAGCCCAAACACGCTTAAAACCGTGCTTTTTGAGTAAATCCAAAGTATGCTCCAATACCGGCCGATTTACAATTGGCACCAACGGTTTTGGCAATTGCAGCGTTAACGGATCTAATCTGGTGCCTGCACCGGCTGCTAAGATCATCGCTTTCATATAGCTACGGCTTGCACAAACGAGTCCTCCTCATAATAATCTCACCTGTTCCCAGCGCGAGAATATCCAACATATTATAACTGCTAAGCCGTTATAATACTCGCTCTTGTGCTTTGACCAAAAATATGCAAGCTACAGTGCCAAACCTTGCTAACGCAATGTTTCATTTTTAAACATAAAAGAAGTCTAAGCGGCTTGTCCGTCTTCAGAGCCGATCTCTTTTGTTCTATTAATTTGTTCTTGATATTTTTCCAATTCGCTATGGTAGCGTTGCTGAACCATTTGTTGTTCTATCTGATCACTGTTTGGATTTTTATTTTCTTTATTGGTACAGCCTGTATTAGTTAAATGCTTATTTCTTTTCTTCATTCTCTTCTCTTTCTCTGCTGCTTGCTTAAATCTCATTATGCAATGCAGCACTTTTTATTCTTAATTTTATCGTATGACTTCAAATATGATACTACTATCATTAATAAATTGCCAGAAAAAATTCATTTTTTGCTTCACAATTTCGCTTCATTCAAATTGGGCAGCGAAAAGCTAAAGATAAATGCCACCACCATTACTATTGCTCCAATGAAATAAGGACTGGCATAACCTAGGTATTGAAATGCGGCTGCACCAATGATTGGACCAAGTATTCGTCCGAGTGTAGAAAGTGATTGTCCTACACCTAAGATTCCACCTATTTTTTCTGGTGAGCCTAGCTTGGATAACAAACTCTGGTTAGATGGATTATTTATACCCGATCCAAACGCAAGTAAAGCAAGAGCTATCGCCAACAAAATAAAATTAGGAACACTAGGACTAAAAGGAATTAACAAAAGACCTAAAGAAACCAGCATTGTACCTACTGCTATAAGATGCTTTTCCCCATACTTTTTGGCTAATCTGTGGATCATGCCACCTTGAACAAAAACAATGAGCAAACCGATATAAGTAAACATCATGCTATTTTCAAAAGGACCAAAGTTAAACTTTTGCTGTGTTAAAAGCACGATCGTTGCTTCCATATTGGCAAACGCAAACGTCGACATAAAAAATATCAATAAAGAAGTTTTGAGTTTTGCATTATTTAAAGTTTCGAAATAAAATGCTGGCTCAAGAGAAAATCGCTCACTGGCAGCTTGGCTCCTTTTTTCCGGCTCAGGCAAAAGAAAGAAGGTCAAAATTAAATCAATAATACTTATCCCTGCTGCCACATAGCCAATTAAACGCAATCCAGAAAGATGAGTCGATAAATCCAAGCCGGGGATGATAGATGTTATAAAGTGTTGAAAAACAGGGCTAACAAAAAAACCACCCAGAGCCGGTCCTAAAACAAAGCCCAAACCAAAAGCAGCTCCAATAAGGCCCATTCCTTTTGCTCGATTTTCAGCAGTTGTAACATCGCTCACATACGCTTGAGCAACTGGAATATTGGCATTACCAGCACCTTGTACTAGTCGCGAAATAAACAGCACCGTAAGCGAACTAGACATGCCCCAAATCATATAGCCTATGGCAGAAGCAGCTAAGCTAAAAAGCAATATCGGCCTTCTGCCAGCATGGTCTGATAATCGTCCCAAAATTGGCGCAAATATTAGCTGCATAAATGAATAGGCTGCTATTAAAAGACCTACAGCGAAATCGCTGGCGTGCAGTTCTTTTGCATAAGAAGGCATGACCGGGATAATCAATCCAAACCCAATGAGATCGATAAAAACGGTAAGAAATATTAGACCTAAAGCTCGTTTACTCATTCGGATTCCCTTACTCTCATTGCTAAACAATCGTCTGCACTCAAGAATTATCAGACAAATGGATAATTTCTGCCTTTTGAACCGTATCTTGACAAAGAGATTCAAAAACTATGGTAAGTGCCATTGTCCAATATTTCAGCGCTTAAAAGTAAAGGTGTTAAGCTGCTAACGCAACACCGATCAACAAACTTGACTTTGGCAAAAGTAATATTAAATGTGGGCAGAGATTTATTCTCTCTGAAAAAATGATTACGGAAAGTGCAGCCGTGGTAATTAAAATGTAGCAAAGCGGGTACGGACATCAAGTTTTATTATGTAAGCATGGTCAATTATGAAGCTCTGTCTGATATGTAATTTTCAGACCGCTTCTGATGAACAGGGTGCTTGTCCACATGACGGCTCACCCATGGTCACAGTAGGCGATGATCCACTCCTTGGACTCCTAGTCGAAGAGCGTTATCGCATTCAATCCCTTATTGGACAAGGTTCTGCGGGATCCGTTTACAAAGCTAGGCAAGAATTAATCGGCCGCGATGTAGCCATGAAAGTTTTGCACGATTACCTTGTTTCTGACGATGAATTCGTAAAACGCTTCAAGCAAGAGGCTAAAGCAGCCAGCCGCCTTAATCATCCCAATATTATTACCATTTACGATTTCGGCATTATTCCTATTGGCCGCCGCCCGTATATTGCCATGGATTTACTAAACGGCACACCTCTTTCCGAACTAATTTCTCAATGCGATCACATCCCGATCGAAAATGTCATACCAATTTTTAAGATGGTTTGTCAGGCATTGGCTGAAGCACATAGGCAAGGAGTCGTTCATAGAGACATTAAACCGGAAAATATTGTTTTGGTAGAACGTGGCGGCAAAAAGTTCTTTCCTATAGTGGTTGATTTTGGTATCGCCCGGCTGGTTCAAGAAGAGTCCGATGCAGCGAAAATTACTCGCACAGGAACTGTCTGTGGCAGTCCAACCTATATGAGCCCAGAGCAATGTACGAGCAGTAAAGTAGACCAAAGAAGTGATATTTATTCCTTAGGTATAGTTCTTTTTGAAACGCTAACCGGAAATGTTCCTTTTACCGCTGAGGAATTAGTAAAAGTAATGACTATGCATCTTTTAGATCCCGCCCCCTTGCTGTCCGAAATGAGACCCGATTTACAATTCCCGGAAAAACTAGAAGTGGTTGTCGCCAGAGCGTTAAGTAAACATCCAGAAGATCGCTATCAGGATATGGATGAATTTGCTTACGTTCTTGAAGAGTCGATTAAAGCTCCCCAAAAAACGCTTGTGTCTATCCCCTCATTGTCCTCTCTTCCTGCTGTGCAAGTTCCACAAAAAGTAATGTCCACTAGTTTGACCGGCAAATTAGATACCGCAGAACCATCTGCTCCAACGGAGAAAGAGAGTCATAAAATGTTGAGCGGACCGCCGCAATCATTAAGAGATCTAGCACATAATACCTTATCTGAGATGATGGCTCGCACCAGTCCCAACGCAACCCTTCCACAAAAAGTCGAAGAAACTGCTTTTGCTAATTCTAACCGTGCGACGAGCCCTCGCACTAGACAGTTAGCCAGAAAATCACAATCAAATGCCTGGCAATTAATAGCCAAACAAATTTTACCAGTCGCTTTTACAGCTTGTGCTCTGCTTGCTGTGATAACCTTCGTCATGAACGAAGTCAGGATGATGAAACTAACACCGCAAAGACATACAACTCAGTATGCTGAGAATTTAGTTAAACAAGGACGTTACGAAGAAGCACTGCCGGTCCTACAAGACCTGAAGCAATCTGGAAAACTGGACAAGAGCCAAACAGAAAATTTGAACAAAGTGCGCGTCTCAGTAGCCAAAATATATGCTCATAAAAAACGCTATTCAGCAGCTATTAACTTGTTGCAACAGGTGCCTCAAAATTCAAGGCAAAAAGACCAAGCAAAGACACTGATTCGCCGTTATAAAGGCGGCAGAAACTAGCAAACACGGGCTATTCTATAGTGCTACCTATTTTTCTATATTTTTCCAGTCTGTCTTGCTTGATGCGCGTTGGAGATAATTTTGTTAATGTGTCTAAATGCCGTATTAGTGCAATTTGCAATGTTTTAGCAATTTGATCGTACTCGGTATGGGCACCGCCTAGTGGTTCTTTAACTACTTCATCAACTATTCCTAGTTTATGAATTTCCCCTGCTGTCATTTTCATTGCTTCGCATGCTGCTGCTACTTTATCTGATGATCGCCAAAGAATAGATGCGCAACCTTCCGGCGAAATGACTGAATAAACAGCATGCTCAAGCATCAGAATACGGTTTGCTAGTCCAATTGCTAAAGCCCCGCCAGAGCCACCTTCGCCGGTTACAACAGCAACAACAGGTACTTTCAAACTTGCTAAAACACGCAGGTTGAGAGCAATCGCTTCTGCCTGGTTATGCTCTTCTGCTGTCATGCCTGGATAGGCACCAGGGGTATCAATAAGAGTTAATATTGGCAAAGCAAATTTTTGTGCATGTTCAAACATACGCAATGCTTTTCGATAACCTTCCGGCTGTGGCATGCCAAAATTGCAGATTTGCTTTTGACGCAGGCTGCGTCCTTTATCCGTGCCAATTGCCACAACTTTATATGGACCAACTGTCACCAGTCCTACCACTAAAGCGGGATCGTCAGCCATTTTGCGATCGCCGTGCAATTCAATCCAATTCTTGTCAAAGCGATCAAAATAGTCGCGCGCATATGGTCTTTGCACATGCCTGGCTAAAGCTAAATGATCAATAGGACGTAAATTGCTATATATAGAACGTCTTAAAATCTTATATTGTTCGTGCAAATTTTTAACATCAGCTTCCAGCCCTGGCTGGCTTTGCAATTGATTTTCAAGCATCTCGATTTGTTGAGCCAGAGCTAATAAGGGCTGCTCAAAATCTAATGGGACTGGTTTTGTTTCGCTCGCCATCACTTATTCTTCTCGATAATAGACACTACTTCAATTTTTGGTTTTACAGCGCTGGGCCGAAACTCAATTGTTTGATGAAAATCAACTAAGCGAGAAATTGTCTCCGCTAGTTGACGTCTCTCTATAACCATATCTACTTGACCGTGTTTGAGTAAGTATTCGGCTGTCTGGAAATCATTTGGCAATTTCTGTCTTATAGTTTGTTCAATCACTCTTCTGCCAGCAAAACCGATTCTGGCTCCCGGCTCAGCAATCATAATGTCACCAAGAAACGCAAAACTTGCTGTGACACCACCATAAGTTGGTTCACTAAGAATAGAAATATATAGAATTCCCGCTTCGTGCAAGCCCTCCAACGCAGCGCTTGTTTTGGCCATTTGCATCAAGCTCAAAATGCCTTCTTGCATGCGAGCGCCGCCTGAACTCGATACTATAATAAGGGGTAATTTATTGTGCAGCGCATACTCTATAAGACGCGCTACCTTCTCGCCCACCACAGACCCCATTGAGCCGCCAAAGTGAGCAAAGTCCATAACGCCTAAAGCTACCGCTTTGCCTTTAATCTGCGCTGCGCCGGTAATAATAGCGTCTCGCAATCCTGACTTACGGCTTGCTTCTTCTAGTCGATGAGAATAAGAATCAGTATCAAAAAATTTCAAAGGATCGGTAGAAGATAATGAAGCATCTATTTCTTTAAAAGAACCTTCGTCAGTTAACTGTGATATTCTCTCCCACGCTCCAATACGAAAATGATAGTGGCATTTAGGACAAACTGACAAATTGCTATGCAAGTCTCGTGTATAAATTAACTCTCGGCATTGAAAACATTGACGCCAAAGGGCACAATACTCTTCGGTCGTTAACGGCTGTTTAATTTCTAGATTTTCTTGGCGCTTACGTCGATCGGCAAACCATTCTTTTAAATCCATCTTTCCGTACGTCTAATCTCCAAATATAAATTTGCCAGGACTCTCGTCGAATAGAAAAGCCTGCCCTTAAAATAGCAAAACCGCTCTATAACCCAGCCAAACCCCTAATTATAACATTGCTGAATAGTTACTATGAATATACCTAGATTTTTTATAGACTGCCAACTGATTGGAGAAGCGGCACACACCATAGCTTTAAAGGATGTCAAGCTAGTTAAACAAATTCGTAAAGTATTGCGTCTTGAAAACGGCGCCAAGATAGATATCCTGGATGGCAAAGGCAATATTTATCATTGCAGTTTACAAATTTCAGCTCATCAACAAAACCGCGATCTGCTCCAAGCCAAAATTGAAAGTAAAGAATCAATTGCCAATCAACCCCAGACAAAAGTAACAATTGCTTTACCGTTAATTAAGACAAGTCGCTTTGAATGGGCAATAGAAAAGCTAACCGAGTTAGGCGTAGATACTATAATTCCCGTTGCCTTATCCAGAAGTGTAGTCAAATTATCCACCGACAGACAATCTGCCGAATCAAAATCAAAATTCACCCGCTGGAAAAAAATTATTCAAGAAGCAGCTGAACAATGCGAACGGTCCATGCCACCAAAACTTAGCCCACTTGTTTTATTTGAAAACTGGCTTAAAAGCATGGAAGACGAAAGCCCCGCACCACTGCGGATTATTTGCGCCGAACGTCAGAATGTTCAATCTTTAGAAAATCTTCTTTACAACCAAACAAATTTACCATCTTCTTGTGCCATTGCCTTTGGTGCCGAAGGTGGTTTTACTGAAGAAGAAATTAAGCTTGCTCTTTCGCACCAATTTATACCAGTATCTCTTGGACCACTCATACTTCGCACAGAAACTGCCACAATATATACACTAGCGATAGTCAATGCATTTCTTAGGTTAATACAAAAAGATCCACAACTATAGCCTGCACCATCCCAGATATCACGATAAGTTTGTCACAGCTTCTACCAAAGACAAAAACCGCTCAAAAAAAACTAAACAAAACGACCTCAAAGACTTGACAAATTCTTCATTTCCGAGTCTTATATTACATGACCGTAAGGTCACTGCCGGTGATGCACTTGGCTAAACTAGAAAGGCATGAGTGTAACTGAAAACATAGCTCGCATAAGAGAACGTTTTAGTTCGCATTCAGTCAGGTTAATTGCTGTGACAAAAAACGCACGTAACAAACAAATTGAAGAAGCCTTTGACAGCGGTGTCACCGAATTTGGTGAAAGTCGTATACAAGACGCCCTCAAGAAAATGGACGCTATGCCACCGTGGCTAATGGAAAAAGCTAGCTGGCATTTTATTGGTCATCTGCAAACTAACAAAGTTAAACAAGCGATCGGCAAATTCTCATTGATTCATTCTGTTGATTCTTTGCGCTTAGCTCAAGAAATCTCTCATGTGTCGCAAGTTAAACAAATTAATCAACCAATTCTTTTGCAAGTAAAACTGGCTCCAGATCAAAATAAGTCCGGATTTGATCCAGAAGAATTAAAAGCTCGGTTTCGTGAGATTATCAAACTTCCTAATATTGAGTGCAAAGGTCTAATGACCATTACCCCCAAAGATGCTACCGGGGAACTAAGACAAAAATGCTTTCTTGGTTTGAAACAATTACGAGATGAATTAGAGAAAGAGACAGGAGTTCATCTTCCAGAACTTTCAATGGGCATGAGCGATGATTGGCAAGAAGCGCTAGCCTGTGGCTCAACGATGTTGCGAATCGGCACTGCCATTTTTCACGTATAGATTGGGGGCACAAATAAAAGTTTTAATCGGTAACTGGTGATTGGAAAAGGAATTAGGGTTTTAAATCTAAAAAGGGAATTTAGGAGGAAATTGTGAGCATAGTTCAAAAATTTAAGAGCTTTTGGTTTGGTCCATCTGATAATTATGACCGTGAAGATTTCGAAGATTTGTTCGAAACTTCTGATGAAGTTTATGCAACAAATGGTCAGCTTGCTTTGGACGTCAAATCAACCTCATCCATAAGCAAAAATAGCGGCATTTTACCACCTTCCACTGGCGCTAAAGTGGTTGACCACCCAAGCGCTCTACCGGCTAGCGAAGTACTCGTTATTGAACCACGTGCTTTCGAAGAATCTTTAGAAATTGTTGAACATTTACGTGCCCGCAAGTCTGTTCTTCTTAATCTCCATATGGTAGATAAAGACGGCTCACAACGCATTGTTGATTTTCTCTCGGGCGCTTGTCACGCTATTGACGGTCATCAGCAAAAAATTGGTGACGGAGTATTCCTCTTCGCCCCAGCAAGTGTAGTTATTAGCTCCGAATCTAATTCCTCTAAAGCAATTAAAGATGTGTTCTGGAACAAAAGCCAGATTCTCTAAATTTCCGAATTCTGGAGTCAATTTTGTAAGAGCGTGCCTAATAAGCACGCTCTTTTCATATTAAAGCTAGTTGCCTGACATTAATGTCTACCACCCGGAGCAACCTGCACTAATGTCTTTTCCGCTTCTTGCTCTTGTTTAATTGTTTCATCCAAAGAGTTCTTATCACTGGCTTCTTCCTCTTCGACTCGCCAAGCAATCCATGTACCTCGCCCAAGCGGGGGGATTTCCCATCTACCTGTAAGAATCTTGCCATCGCCACTTATCTTACCCTCGTAATAAACCGATGCGCGCCCACCTTTATAATAGACTTTGGTAAACTGCAAGTTAGGGGATGTGAATGTACCACTAATGTTGGCCTCGCCAAACACGCTTAAGTCCAAAATATTGCCAACGACAGCACCTTTTGTTTCAATAAATACAGATTCAAAGCCATAAGCAGTAGTTGCCGAGGAATAATAGTAATTGCCATACCACGTGCCGCTTAGTGATGATAAATTATTGTCTGCCATAAGTAATTCCCAAATTATGAAATATTCTGCTCAGATTAACCGATTTCTTAGTGCCCCAGCAAGAGCATTGCTTCTCACACCAGTGCTCAAATTTACCCTGAAGAGCATGAGAGATAAACCTCAAGCGCGAACAGCTATGACTGGACCTACCGAAGGTATTGAAATGGTTAAAAACATGCCAGATTTTATGATTGATCTTCTATCAGAAGGACTATCTTATGCGTGCGGGGATGATCCAGTTGGTTATCTCTTCCAGGGCAAAGCAACAGACACACTGCTTGTGCAAAAGTTTTTGTTGCGGAAGGATGCGGCAGTGAAATGGTTTAAGGATACTCCAACCAATCAAGTGGTTAGCCAAGAACAAATACAGCGCGACGGTGCTACTTTGATTTGCCGTAAAGCCAAACAGCGTTTAGAAGCCGGGCTTTTCTCAGAGGCAAAACTCTTATTTGTCCGAGCAACTGAAATTGATGAAACACATCAAGACGCTTGGTCTGGACTAGCAGATGCATTGCTCGGACTTGGGCTCACAGAAGAGGCAGCACTGGCAAGAATACGCGCTAACAAAATAAGCATGACTTAGTGCCCTCAAAGTATATTTTGGCTTAATCAGCATTTCTGTAACATACATCATGCCGATAAATTGCAGATAAAACAAGTTGAATTTAATAATGGCTCGTTTTAATAGCAACCATTTGATTTTGACCATTTCGAGGAAATCCTCGAAATGGTCAAAATCAGCTCAGAAGCAAACAGAGCCCAAATTTAATAGTTATCAATAGATAAATATCGTAGTTTATAGTATAATAACAAGATGGGCTTATATTAGACAATAGAGCAATTATATTTAGAACCACGTTATTTATGTCTACGAGTGTACGTAATATAGACCAACCAGCTCTGCGATTCCTACGGGCAATTGTCGGCAAGTCTCATTATGTTTTCGATGTAGATGATGCTCTCGCTTCAGCCACTCAGATAGGACTGTCTGAAGGATATGTCCATCAACTACTTTATCGACTAACTAGGGCTGGGTGGATCAATAGCGTCAGGCGCGGACTATATGCAAGCACCGGACGGTTACCCGGATATAGCATCGCCCATGACTATGCAATAGCAACACAGCTTATTAAGCCATCAGCACTTTGCCGCTTTACGGCTTTGTCATATCACGAAATGACTACCCAAATACCGTTCCGGGCAATTCACGTCATGACACCAAAGAAGGTGATGACACCAGGCATGCGGACTGGTACAAAGCCGGAAGGACGACGGCGACATGCTTGGGTGATTAACGGACTGAATTATGAATATCATCATGTAAAGCCGGCTCATTTTTTTGGTATCGAGCGAGTGTACGTTGCCGGCAATTTATGGGTTCCGATGACAGACAAGGAGCGAACCATTCTTGACCTATTCGTGGCACCATCATGGGCAGGAACGTTTGGCACGATTTACGAAATCTTACAGGAGAATCTGGCAGAAGAAAAGATCGATATCGGCAAGCTAGTGCAGTATGCGGTGCAGTACGGGGAGGGTTCGCTGGTGAAGCGGCTTGGCTGGTGCTTGGATGAGCTGGGCGTATCAGAAAATATTCTTTGTCCATTATTGAACTTCAAGGTCAGTGGATACCGTATTCTTGATGCTGACCGTGTTGCAAATGGAAAGTGCAACAAGCGCTGGATGATAATAGATAACCTGAAGACAAGCTATGAAAACCGATTACAAAAAACTTCTTGATGAATTGAAGTCTGCCGCTCAACGCGATGGATTGCCGCTGGAGACAGTGGAGCAAGATTATGCAATTTCTTTTTTGCTCAAGGCTATGTCTGAATCACCAGATCTCGCAGGTTTGTTGGTCTTTCGCGGAGGAACAGCTCTGCGAAAGTGCTATTTTATAAATTATCGCTATTCGATGGACCTGGACTATTCGATTAGAGAGTCAATTTCGTTAGAGGACTACAATCGTGCTCTTGAAAATGCCGCTAAAACAGCTCAGGAATTGTTGCTAAACTCTCACGCAGGCAATCAGTTCGAAGTATTTGTAAAACTCATACGTGGCCGCGACACACACAATGATAATCAAGATTTCCACAAGTTCGTTGTTAAATTTCCTTGGCATGCCAAACAAAAAAATCCTCACCGTGGCGGGCGAACGATCAAGTTGGATACAAGTCACAGTGAACCAATTTTGCTGAACGCTGAGCAGCGAAGCTTGATTCATCCATACAGCACTAAAATTGAATCGGATGTGCTGTGCCTTTGTATGGATGAAATTCTCGCGGAGAAATATGTCGCCATGTGCCATGTGGCACTTAGAATAGAAAACTTACAACGGCAATCAACACGTCCAAGAGATTATTTTGATTTTGAATATGGCTTATCTCATGATGGGCTTAAGGATAAAACTGACTTCCTTTGTGCAGCTATGATCAAAGCAGACAGAAGAGGATTTCAACTTCGATCCATTGAGGAGTTCACATCGGGTTCGACATTGTCAGCATTGGAGCGCGATTGGGAGCCATTCCTTGGCGATGTAGTATCAAAGCTGGCCGATTGCCAGCAAACAACAAAAGAATTGCAACGCAAGATGAAAGAGCTATTTCCTGATTTCGCTGGAAGTCTCAAAGCTAGTCGACAGCGTATTCAGAAGCTAAAAACAAATCGCGCGGAATAATTGAGCGTGCCTCAAGACTGCTAGATTTTCAGATATCTGACTTTTACACCAAAAAGCTCCCATCAATATTTACTAGACTTGGTAAAAGTCGAGTAAGTAGCCTACCACTAACTCTAAAGAGAATTTATAAAGAAAGTCCCTTTAAGATCTTTTTCGTTTCAGCGAACACTACTTGTAATTTTAGCTTGATCAATAAATGTCTGAAAGAGTGGTAGACCACCAACTACGTCTTGCTCTGGATGCCACTGTACACCAAGAATAAAAGGGTAATCAGTAGCTTCCAATGCTTCAATAATACCATCGTCTGCTACTGCAGAACATTTCAGACCCTTGCCTAATACCTTGACGGCCTGATGATGAGAAGTAGGAACATTTAAACGTTGCTTTTTATAAATATCCATTAGCTTAGTACCCGGCTCGATTTGCACTTCATGCCAATCTTTCAATTTCCAAACTACTTCACTACTAGTGTGCTTAACAACAGACTCAGGCAAATGTGTAGCAATATCTTGTATAAGAGAGCCACCGAAAGCAATATTGATTAACTGGGCACCAGCACAAAGACCAAGAACAGGTAGCTTGGGCCTCTTCATCAACTGCTTGATTAAAAACAAATCGAACGTTGCCTGTTCTGAGTTCATGATGTTAACAACCGTAGGATGAGTCGATTCACCATAAAAGCTGGGAGGATAGTCAGGACTGCCGACTAAAATCATGCCATCAAGACGATTAAGCAGAAATTCTAATTCGCTTTCTGGCATAACCGGCACAAATACTGGAATACCGCCTGCAGCAAGAATAGGCTCGTAATTGCTCGCCCAAGAACCAACCTGCCTTGGAGGACCAGCATCAAAACCCATATTCACGCCAATTAGTGGTTTCATTTCGCCATAGTATCACCGAAAGTAATTTTCAAAAAGTCGTTTCTGATCTCTAAATTAAATTTTTGTACGGTTTCGCCAAACTATACTTCCGTCCTTTATTGGAACCATCCATTATCTTTAAAAATCCAACTTCCACCCAGCTTTTACAAAGCTGCGCACTGGTTCTGGGCTTAAAACCAAAAAGTTTTGCAATTTGACTAGCCGTTATAATTTCAGATTCTTCAAACAATTCAAGTGCCTTACGTTGTCTTGGATCAAGCTTGCGAATTAATCCACTTTGGTCTTTGTCGCCAGATATTTGCGCCCTTTCCATGCGCTTCAAAATATTTTCTAAAGAAACTGTCATTCCTTGAACAAAATATTCTAGCCACTCAGTAATATCAGCTTCCGCTCGTCCTTCATAATAATTATGTGATGGGCCGATATTAATAGCATCATAGTAAGCGTTTAAACTACGCGCATAATATTCTTCCAGCGAATACAACCCCCTTAAGTCATATCCCCCTAAATGCAGAATCAAAGTCGTAAGCAGTCTAGCGGCTCTGCCATTACCATCATAATAAGGATGAACTGTAGCAAATTGATAATGAGCAATTCCCGCCACAATCGGACAAGGTAAGTCTTTATTATTCACTATCCAATTGACCATCTCTTTCATCAATTTCGGCACATCTTTTGCTTCCGGCGGCATATAGACTATGGCGCGCGTCCTGCCATCGCGAATAACATTTTGACCATCACGATAATGGCTTGGCTTCACTTGCGCTCGACCATCTGACATAAGCAGTGCATGCAATGTTTGAATCATAGATTCACTAACGGGTTTACCCTGCGCCACCCACTGCTCAACTTGCATAAGTGCTGCATAATAACCTTTGACCTCATGCTCTTCTCTTTCTCGTCCAGGAAAATGTCCTTTATGCTTAAGAACCTTCTCTATTTCATCAGGCTCAAGCTCATTACCTTCTATCATTGTGGAGTAATGAGTTGTATAAAGTCTCGCTGTTTCTCGCAGCGAAGCATACACTTTGACTGTCAATGGCAAGTGTAAAACCTTCTCTTTTATTGCTTCGATACGCATCAGCCAAGCCACAAACTTGGGCGTCAAAGTATATTTAGGCTTAAATTTTATCAGCATATTATCTGCACGTTATCTGCATTTTTCTATTATACATTATGCCGATAAATTGCAGATAAAACAAGTTGTTTACGGGAACAAACCGCAATAGACTTGAATAGCCAGTGGTATTGATAAAACTATTAACAAGTTTCCTTAGTGAATCTCTTCTCGTTCTAAGAAGCTATTTAAAAAGATATATCAATAGTAGCTCCAAGCCTATAGCCAAGGCTAAAATCAGAAAGTATTGACGGTTAAAAATACCTGTCTCGGGAAATTGCCACCATTTGAATAATCTGCCCCGTTCCTTATCTAAAACGTTAATTGCATGATTCTGATAAATTTGAAAGTCCCGTATACCCATTAATAAGCCGAAGGGAAGCCCCATTATTAGGGCTTTGCTCCAGTGGTTACGTTATGCCAACTAGAGCAAACACCAAAGAATACACCAGCTAAGAGTCCGCTGACTATTGAAGATAGAACAGGATGCTTTCTGACTTGCAGTTTGTCTTGTAGCTCTCCAAGCCTCTTATTTCTTTCATCTTTCTCCATATTCTACTCCTTAAATCATGTAAGTCTTCGGGGATTTCTAAAATGTCTTACTAAACCAAGGCATCGGATTGGTGGCTACTTTATTTACGTACAAACTCAGGTGCAAATGCGGGCCATTAGCTCGTCCCGTTGCTCCCACATTGCCAATCTGTTCACCAGCTGTAACAACATCGCCCTCTTTTACTGCAATCTTTTGCAAATGGATATAAATGCTCACTACACCTTGTCCATGATCAATAGCCACCACATTGCCATGCAATCTGAAATTTTTATGTGCTAATACTACTTTGCCATCTGCACAGGCATAAACAGCTTGCCCCAGTGATCCAGCAAAATCTAAGCCAGAATGGTAATAGTCTTTAAGCAATTTACCGTTAACTATCCTTTTTAACCCAAACTTAGCGGAAGTTCTTGCCTGACAAGGTTTAGTGAATACTCCTTGCCATAATCGCTTATCCGAAAGAGCTGCCTTAGCAGCATTCATTGCCTCTTCTTCTCCAGGCGATAATATAAAGTTGTTCTTGCTTTTAGGCAAAGTGAGATTTTGCACCGGGAAAAGCCCATCTTTGACTGTAATTGTGCATTTCTCATCGCCGATACTAATTGGATATTTACCCGGTTTCAAATCAGCAGGCATAGCTACTAAACAATGAAAAATATCCTCAGAAACCGGAAATAATTTAAAAGACTGCCCATTGAACAAGAGCACATCGCTTTTTGGTTGACCCTCTTTTATTTCCGGCGCCTGCTTGTAATTTATCTCAATCGTCTCGCCTTGCGCCGGCGTAGATTTAGACAATTCTATCGAGGCCCATGCTGGCGCCAGCACGGCAAATCCAATAGAGACCGAGAAGAAAACACTATGCAATTTCATTATTATTCTTTTGCCGGTTGTTCTTTGGCTAGCAACTGATTAATAGCGTCACGCAATGCTTCTATTTTATCCATAGGAAGAGTGACACCTTTTTTTGTGGGCTTCTCTTCGTTATTATCCATATACCATTCACGTATGTGCAGGTATTTTGTGCCTTTGAATTCGCTTATGTATGCATACACTTTTTCACCGCGCGGCTTATCATGCACGCTTATTTTTTCTTCCACAATAAACCTCCAGAGATTAACCTTTAAGTATCTAGTAATTTATCAGCAATTGGCAAAATAGCCAATTGGTCTATTTAATCTAAATGCCTCGCATAGCAAGCATTTCTTTACTTCGCGTCCTATCCCCGGTACAGCTAATCATACGAGGCGCATCAAGAATTTCAATTTGAAAGTCAAAACTTTTATATAAGTCCAGTATTCTATCGGTCGCTTGATTAGAAACAACCACCGGACCTGCATGATCTACCAGCCACTGCGCCAGCCTAATTTGATCTTGCCAACTGAACCCTTCTTTCGCGTATTGAGTAAATTCAACATCATATGGAGGATCGGCATAAATAAAATCATTAGACTTAACTTCTAATTGGGCAAAGTCCCCGCTATTCAAATGCCAGCCTCGCATAACAGAAACGTATTGAGAAAAATCATCTATATAGTTGATTTGCCCATAACTACCAAAAGGTACATTGAATTTACCTTTTTTATTGAAGCGGCAAAGGCCGTTGTACCCAGTTCTATTTAAATAATAAAAAAGCCCCGCTGCTTCTTGACTATCGCCCTGATCACTTTGAATTAAGTCATTAAACCTATCTCTTTGTCGATAATATAAGGTCCGTTCATTTTCCATCTCTATCTCGATTTGCAATCCCTTTTGTAACCAGCGATAGAAATTCACCACATGCATATTAATATCGTTAAGCTCAGCTCGCTCAGGACTCAAACCAAGCGCCACTGCCAAACCACCACAAAAAGGCTCTATCAAACGCTTTTCTGAATGTTTTTGCCAAATAAGTCTCAAATGCGGCAAAAGCCATCTTTTGCCACCGGCCCATTTTAAAGGCGGTTTAATGCAACTTGTTAGACGATAAGAGTCTTGTTGTGAAACCACTTATATAGCTTAATATTATAGGAATGACTCCATGTTATTATATACATAGTGTCGTAAGTCTTGGTTTACCGCGTCGCGGAATAGCGAGGCAACTCGGAGAAAGTCTCTAGAGAAGTGCGAACAGAGCAGACACAAAAACAGTTTTATTCAAGTCCCTTGTTTTAATTGTTTTAGGGGAACAAACTTTATTTCCAGTCGTTGACTAAGAGCAGCTGCTATTCTCCTAAGCATAGCAATTGAATGTCCTTGATAATCGGCATCTTCAAGACGACAAATAACCGAAGCTGTCGTGCCAACCAAATGAGCTAAATCTCTTTGTGAAAGTCCAGCTTGTATACGAGCATTATATATTTTATGGGCTATATCTGCCTTAACGCGCTCTGCTTCAAGTAGCTTAAGCATTTTAGGTTTATTTTCAAAATATCTTCTATGAAGAATTTCCACAGCATCATATGTTACTTTTCTGGTTTTCATAATCTCTAAACCTCTCCATGCGAGTACTTTTCAGGATTTGTCATAAATTTTTTCTTTCGATTATTCGCTAGTTCTATTTCGTGGACAGGAACTATTCTCTCCTTAATAAGTCCTTGCGAAATTACAACAGCATGAGCACCCTGAAAAAAATAAAGTATGTGTTAACTTATCGAACCAAAATAAAAACGGCACACTGCCATCATCCTCTCTATAAATAACAACTTTCGGCATCCGTATGCTCCTTCTATTGTTCGCATATTTGCTAACAATAGTCAAGTTAGTACTAACTAGTTCTATAAACGCTAAATAAGCGCCTTTGGTTCAATGTGCTACATTAATTCGCTGGTGGTTCACGATTTTTATGACCCAATTTATCGATTATGCTGAAATTGACATTGCTTCCGGTGACGGGGGCAACGGTGCTATTGCTTGGCGGCGTGAAAAATATGAACCCTTAGGGGGTCCAGCTGGCGGCACTGGTGGAAATGGCGGCAATATTTATATAGAAGCAACTAACAATTTGAGCACTCTGTCTGAATTTAAATATCGCAAAGAATTCTTTGCTTTACCTGGCGAGCGGGGCGGCTCGAGCAGAAAAGAAGGCAAACGGGCCAAAGACATCACCATTAAAGTACCTATCGGCACAGTAATTAAGGATAGTGAATTAGATGCAGTAATTGCTGATTTAAACAGCGACGGCGACCGAGTGCTTGTAGCTGGTGGGGGCCGTGGGGGCCGTGGCAATTCTGCTTTTGCTACTCCCACAAATCGCGCCCCTCATTATTGTGAGCCAGGCGAAACAGGTATAAAGCGTCATCTTATCCTTGAGCTTAAATTACTAGCTGATGTTGGATTAATAGGATTACCTAATGCAGGCAAATCAACTCTGCTGGCAGCACTCACCAGAGCCAAACCTAAAATTGCTGATTATCCTTTTTCTACTCTAGAACCAAATTTAGGTACAGTAAAAACAGATGATAGTGATTCTTTTGTTATTGCTGATATTCCGGGGTTAATTGCTGGTGCTAGCCATGGTGCTGGCTTAGGACATGATTTTTTGCGCCATATCGAACGCACTTGTTTATTAGTGCACATGGTAGATAGCACAAGCGAAAATTTGCTTGCTGATATCAAGATAATAGATAAAGAGCTGAGAGATTTCAGTCCAGAGCTATCTCAGAAAGAACAAATAATTGTTCTCAACAAAATTGATCTTTTACCTTCAGATCAAACAGAAAAAATCAAAAAAGAGTTAAAACAGAAATTTCCAAAACGAACTATCCTTGCCCTTTCCGGCTTAGCCCAAATAGGCACAAAAGATCTAATCACCTTTTTAAAACAAGATATTGCAAAAATAAGAGAGTCTTCTGTCCAACTAGATAAATTAGGCGAGGAGGCTGCCCCACCGGATAAAGAACGTAAGCAATGGATAGCTGACGAAAAAGCAACAGCTCGCCCTGATAACGGTTTTCACGTATCACAGCAGAAAGGCGACTTTTATATTGAAGGGCACAGAATCGTGAGACACTCACTAGTAGTGGATTATAAAAGTCCTGAATCAATTCAACACTTTTGCCATATTCTGCGTTCGATGGGTGTCATTGATGAATTGTATAAACAAAACATTCAGGTGAACGATAAGATCCATATCGGCCAAATGATTTTTACTTTTGGCGAAAATTTATACTAACAGCCAATTATTCTTTACTGTCTTCTTCTTTTGGATGCGTTACTGCTCTTATAGCCTTCTTAGCACGAGCGAGCTTTATTTGCGCATTCATCTTTTTCTTACGAACAGCAACCTTTGCTGCCCTTTTAACGCCCCTTTGTTGAACCATTTTATTTTCCTCTTCTAAACTAGCTTTAAATTTTAGGGCTTAAACTATACCCACAAGTTACCAAGATATAATATTTCGCCTTTCACTTTCCAATCATTAGTTGCAGCATCAATAATTACGCGACTAATCGGTGGAAACAAAGTGATCTGCTCAAGCTCCGCCAATGGCAAAAAATCAACGCCCGCTAACACAGGCTCATCTCCTAATTGTAATTTACCACCGATTACTTTTGCTTTTAAATATATATTGACAATGTGGCGAGAGCGGTCAGGGGCAATCGCTTCTGATAAAAATATAAATTTTTCAGCCTCAATTACTAGCCCCGTCTCTTCTTTCAGTTCTCGTACCGCACAATCGATAAAGGTTTCTCCATATTCGAGCCGACCGCCGGGCAGCACCCAATATTGGCGATTGCCTTTACGGTGCTTAACCAAAAGTATTTTTCCATCCTCTATAACAACTACTGAAATGCGCGTAGTTGGGATGTTTTTACCTCGATTTTTTTTCGATTTGTTATTACTCAATTGAATTTCGCCCCAGAAACCAATGTAGATCCTACCAACAAGGGCTCCGGATGGCTGTCAAATTACAAAGTAGCTATACAAAAATCAAGGCAATCTACAAAGTTGCGCATGATCTGTTAATCTAAACTAGTCGATCATAAATAAATAAGATACAGACTGAAGGTAGAAGTTACCATATGACTGAAGTGGCAAAGCTTGAGCAACAATTGCTCGAATTTGAACAAACAGCAAGTAAGTCCTTTGCTGAAGCCCAAACTTTGGCAGATATTGAATCTGTTCGGCAAGAATTTCTCGGGCAAAAGGGTGCTCTCACTAATATTTTGCGCAATTTGTCTCAAATTGACAAACAAGATAGGCCACGTCTTGGCCAAACAGCTAATAGCACTAAAGAAAAATTGGAATCGCTTTATTTAAAGCGCAAAAGCTTCCTTGACTCACAAGAACTAAAAGAAAAACTAAAAACAGAAAAAATTGATGTCACTTTACCGGCACGCGGCAAAAAAATAGGACATCTGCATCCACTTACTCAAATACTAAGCGAAATAGAAAGTATATTTCTTACTATGGGTTTTGCGCCTTTTGAAGGACCAGAAATAGAGAGTGAATATTATAATTTCGATGCTCTCAACTTCCCGCCTGGGCATCCTTCCCGCGATGAACACGACACTTTTTATACCGATGTTGATCCCTCCATTATTTTGCGCACCCATATGTCAAATATGCAGGTACGCATAATGGAAAAGTCTCCGCCACCACTAAGGGCTTTATATTGTGGTCGAGTGTATCGTAATGAAGAAGTCAATGCCCGCAAAGAAGTTATTCACCATCAAGCGGAAGGGCTACTTGTCGATCGCAATGTTAGTTTTGGCCAATTAAAGGGCACTCTGAATGAATTCATTCGCCTGCTTTTTGGTAAACCCTTAAAAACGCGCTTCCGTCCCGACTTTTTCCCTTTCACAGAACCGAGTGCTGAGTTGGATAGTGAATGTCCATTCTGTAATGGTTCAGGTTGTCGCACGTGTGGCAATAGGGGCTGGTTAGAACTGCTTGGATGCGGCATGGTAGATCCTAATGTACTTAGAGCGGGACATATTGATCCTGAAATTTGGAATGGTTTTGCTTTCGGCATGGGTGTCGAACGTCTAGCCATGCTTAAATATGGCATTACTGACATTCGCCATTTTTTCATTAGTGACATTCGTTTTCTCGAGCAGTTTTAAGGCATTGGGACTTTATGAAATTATCATTCGATTGGCTATCTGATTATATTGATCTTTCTGGCATTTCTCCTGAGCAACTTGCCGAAAAGTTCACCATGAATGCTTTTGAAGTAGAAGGTATTGATGTCTTTGGACCAGATTTAAAAGGACCAATAGTAGTTGGCGAAATTGTAGACATTCAAGCGCATCCAGATCCCAAAGTAAGCAAAATGCGCGTGACTAAAATAATAGTAGAAGAAGGACAAGCCCCGTTGCAAATAGTTTGTGGCGCCTCCAACATTCTCGTCGGACAGCGCATTCCTGTTGCTTTACCTGGTTCGCTTGTCATTAATCGTCATGATGGCAGCGCCTTTCCAATCACCAAAGCAGATAAGCGTGGCGTTGAATCTAATGGCATGCTTTGTGCAGCCGCTGAAATTGGTATTACAGATAGTGAAGTTGATGGCATTCTCATATTAGATCCTGCTTTAGCCACTAAATTAGGTGTAGACATAAAAAAATTGCTTTGTCTTGATAAAGATTATGTCCTCACAGTAGCCAGTCGCTCTAACAGAGGTGATGCTGTTAGTGTGCGTGGTTTGGCCAGAGAAGTTTCAGCTTTGTTTAAACGCCCCCTGCGCGAACCAAAATGGCAATTAAACGAAAATGGTAAGACAAATTATTCTTTCACGGTCAAAATTGACGATATTAAAGACTGCGAATATTTTTCTATACGCTCAATGAGCAACATCCGTGTTAAAAACTCGCCTCCCTTTATTGTTCGACGGCTAGCAGCTGTTGGTTCACGTTCCATAAATAATTTGGTTGATATTACCAATTATGTAATGCACGAGTGGGGACAACCCATGCATGCTTACGACGCTCGTGTTGTAAAAGATGGCAAATTTCATGTCCGTCGTGGCAAGCAAGACGAAAAATATATTACCCTAGATGGGAAAGAGCGTGTCTTAACACCAGAAATACTAATTATCTCTGATAGCGAAAAGGTAATTGGTATGCCAATTATGGGTGGCGCTAACAGCGAAATTAGTGAGGGTACAACTGACATTGCTCTTGAAGCAGCCAGCTTCTTACCAGCAACAGTACGCCGTTCTAGTCGTTTACTTGGTCTAAGTAGTGAATCAAGTTTACGTTTCGAGCGCGGGGTAGATGCTGCTACCACAAAACAAGCTTCTGATCGCGCTGCCTATTTAATTAGCAGATATTGTTCTGAAGATACCCCAGTTAAAGTAGGTCCTTACGTATTCGGAGGAAAAACCGAATTTCCCCAAACGAAAGTCGAATTAAGGACGAGTGAAATAAAGCGTCATCTCGATTTAGATCTTTCACAAAGTGAAATTAAAGATTTATTGGGACGCTTAGAATTTCATGCCATTGATTCTGTTAGCAAACCAGACAAATTAGTATTTGCTATACCTTCATTTAGACAAAATGATGTCCAGAGGGAGATCGATTTAATAGAAGAAGTTTGCCGCATCTATGGCTATAACAATATCCCGGATAAGCCGCCTTCTTTCTTGCCTTTGTCGATAATGCCTGACGATATTAAAACTACTATCCGCAAGGCTCTAAGCGGACAAGGTTTGTGCGAAGCTTATGTGAAAAGCTTTGTTCCTCAGCAACAAATTTCCAGCAACAATTTAAACGGAAAGTCATCTGCGGATTCAGACATAAGTTTAATCGGACATGACAGCAAAAGATCCATCTCTGTGCTCAATACAATTTCACCAGATCATCAACTACTCAGACAAAGTCTTTTGCCAGGACTCATCAATGCTTTAAAATACAATCGCGATCGAGGCGAAGAAAATGTTTGGCTTTTCGAGATGGGTTTTGCTTACTTCAAGCATAAAACTAACGAGAAATCTTCATCGCCGACGCAAGAGGACTTAAAGGTCTCTGGCGTATTGTCGGGAACTCGTCATCTTAGCACCTGGCACGACGCCAGCGCCGAAAAGGATAGAAATGCTAGTAGCAAAATAGACTTTTACACTGTTAAAGGTATCGTAGAAAATCTGTTTCAGTCTCTGTACATACCAATAGATCAAATCAGATATTCACGTAGGGAAGAACCTCCGCCTTTACTCCACCCCGGTAAAGTAGCCAAAATTACTTATGAATCTCTCGACCAACCGACTACAGACCTAGGTTGGTTAGGACAATTGCATCCTGCACATGTCAAAGATATGGATCTCGACCCACAAACATTTTTATTTGAATTAGATGTCGAAGCGCTAAAGAAATTACGCGGGAAATCGATTTTCACACCAATAGCAGTCATACCGCCAGTGGTACGTGACTTAACCGTTGATTTACCATCAGACATAGAAAATATTGTGGTAACAAAATACATAAGCGAAGCAGCAACTAACCTCAAGAATCTTGAATTAGTAAGCATTTTCCCGCTAAGTTCAGAATCGAAAAGCCTGTCCTACCGCCTGACTTTTCAAAGCGATGCGGATACGTTCAAGAGCGAAGAAATAGAACAACTGTTAAACAAAGTCCGTAAGACTTTAAAAGAAAAACTCAATGCTTCCTTCCGCGCCTAGACTTTAGATTTTTTATGACTGTATCAACATCGAATTCTGCTGTTTGGCACCCTTTCACTCAAATGAAAGCTGCACCACTGCCCCTCAAGGTGAAAAGTGCGAATGGTATCTTTCTCGAATTAGAGAACGGCCGCCAAATAATGGATTGCATCTCTAGTTGGTGGGTCAATCTTCATGGTCACTGCCATCCTACTATTGCCAAAGCCATTTATGAGCAAGCACAAAAACTAGAACACGTAATTTTTGCTGGCTTCACTCATGAACCAGCTGAAAAACTTGCCGAACAATTGTTGAAATATCTACCCAACTCACTCAAACATGTCTTTTACTCAGACGACGGCTCTACTTCAGTTGAAGTAGCATTAAAGATGTCCTGCCAATACTGGCATAACCAGGGGCAAGAGCGCACTCATTTTATTGCTTTTGAAGGTGGCTATCACGGCGACACTTTTGGATCTATGTCAGTAGGACGCACTGCTCCTTTTTGGCAACCATTTCATCAAATGATGTTTGATGTTGATATGATTTCATTTCCATATACATTCGAGAACGATAGTGACATAAGAAGGAAAGAAGAATTATCTCTGCGGTGTTTGCAAAATCTTCTTGAACATAATCCAAAAACTTATGCTGCTATTATAATTGAACCGCTTGTGCAAGGAGCAGGAGGTATGCGACTTTGCCGCCCCGAGTTCCTGTATAGATTACAATTAGTAGCAAAAGAATTTGGCGTTCTATTAATTTATGACGAAGTTATGACCGGCTTTGGCAGAACCGGCGAATGGTTTGCCAGCATAAAGTCCAATACACAGCCAGATATTATTTGCTTATCTAAGGGAATTACTGGTGGCTTTCTTCCATTAGCAGCCACAGTAGTTACTGAAAATGTCTTCAATATGTTCTATAGCGATGATATGAATAAAACCTTTTTCCACGGTCATTCTTATACAGCTAATCCGTTAGCTTGTGCCGCCGCTCTTGCTTCTCTCAGCTTGCTAGAACAAAGCACAGATATCTTCACCAGTATGGAAAATATCCATAGAAGAAAATCGGCGGAATATCTGAAAGATCCACTACACAAAAAGCAGCTAGCTAACCTAAGATTTTGTGGCACTATTATGGCATTTGATATAAGCACCGAAAATGGTACTAGCTATTTTGCCGAAATAGGACCTAAATTAAAACAAGAATTTCTCAAGCACAATTTACTCATTCGCCCTCTAGGCAACACCGTTTATTTAATGCCACCTTATTGCATTACAGAAGAACAATTAGATCATATCTATAAAAACATTTGCGAAGTTTTAAACTCTTTACCATAACTAGAATTCTAGTTAGAACAACAAGCAAAGTACACTGGCTATATCGGGAATAAACATAATTAGTAATTAAAGTCGATCGTTTAGCAAACCACGCATCACACAAAAAAGAGTGAGTATACATGAATCCATTACGTTCCCTGTTAGTGCAATTTTCAAGAATTCCAGTTGGCGTATTATTAATACTCATCATCGTTATTTCTGCCACAATTACCTTGGGTGTTACTGGCATTATTTCACAAAGTGAAAAGGCGTATGAAGCCAGGAGAGTCAATCCGCAACAGGAAACCAATACAAAAGCAGTGAAAGAAAACCTTCCCTAATTCATGTATTGTCACTAGTGCGCTTTGCCAGTGCCGACAATATTCACATGTATGGATCTACCACAAGGCACCACTTAGTTCTTAACAAGGCATTATGTACGTTTCCGTTGGGCTGAGACAAGGGTACGGCTTTTTGTTCGCACGGGTCGAGTGACAGATAGCCCTTTTCCAGTGCCGATATCTTTGCGAAAGAGCATTTGCTGAGAGCTTAACGGCTGAAAAGCAATCACGTTCCCGTCGATCTGAACAGATGGCGTCCCGACTTGCCAAAGATTGAGGTTACCATCAACTACAAACACCCCTCCTGCGTCCGGAAAATAGCCAAAGGCAAGTACGTTCGAGAAGATCAGATCCCGGCAACCGAATCCCTTCCCGAACCCGGAGGTCTGGGAACATGGCGGTAGGGGAACTGTTCCGAACGGTGCGTGCTCCAACCATAGATTGCCATCAGTTCCCAGTACATAGACTGTGGAGCTGTCTACTCCCCACATCCCAGCCACGTTTCCGTCGACCTGAACGCGGGCTGGAGGGATTTTCTTTCCGAATATCCCCTGCTCCAACCACAGATTTTTGTCAGTTCCAAGTACGTAAACGTTTTCCGAGTCCACTGCCCAAAAGCTATTGACGTTCGCATCGACCTGATTTCGGCAACCGGATGTTTCCCCATTACATGATGGTAGGGGAACTGTTCCGAACGGTCCAAATTCCTGCCATAGATTCCCGTCTTGTCCAAGCACAAAGACCTCATCCAAGCTTATAGGCTGAAATTCAGCCACATTCCCATCGACAGGATAACGTGGCGGAGGGACAGCAGGGGTGGTGGTCCCGAAGCCGAACTCCAACCATAGATTGCCATCATTCCCAAGCACGAAAACGTTTCCCGGGTCCCACGCATAAAAGCCGCTGACACTGCCATCGATCTGAACCCGCGATCCTGGGCTAGGAGGGTAAGAAGACCCAGGTAGGGGAATAGTGCCGAACGGCCCCTCCTCCAACCACAGGTTCCCGTCGCTTCCACATACAAAGATCTCATTCCAAAAAAACGCTTGGAACGCAGCGTAGAGATTCACATTCCCATCAACCTGAACGCGGGCTGGAGGGATTTGCGTCCCAAACGGCCCCTCCTCCAACCATAAGTTCCCATCACTTCCAAGCACAAAAATCTGTTGATTAGCCATTGTTAAACCTCCAAGTGCAGTCGCAGCATACCCGTTCGATCCTACGGATCTTAAGAAAATGAGTTAGCAATTCTGAGCTGGCTTCCATGAGTACACGGGTGTATCTCTTTAAGAACACATAGCAAACAACCCACTGAGGAGACACTCGTATGCCTCAGGATACAGCTTAGTCATGCCACTGTCAAAGACCTCTACAACCGCCTGCAACAGGATTATTGACACTAAGTTAAGCCTGCAACCTGTCTCATCTATGCATAAAAATTTGGGCGCCCACTGTCAATGGTTTTGAAACGACATTAAAAATAAATAGGACTCTAATATTGACATTATCTAAACGTTCCGCGAGATTTTCAAGCAGACTCTCAGTTATTTTCAACAGCGTACCAAAACTAATTTTGCTGAATTTAGTTTACTTAGAACAGTTTGCGACAATTTTTTGGCAAAAGTTGGCGCTGGCACGGCAACACCCCATAAAGCGATAGATAAAATGCTACTGTAGCAAGCAGCATGGCCAATAAATTCTTCCATGCCAAATATCGTTGTGGTGCCAAAAAATATGCCTAATAGAACAAGTACTGCAGCTCGAGGAAACCATCCCATAAAAATGCTCATACCTAATAATAATTCGGCTAATCCGCTTACCAATACAAACATAGGATTACTGACCCCAAAATGAAGCAAT
>Ga0207039_1075_pt1:17500-26637 | contig 26637 bp, 18 predicted proteins | sample Alteio_BWMinCont_74_FD_153264 | JGI IMG/M metagenome (GOLD analysis project Ga0207039, IMG submission 153264) | Enriched cells from forest soil in Barre Woods Harvard Forest LTER site, Petersham, Massachusetts, United States -... | ecosystem: Environmental > Terrestrial > Soil >... | reverse complement strand
CCACAACGGCGTGATCAGAGGGTCTTTCCACTGCTCTTGTCGTTTTATCGATATAACACTTAGTGCAATGCCCTGATAGTCCTTTGCTGGCAAGGATATGATCTATGCGTAGCCCGAGGTTGCGCTTAAATGCATTGAGGCGGTAATCCCACCAACTAAAGGATTTATCGTCTTGGGGATGGAGACGAAAGCAATCTTGAAAGCCAAGGCTAATTAAATCCTTAAACCGGGATCTTTCATTTTCACTACATAAAATTTGACCTTCCCATACATTAGGATCATGAACATCTACGGCTTCGGGAGCAATATTAAAATCCCCTAAGATAATGATTTTTTCATGTGTTTTTAATTCATGACTAACAAATTGCTTTAAATGATCTAACCAATTTAACTTATATTGGAATTTATCAGAAACAAGACTTTCACCGTTTGGAATATAAAGGTTTAAAATTCGCAAAGAGCCTACAGATGCTGCTAATACACGTCGCTGTGGGTCAGGGAAAGCCGGAAATTCAGTAATGATCTGACTAATGGGCTCTTTACTTAAAATAGCAACGCCGTTATAGGCTTTTTGGCCACTAAATACAACTTGATACCCCGCATCGTTGATTTCTTTAAGGAGGAAATCTGCATCGGGAAGTTTAGTCTCCTGCAAAGCTAAAATATCGGGACTTTCTTTCGCAAGCCATTCTAAAACCTGAGGGACTCGTACTCTTAAGGAGTTTACATTCCAGGTGGCTATTTTAAACATGACATTAAGGCTCGCTTATTCAGAAAACGACACTATAACACATGGAATCGCTGGCTAAAAATAGCCAATTTGAGTTAAGATAGGCGTCTTTTTTGATTATCAGGTGAACACCGTGTCTGAACAACTACGTAATATTGCCATTATTGCCCATGTCGATCATGGCAAAACAACTTTAGTCGATAAATTATTACAACAAACAGCTAGCCTTACAAAACGTACTGTCGGCACAGAACGTGTCATGGATAGTAACGACCTGGAACGTGAGCGCGGAATCACCATTCTCGCTAAAAACACGGCTCTTAAATGGGGTGATTATCGTATTAATATTGTTGATACACCTGGGCACGCTGATTTTGGTGGTGAAGTTGAACGTATTCTTTCTATGGTTGATTCCGTATTATTATTAGTAGATGCAGTCGATGGACCCATGCCACAAACAAGATTTGTGACTCAAAAAGCATTTGCGAAAGGTTTACATCCAATCGTCGTAATTAATAAAATTGATCGTCCTGGAGCGCGTCCTGATTGGGTAGTTGATCAAGTATTTGATTTATTTGATCGGTTAGGAGCAACTGACGAACAATTAGATTTTCCTATTGTTTATACTTCTGCATTACTGGGTTATGCAACACTGGACCTCAATAAACAAAGTAATGATATGCGACCTCTGTTTGAAACGATTGTAAAACATGTTGCTCCACCTAAAGTCGATCCAAACGGTCCGTTCCAAATGCAAATCAGCACACTGGATTATTCAAGTTATGTTGGAATGATTGGTATCGGACGTATTTCTCGTGGTCAAGCAAAAACAAATATGCCAGTTACCATTATTGATGCGCAAGGTAAAACACGTCAGGGAAGAATTTTACAGGTATTGGAATATTTAGGTTTAGAACGGAGTGAAGTATCTGTTGCAAATGCTGGTGATATTGTAGCTATTACAGGTATAGAAAGCTTAAATATTTCAGATACGCTTTGTGATCCCACTTGTGTAGAAGCTTTACCAGCATTAACGGTGGATGAACCAACCGTTAGTATGACATTTCAAGTAAACACCTCTCCTTTTGCGGGAAAAGATGGAAAATATGTAACAAGCCGCAATATACGAGAACGTTTAGAACAAGAGTTATTACATAATGTTGCATTAAGAGTAGAAGACACAGGTGATCCTGATAAATTTAAAGTATCAGGACGTGGCGAATTACATTTATCTATTTTGATTGAAAACATGCGTCGTGAAAATTATGAATTAGCAGTTTCACGCCCTGAAGTTATTACTAAAATGGTTGATGGTGAGCTTCATGAACCATACGAAACACTGGCCGTGGATATTGAAAGTGAAAATCAGGGTGCCATCATGGAACAATTGGGTAGCCGTCGTGGTGAATTAAAAAATATGGTTGCAGATGGTAAAGGTCGAGTACGATTAGATTACATTATTCCATCGCGCGCTTTAATTGGTTTCCAAACTGATTTCTTAACACTAACATCCGGAACAGGTTTATTACATCATGTATTTAGTCATTATGGGCCTGCAGCGAAAGGTGAATTTGCACAACGCAAGAATGGTGTCATGATATCTAATCAAGAAGGTGTTGCAGTTGCATTTTCTCTTTGGAATTTGCAAGAACGTGGTCGAATGATCATTAGTCCGCAAACAGATGTGTATGAAGGTATGGTCGTTGGTATTCATTCGCGTGACAATGATTTAGTCGTCAATGTTTGCAAAGGAAAACAATTAACAAATATTCGTGCTGCTGGATCTGATGAAAATATTCAGTTAACTCCTCATATTCAATTTAGTTTAGAACAAGCACTAGAGTTTATTGATGATGATGAATTAGTTGAAGTCACACCGAAAACCATTCGTATTCGTAAAAAATTCTTAAAGGAACACGAAAGAAAACGAGCTTCGAAAACATCATAAAAGTCATCGTCGTCCCGCGATTTATTCGCGGGATCCCTCGAATAAATCGCAAGGCAATGATGGCCCTTATAAAATGTAATAGTTAACCCACCCAATGCCATATCCATGCAGCTAGTACTCCTCCGAGCAATGGTCCTACTATAGGAACCCAAGCATAGGACCAATCAGAACTCCCTTTACCTGCGATAGGCAATAATGTGTGAGCTAAGCGCGGACCAAAATCACGCGCTGGATTAATGGCATATCCGGTTGCACCACCCAATGATAAACCTATTCCCCATACTAAAATACCTACTAAATAAGGTCCTAATCCATTCACTGGGCCACCCAAAGTTGCTTTACTAAAAATGGCTGCAACACCAAGAACTAATACTGCTGTGGCAATAATTTCACTTATTAAATTATGTCGAAATGCACGAATTGCAGGATAGGTACTGAATACCTGTAATTTTGTATGCGCATCATCTGTTTCTTTCCAATGTGGAAAATAAACTAACCAGACTACAACAGCACCTACGAAGGCTCCGGCTACTTGTGCCCCCATGAATAACAGCATTTTATGTAATGTATAAGTATTCCACCAATATTTAGCAAAACTGATCGCAGGATTGATGTCTGCATTTGGAGATCCCACAGATTGCGCAACAAACACTGCTATGACAACCGCAATAAACCATCCTGTGGTAATTGCAATCCAACCTGCTTCATGACCTTTGGATTTTTTTAATAAAACACTTGCAACCGCACCATTGCCTAAAATGATTAACATCATTGTGCCAAAAAATTCACCCAGAATTTGATCAAGCATAATATTTACCTACACGGTGGTTTGAAGAAATTTGAAATTCATTCTGTCAATGATGCAGCAAATGACGAATCTAATAAAGTCGTAAATTTAGAACGTTGTAACCAATTATCTTCTGCATATTGAGCAGTCTGTGACATAAAATGTAAAGTATAAGCATGTCTTGATTTGGAAGAAGTATTTTCCTTGCTCATATGTGGAGAAGTGCCGCTTAACACAATCACACTGCCTTGAGGAACTTCCAAAGGAACCATTTTTTCAAGTGCCCAAGGTGTATCATCATACATTTCCATTCTTACGGTATTATTTTTTTCGCGAATAAAGCGAGATTTTAATTTTTCTTTATGACCACCTGGAATAGCCCATAAACAACCATTTTCAAGGGTAGCGTCTTCAAGTGCAAACCAAAATCCAATGATTGGTTCATTATGTACATATAAAAAAGTTGCATCTTGATGACAGTTAACTTCTGCGCCTATTTTTGGTTGCTTACAAATATACATTGATTGTGTAATAAAAGGATTTTTAAATCCAAGGTCTGAAGCTAGAATTGCAATTTTATGCATGCGGCTAAATATATTAAATACAGGATCTAAATCATGTATTGCGTGTCCAAATTTATTAATGCTTTTTAATTTTTCAAATTTCAAGTTTCCATTTTCATCTAATGAACTCTCTTCAAAAAAGTAATGAATTTTATCTCCTGATTCTAAAAAATATTGATTCCTTGACTGATGTTGATCCTGGTCCTTAGTAGAGAAAATAGTTTTAATTTTATTTGGATTAAATTGTTCTATTAAAAAATAAGCTCGTTGAATTAAATTATTACAAATCTCAGGAGATATAAAATTATTTAAAATTAGAAATCCATCTCTTTCAAAATTATTTTTTTGAGAATTGGTTATAACCGAATTCATAAAATCTCAACTCCATTGAAATAAAAACGGATCATAACATGATTAATTATAATAAAAAGAATGAATACTCTCTCTTAAGAAAACTTTAAGGTTTGGCTAAGTGTGTGTTAATAATATGCTGTTATTATTTTGTACAAACCAAGGGTCAACGAGGAGAGAAAAGATGAAAAAAATTATGTCTATGTTATTGAGTTTATTACTCATTCAACCAGTCTATGCAGAATTTGCTAAATTAAAGTTAAATATATCTGGTGTTTCTAGTAATAAATATTTTCTTTGTGTCAGCAACGTTGGCTGCGTGAACATTAAAACTGGAAACCATGGAACTATTTTTCCTATGAATACCGGCAAAATAGGATACATCATGCCTGTTAGCTCAGCTAATCTATATCTGCATCCTCATACTTTGCCAAAATCATGCAACATCGATGTTAAGGAAAAACAAACCATTACAATCAAAGGGCATCTCAGTGTTGGTACAAATGGTCAAATAAGCATTGTTGGTTTAAATTGTAAATCTTCAGGATAATAGATCATCAACCACTTCCATATGTCCTAAGATTTTAATTTCTTTACATGTCGCAAGGAATTTTTCTCTTAGACGATCGAAGCTTAGATCTGTAGGAGATTTTTCATAATCTTCTTCTGATAACCATTGGGCATAGGCAACCCAAGTATGTTCTACTTCTGTTACTTTATGTAACCTTGATCCACGTGAATTTTTATAATCTTTTATTTTTAAAGTTAATTCGTGCCAAAGATTTTTAAACTCATTTTCTCGATTCGGGTCAACAGTGAATTCATACATTACACAAAACATATTCATCCCTAAATAGTTTTAAGAATAAAAATTATAACGTTTATATGTTATAAATAAAGAAAAACCCCAAATCGTCCACGAGGATAGACGAAATGGGGTTTTAGAAATAAAGATCTGGCGATGTCCTACTTTCGCATGAGAAACTCACACTATCATCGGCGCTGTACGTTTTCACTTCTGAGTTCGGGATGGGATCAGGTGGTACCCGTACGCTATAGTCGCCAGAAAACTGACCTTTTCGGATGATGGGGCCTGCTTAGACCCTCACCCTAACCCTCTCCCGCAAGCGGGAGAGGGACTATTCTTTAAATTGGGCAATTATGTTTATAGTTTCAACTCTATCTTCAAAACAACTTGGGTGTTATATGATCAAGCCTCACGGTCAATTAGTACTGGTAAGCTTCATACATTACTGCACTTCCACATCCAGCCTATCAACGTTGTAGACTTCAACAAACCTTTAGAGACCTTACGGTCTGAGAGATCTCATCTTGGGGCAGGTTTCCCGCTTAGATGCTTTCAGCGGTTATCCTTTCCGTGCTTAGCTACCCGGCTGTGCCATTGGCATGACAACCGGAACACCAGAGGCACGTCCACTCCGGTCCTCTCGTACTAGGAGCAGCCCCCCTCAAATCTCTAACGCCCACGGCAGATAGGGACCGAACTGTCTCACGACGTTCTAAACCCAGCTCGCGTACCACTTTAAATGGCGAACAGCCATACCCTTGGGACCAGCTTCAGCCCCAGGATGTGATGAGCCGACATCGAGGTGCCAAACACCGCCGTCGATATGAACTCTTGGGCGGTATCAGCCTGTTATCCCCGGCGTACCTTTTATCCGTTGAGCGATGGCCCTTCCATTCAGAACCACCGGATCACTAGAACCTGCTTTCGCACCTGATCGACCTGTCAGTCTCTCAGTCAAGCACCCTTCCGCTCTTACACGCATTGCGCGATTTCCGACCGCGCTGAGGGTACCTTCGTGCTCCTCCGTTACTCTTTAGGAGGAGACCGCCCCAGTCAAACTACCCACCATGCACTGTCCCCATCCCAGATTATGGGACAAGGTTAGAACTCCAAGTGTTTCAGGGTGGTATTTCAAGGTCGGCTCCGCGTGAGCTAGCGCCCACACTTCATTGCCTCCCACCTATCCTACACAGAAAAACTCAAAGTTCAGTGCAAAGCTATAGTAAAGGTGCACGGGGTCTTTCCGTCTTGCCGCGGGTACACTGCATCTTCACAGCGATTTCAACTTCACTGAGCCTTGGGTGGAGACAGCGTGGCTGTCGTTACGCCATTCGTGCAGGTCGGAACTTACCCGACAAGGAATTTCGCTACCTTAGGACCGTTATAGTTACGGCCGCCGTTTACCGGGGCTTCGATCAAGAGCTTCGCTTGCGCTAACCCCATCAATTAACCTTCCGGCACCGGGCAGGCGTCACACCCTATACTTCCTCTTACGAGTTCGCAGAGTGCTGTGTTTTTATTAAACAGTCGCAACCACCTGACTATTGCAACCTTTCTCGGCTCCACCTGTTCAGCTTCACCTACAAAAGGCACACCTTCTCCCGAAGTTACGGTGCTATTTTGCCTAGTTCCTTCACCCAAGTTCTCTCAAACGCCTTAGTATTCTCTACTTGTCCACCTGTGTCGGTTTCCGGTACGGTTCAATTGCATCTATCGCTTAGAGACTTTTCCTGGAAGCTTGGTATCGGTTACTTCGTCTCTTATTACAGAAACTCGTCTTCACACCTCAGAATTAAGGTTCCGGATTTGCCTAAAACCTCTTCCTACATGCTTTAACCAGGACTTCCAACACCCGGCTAACCTAACCTTCTCCGTCATCACTTCGCAATGCAACCAAGTACGGGAATATTAACCCGTTTCCCATCGACTACGCTTCTCAGCCTCGCCTTAGGGGCCGACTCACCCTGCGCCGATTAACGTGGCGCAGGAAACCTTGGACTTTCGGCGTGCGGGTTTTTCACCCGCATTATCGTTACTCATGTCAGCATTCGCACTTCTGATATCTCCAGCAATCCTCTCAGATCACCTTCACAGACTTACAGAACGCTCCTCTACCACTCTAATACATCGAAATGTATTAAAATCCGTAGCTTCGGTGGATAGTTTTAGCCCCGTTACATCTTCCGCGCAAGCCGACTCGACCAGTGAGCTATTACGCTTTCTTTAAAGGATGGCTGCTTCTAAGCCAACCTCCTGGCTGTCTCGGACTTCTCACATCGTTTTCCACTTAACTATCACTTCGGGACCTTAGCTGTCGGTCTGGGCTGTATCCCTCTTCACGACGGACCTTATCACCCGCCGTGTGTCTCCTGTGTTACACTTCTCGGTATTCGAAGTTTGCATCGGGTTGGTAAGCCTATAAAGACTCCCTAGCCGGCACAGTGCTCTACCCCCAAGAGTGATCACACAAGGCGCTACCTCAATAGCTTTCGAGGAGAACCAGCTATCTCCGAGCTTGATTAGCCTTTCACTCCTATCCACAACTCATCCCCTACTTTTTCAACAGGAGTGGGTTCGGACCTCCAGTCAGTGTTACCTAACCTTCATCCTGGTCATGGATAGATCGCTCGGTTTCGGGTCTACTCACATCGACTTATCGCCCTTATCAGACTCGGTTTCCCTTCGCCTCCCCTATTCGGTTAAGCTCGCCAATGCAAGTAACTCGCTGACCCATTATACAAAAGGTACGCAGTCACGGATTGCTCCGCTCCTACTGCTTGTACGCACACGGTTTCAGGTTCTATTTCACTCCCCTATCCGGGGTTCTTTTCGCCTTTCCCTCACGGTACTGGTTCACTATCGGTCAGTAGAGAGTATTTAGCCTTGGAGGATGGTCCCCCCATCTTCAGTCAGGATTTCTCGTGTCCCGACCTACTCTTCGTTATCACCATCTAATGATCATTCTTCTACGGGGCTATCACCCTCTACGGCTGGCTTTTCCAAACCATTCTCTTTAATCATTATACTTACAATAACTGGGCTCTTTCCCTTTCGCTCGCCACTACTTAGGAAATCTCGGTTGATTTCTTTTCCTCTAGGTACTGAGATGTTTCAGTTCCCTAGGTTCGCTTTATGTACCTATGTATTCAGTACACAATACTCTGTAAACAGAGTGGGTTTCCCCATTCAGATATCTCCGGATCAATGTCTGTTGCCGACTCCCCGAAGCTTTTCGCAGGCTGCCACGTCTTTCTTCGCCTTCTACTGCCTAGGCATCCACCGTGTGCGCTTATTTACTTGATCATATAACCCCAAATCGTCTCTTCTATCTCAATCGCTCGCGCAATCTCAATCTCCAATCCAACTCAAGTGTCATACTTTGCTGTTTCATAAGTAACACCCATGAATTTATACAGTTGTACTTCAGCTCCGCTTTGAATTTAATTATGCAGTCTCCCGCATCTCTCTTTCATAGCTTCGCTTCCGCTCTTTCTATAAACTTTCATTGCCAATTTGTTAAAGAACTTTTTAAAGCGTCTTAACGCTTCACTACTCTTGCTCTCAAAAGTAGATAATTATATTCTGATCCTCTCTCTTCAAAACCTAATTATCTATTCTCGTTTGGTGGAGCCAGTCGGGATCGAACCGACGACCCTCTGCGTGCAAGGCAGATGCTCTCCCAGCTGAGCTATGGCCCCAAGCTTCTTTTACTCTTTCTTCAATTCGGGATTCTTGTGGTGGGCCTGGGTAGACTTGAACTACCGACCCCACGCTTATCAAGCGTGTGCTCTAACCAACTGAGCTACAGGCCCGGCTTCTACCTCTGTCCTCTCTTCACGCTTCTCTTCCAGTTCTCTTCTCTTCTACCAAGCAATTTGTGAGAGCACCTACATCTAATCTCTTCATCTAATGTAAGGAGGTGATCCAGCCACAGGTTCCCCTACGGCTAC
>Ga0207039_1075_pt1:0-15000 | contig 26637 bp, 18 predicted proteins | sample Alteio_BWMinCont_74_FD_153264 | JGI IMG/M metagenome (GOLD analysis project Ga0207039, IMG submission 153264) | Enriched cells from forest soil in Barre Woods Harvard Forest LTER site, Petersham, Massachusetts, United States -... | ecosystem: Environmental > Terrestrial > Soil > Temperate... | reverse complement strand
AATAGCGGCATCTCTATCATAAAAACGCTCAACAATTTCTTCACCAAGTAAAAATTTAACATCCCGAGGATTCATCCCATTAGCAACTTGTTCGCGAAGATTTTGTATTTCATCTAATGATTTGAAGCTTATCAATTCATAATATAGCCACATGGTTTCATCTGATAAAGACATCACCTTGCCAAAAATATCAGAGGGCGACTCATCGATTCCAATATAATTTCCGAGCGACTTAGACATTTTTTTAATACCATCCAACCCGGGAAGTAATGGCATAGTCATCACTGTCTGTGGTTTTTGACCAAAGTGTTTTTGCAATTCTCGTCCCATCAACAGATTGAACTTTTGATCTGTACCCCCCAGCTCTATATCTGCTTTCATAGCAACAGAATCGTATCCTTGTAGCAGGGGATATAAAAATTCGTGTATGGCAATTGCTTGCCCAGAATGGTAACGTTTATGGAAATCATCTCGCTCCAGCATCCTTGCAACCGTATGAGTGGCAGCTAGTTTAATTAAGTCAACCGGGGTTAATTTATCCATCCATTCTGAGTTAAAAAGAATTTTAGTTTTTTCTCTATCAAGTACTTTGAAAACTTGTTTTTTGTAAGTGGCTGCATTTTCTATGACTTGCTCTCGCGTTAAAGGTGGACGTGTTTCATTTTTTCCCGATGGATCTCCTATCATGCCAGTGAAATCCCCAATCAAAAATAGAATTTCATGACCCAAATCCTGTAATTGACGCATTTTATTTAACAAAACTGTATGCCCTAAATGTAAGTCAGGTGCGGTTGGGTCAAAGCCAGCCTTGACTCTCAAAGGCTTGCCAGTCTTAAGGCGCTCAATTAAGTCTTCTTCTAAAAGAATTTCTTCTGTCCCACGTCGTATTATTTTTAATGATTCTTCGACTGATACCATCACTTTACACTCCAAGCAAAAACTGAAATTATGAGTATTATTGACTTTTTATCAACTTCAAGATTATGACACAATCAAGTGTATTGTTAAATCAGGAATCATATGAGTGAACTATATATAGGACTAATGTCAGGAACGAGCATTGATGGAATCGATGCGGTACTTGTTGATTTTAGTCATTTAAAACCAAAAATACTCGCTAAGCATTTCGAAAAAATGCCAGATGGCTTTCGAGAATCCATTCTCAATATTTGTTATCCCGGTGAAAATGAAATTAATAAAATGGGAGAACTTGATGTTGAACTCGGCAAGCAATTTGCTAAAACCGTTAATATTTTACTAACCCAAACTAATATTTCTCCCAAGCTTATTCGTGCCATTGGAAGTCATGGTCAAACCATCCGTCATCATCCCAATAAGCAGTTTACAATCCAAATTGGCGACCCCAACATTATTGCTGCTCAAACGCACATAACAACTATCGCTGATTTTCGTCGTCGTGATATGGCGGAAGGCGGACAAGGCGCACCACTCGTGCCTGCTTTTCATAAACATTTTTTTTATGATAAAAAAGTGAATCGAATTATTCTCAACATCGGTGGGATTGCAAATATTACTGTATTATTAGCTGATTCCCAAAACCCTGTTATTGGTTTTGATACAGGACCTGGCAACACTTTGATAGATGCATGGACTCAATTGCATCTAAACAAATCTTGCGATGAAAATGGTGTTTGGGCAAGCGAAGGTTCCGTTAATCAACCATTATTATCACAAATGTTAAAGGATTCTTTCTTTAATTTACCTCACCCCAAAAGTACTGGTAGAGAATATTTTAATTTAAATTGGTTAAAATCATTTTCAACTTCATCAATCAAACCTCAAGATATGCAAGCAACTTTGGTAGAATTAACTGTGACAAGCATCATTAACTCTGTAAAAAAACATATGTCTGAAGGTGATATTCTTGTTTGTGGAGGTGGAATTCATAATGAATTTCTCATGAAACGCCTAAGAGAGCTGGGAAGTAATTATCATATTTCCTCTACACTTCCATTTGGTATTGATCCTGATTGGGTAGAAGCAACTGCTTTCGCATGGTTAGCAAAACAAACATTAAACAAACAGCCAGGCAATTTAAGCGCTGTTACAGGAGCAAATAAAGAAGCGATATTGGGTGGAATTTATTTCGCATAATGTTTAACAGATGACAAGGAGGTCATTATGATAAAACTCAAGGAAATATTTCAATTAGCAGTTGCTTTAAAAAAATTCCCCATTTTGCTTGAAATTGAAGAAGCAAGATTGAAAAAATCAACAGATCCTAATGAAGACATTGTTCTCGCAAATACTATTTTTGAGAAAAAAACACTTCTAGAAACAATGACGGATCCTAATTTAAAAAATATTTTGTCTATTTTGCTTGAATGTGCACAAGTCACGTTAGAAAAACCTAATTCTTTCGTACAGTGGAACAACGTTAGATCATTAAACAACACTAGTCTTTATAAAAATGAATCAGATTTAAAAATCTATGATCAATTCATTCAAACTGCTCTTAGCTTTATTAAAGAAAAAAAATCGGCACCTATCACCAATCAACCCACAAGTGTAATCAACCCATCACCAGCCCCAGAAAAGAAACGTCCCAGTTTTATTCTACCGAGAGCATCTACTAACGTAGTAGATGAATTAAAAAATACTTTGGCAAAACGCTCGCAAAGTAACCTTTCAACAAAAGAAGGTCAAACACCACAAGCAACGCCCTCCCCCATCATTAAGCCCAATACGCCATCGATTAATCCAAAATCTAAAACCGATTCCAAGCCTGTACAAGATGCAAAGACAAATGAAGCATTGTTAAATGAAATTAAAAATTTAAAAGACCAAAACACTGTGTTAGAAGAACAATTAACTGCAAAACAGAAAAAGCTAGATGAACAACATAAAGTTTTATTGTTATTAAATGACAACCTGAAGCACGAAGAAGCTTTACGAAGAAAATTCGAAGTTGAGTTAGACGTTATTCATAACAACAAAAATATTTATTTATATAATCCTGAAACAGACGGTAACATTAATGCAACTGAGTTTGATCATTTATTAAAGAAGTATATCCATTACTTAGCTCAAGATAAATATTATGACTCACTTTATGCTTTAACATTAAAAAGCTTGTTTCATCATTATTTGATGAAAGGATATGTTAACTTTTTATTTGATGAGTATAAAAATTTACATAATGAAATTCTATTCAATACTGAAAAAAATCTTTCTGAGCATTCTTCAAAAAAAGCGTTCAATGAAAAACTATTTGAAGACCTCTCAATTCGCTATCAAGATGCAATTCATCCTGACCCGAAAAAACAACATTTTAAAAATGAAGAAAGAGAAGTTCATAAACTTTGTGCCAATTTCTTTGCTGTCACCATGATACGCATGGAAAGTTTAAAGCCTGACTCAACTCTTAATCAACTTGCAAAAAACCATTTTTCAAATTTTGTTAAACGCAATTTAAATAAAATAAATAATGAAATTGAAATAGCTAATAATTTACTTAATCAAACTTATTCGAATAAAATTAATTTATTAGATGAAAAAGAAATCAAGCCTTCGCAAGTTTCATTATTCCAACCACCACCAGATAATAAAAATAATTCTCTTACTAATACTTTAACAAAACAAATCACATCAACACTTATGTGGGCGGTAGGACAAAAAACCGGATGATCATACTAGCGCTTCTCTAACAAGCAATAACAAACAAGCTTGCTAGCTGCAAAGCGTTTGTGCCATTTTAAAATTCTTACGAACGCCGAGCATCGCAGCTTAGCGAATCCTCGCCCGAAGGGTTTGCGGCAGGATGCCGCAAACTCGCGCTTGGGCATGGATGCCCATAGCGCGAGCAGATGAGTCAAGCGAGAAGCGCAGGATAAAGTGAGTCAGAATTTTAAAATGGCACAAACGCTTTGCAGCTAGCAAGCTTGTTTTTTAGTACACGCTAGAGAAGAGTTGAATTACACATGCGCAAACCGTTCTTTATTTGCTAACCAACGTTTTATGATAAGAGGCACTAAATGAGGGTGTTGTTGCTGTAAAATAGTTGCAGCTTGTTGTACAGCAGGCAGTAGGTCACTATCACGAATTAAATCTGCGATTTTGAGAGATACTTCGCCTGTTTGTCGCGTTCCTAATACTTCTCCAGGCCCTCGTAAATTTAAATCAATTTGCGCGATCTTAAATCCATCCGTTGTTTCTCGCATAGCAGCAAGACGTTGTTTCGCAAATTGAGATAGCGGTGCTTGATATAGTAATAAACAGTGACTCGCTACAGCTCCACGACCCACTCTGCCACGTAATTGATGCAATTGTGCGAGACCTAATCTTTCCGCATTTTCTATCACCATTAAGCTAGCATTGGGTACGTCAACTCCAACTTCAATCACCGTCGTTGCAACTAATAAATCTAATAAACCATTCTTAAATGCTGACATGGCTGTATCTTTTTCAGGAGTAGACATTCGACCGTGAATTAATCCAATTTTTAATTCTGGAAGCACCAATATTAATTCTTTTGCAGTTTCTTCAGCAGCTTTGCATTGAAGTGTTTCTGATTCTTCTATTAAAGTACATACCCAGTATACTTGTCGTCGACTTTTACATGCATCACGGATGCGTGCTAATACTTCATCACGACGCGAATTAGAAATAACAATGGTTGAAACAGGAGTCCTGCCTGGAGGCAATTCATCAATGATTGAATAATCTAAGTCAGCGTATACACTCATAGCAAGAGTACGTGGGATCGGTGTCGCTGTCATAATTAATTGATGAGGATATTCGTTATTATAAAATCCTTTTTCGCGTAATTGTGCTCGCTGCTGTACACCAAAGCGATGTTGTTCATCAACGACTATCAAAACCAATTTTTTAAATTCTACATCTTTTTGAAATAAAGCATGCGTTCCTATGACAACTGAAGCATTTCCATTTTTTATAGAAGCTAATGCTTCGCGTTTAGGTTGTATTTTCATTTGCCCGGATAACATCACTACGGAAATATTTAATGGTTCAAACCATTTTTGAAATGTCCGATAATGTTGTTCTGCTAATAATTCTGTAGGTGCCAGTATCGCTGCTTGATAATCTGCTTCTATAGCTTGCAATATTGCAAGTGCTGCAACAACCGTTTTGCCTGATCCTACATCTCCTTGGATTAGTCGTAGCATAGGATATGGTTTTTTCATATCGGCAGCGACTTCTGTAACCACACGTTGTTGTGCTGCTGTTAATGCAAATGATAACTTGTTTAAAAACTTTGATTGCAATTCATTAGAACCTTGCAAAGGTATAGCGGTATTCACTTGAAAGGATTGTTTTAAATTTAATAAACTCAATCTATGCGCTAGCAATTCTTCAAATACCAAACGCTTCTGCGAAACATGTGTTCCTTCTAATAGTGAGTCAACTGACGCATGAGGCGGCGGTCTGTGTACAAACATTAATGCATCTTTTAATGAAGGTAACGTTTGATCTTGTAGAATTTTTTCGGGAAGAATATCGTCTAATAATCCTCCTTGATTTAATAATGTCAATGCTTGTTGGGTCAGTTTACGAAATGTGAGTTGGCTTAATCCTTCGGTAGTCGGATAGATAGGAGTAAGATTGTCTTCGACTGGTAACAATGCCTGTTCAGATACGAGCTTATATTCTGGATGAATCATTTCTAAACCCAGGTTACTCATGCGAACTTCTCCAAAACAACGTAACCTCGCTCCTACGGATAAAGTTTGACGCTGAGAAGCATTGATGTAAAAGAATCGAAGCTGTATACGTCCAGACGCATCTTTTAATCGACAAAGTAATCGGGTTCGGCCTACTTTAGGGAATGTTACAGTCTCAATTTCTCCCTCGATGACTGCGTGATCTCCAGGTGATAAATCTCGGATTGGGTGCACGCGGGTGCGGTCTTGGTATCTTAATGGAAGATGGAATAATAAATCTTGTATACACTGGATGCCTAAATGTGCCAATCTTTCTGCAATACGCTTTCCTACTCCATTTAATTGGGAGCACGGTAAAAGACTTAACTCTTTGTTATTTATTGCATTCAAAATATAGCTCGCTTAAATTTTAATCATGAAAATGATATGATTGTAACAATTATGCATGAAATTATTAACCTAAAAACAGCAGTTGTACGTAATGCTGAGTGTAACAGATTGGTATACGTATTAAAAATTTGCGAAGTCACCTTATTGGTGATGAGCAAATTTTTAAATAGCCAGATCTATCAAGATGTTGCGCTCAGCGTTGCGTATCAACTGCCGTTTTTAGGTTTAATGTTGTCTTAATATTTAAATGTTACGGTGAATGCAAATTATATTTAAGGATGATAACGATGCGAGCAAATTTTAACCCTTTAAAAATAAAAAACCTCACCCATGAATTATTTAAAATTTTACTTCTTGAAAAAAAAATCTCAGCCTCAGATAAAAGAAACAAAATTCAATTGCTGCTCGCTCAACTGGATCCACAGCAGTTAGAAAATGCAACAACAGCAGTATTTTCTCAGCCTGTTGGTCACAATGAACTAGTCAAACTAACATTACTCGCTGCTGCTGTCACAAATAAAGAAGATGATATTGAATTAATTAAATTATTACTACCCACTAAATCAATATCCGCACCAAACCAACCTTCTGCTCTTGCAGTCGCCTGCCACCAAGGCAAAATACGAAGCGCAGAATATTTAATAAATCAGTGCGCTGATGTTAATGAAATTTATTATTTTGAAGAATTATCTTCTCCTAAAGCCAAAGCGAAAAAAGCTAAAATAAAATGTTGTTCTTCTCCATTAATTTTATCAACCATTAAAAATGATCAGCCTGACCTTGTAAAATTATTAATTTTAAATAATGCCGATATTTTATTTAAAGATCATAATGAAGAAGATGCTTTATCAATTGCCCGTAAATTAAAACGCAACCAATCACTTTTGTTATTAGAACCCTATCACTATCTTAAACTTGCCGCCGCGGAATTTGAAAAAGGCGATGAAATGAATGCGATTGCTGTCAATAGTGATTTTGCCAGGGCATGTCTTTTAAATCGTGATTTAGTTATAGATTACTTGGCATACTCTTTAGAAAGAATTAATAAACTAAAACCACTAAAACCTAATATTGAATCAGAATATAAATTTATTCCTCACTTTTTTAGTCTTTTAGTTAATTTGTTAAAAACTCCGACTAAACAAGATATTGCAACTTCAGAACAAATTTTAGATAAAATTATTCCGAACCTGTTGGGGTATAATGCAGAAGCTCCAGGGGATTTTAGATTGTTTCCTAATAATAAAGCAAAAGAAGAATTTATTGATGCTATTCAATTAATCAAAACATATGATCATAAAAATCATTGGCGTGTCACGGAAGAACTTGGTTTACTTCAGGAAATAAATGCAGCACAACAACAAGCAGATGAAAAATTAGCTTTTTCAGAAGCTGATTTACTTGAAGCGATGAAAGTAAAAAAAGCTGCAAAAGTTTTGGCAGATAAATCATTAAAAGAGATCGTCATTGCTATGAAAAATGAATATTCACTTCTACCTTTGGTTTTAATAGAAAAATCCAGTACGCAAACGATTTTGCAACAGCTACCCAGCGATGGAAAAAGTATTGAAGCAAAACATTCACCTGAAGTAAAAAATAACCCTAAAAATATGTTTAGGTCTTTTCCTGCCAGGAAAAAGAGTGAAGTTACGATTGCAAGCGATGGAAGTATCGTGGATAAACTCACTCAGGATACTCCGCGTCAAACACTGCGATCGAGGTTAGTGGGGTGAAAAGGGGAAGGCAGCCACGCGTTTTTTGCGTGGCGGTGAGGGTTTCTATCGTTGCACGAACATAAATTTACCCCTTCGGTGTCACAGCGCTCGGAAGAGTTAAAGTTATTCCGTCGTCTTCAGCTTGCGCTTCGGGATTGTCTGGTGTAGCAACGCGGTATTTTGATTTGTCTTTCATACCTTCTATATATTTATTCAGAATCCTATCGCTTTTCATGAAATCAAGCGCATATTTATTAAGATGATCTTGCATTTTATCTATGGTTGCTTGTATGTGTTTTTTTAACGCGAGATCAACTAATTCTCTGGCACGTTGTGCAATTGGTACTAAAGGTATTAATTTTTCACCTAAATCTTCTTCTAAAAAGCATTCCGTCAAAATCACTTTTACATCGTCAATCATATCTCTCAGTTGACGTGCAATTTTAATTGATAATTCACCCATTTTAATTTCTCTATCTTTAATAGCGGGTTTAAATAATGATGGGGAATTGTTTGCAAGTTTTATTAATTCTGCATGATTAGGTTCAATTTCATCGATAACACGATTTAATAAATTTTCCAAACGTGTATTCGGTAATAGCGAAATTTTATTTTTATTTTTATCTTGCGGGGTCACTGTAGCTGCGGATGCTAAAGTCTTGCTATCAGCTAAAGAAACTTTATCTTCACTCAATTTTTTATCCGCAATGGATTTAGCTGTGGGTGATATATTTTTAGGTAATTTAATTTGATTATTTAATCCTTGAAAATTGATGATCCACATTTCTAATGCAGATTCTGCTCTATGGATTGCATCAGTAATCGGAGTTAACGGTTTGCTATTATTAACCAGCCAACCAGTGCCGCCGCCAGATGGGGTGGGATTGATATTGGGTTTGGGTAATTGAAATGAATTTTGTGATGGTTGCGACTCTGATGGACCAATTATCCAAGCTGGTAAAAATTGTCTGATAAATGCCACTGTGATTCCTCCGTGTAGTAAATTCCTTGTTTTTAAATATAACCGAACTTTGCTTAAGGCGAGATTAAGAATGTGTTATACAAGATTTAATGCAAGTATTTTGGTGGATTACGCGCAAAAAACGCGCTAATCCACCCTACGCCGAGTACTTACGAATTGACAATTAAATTGATACTCATTAGAGTCATCGCACTTGCCGAAGTGGTGGAATTGGTAGACACGCAAGTTTCAGGTACTTGTGGGAGCAATCCCGTGGAGGTTCGAGTCCTCTCTTCGGCAAAATGTATTATGCTAATTCCCTTACATTATTTTCAAATGGGTGTCGTAATACTATTGTGTGGTTTCGATCAGCTCCCGTGGAAATAATGTCAATCGGAGTTTCAGCTAATTCTTCAATCCGTAATAAATAAGCTTTTGCTTTTTCGGGAAGAGATGCAAATGATTGCGCTCCTATGGTAGAAGTTTTCCAACCGGGAAATTCTTCATAAATAGGTTCACAAGCTGCTAAGTCATTCATATCAATCGGTAGTTCTGAAATTTCCTGACCATGGAGTCGATATTTGGTGCAAATACGAATTGTATCTAATTCGTCCAACACATCTAACTTGGTGACACATAATCCTGAAATACTATTTAATTGAATCGATCTCCGTAAAATAACCATATCTAACCAGCCACATCGTCTTGGCCTGCCCGTCACAGAACCAAATTCATTACCACGCTTTGCAATATGTTGGCCAGTTTCGTCGTGTAATTCGGTAGGAAATGGGCCTGCGCCTACACGTGTACTGTAGGCTTTCATAATACCTATCACAGAATCTAGATATAAAGGTCCAAAACCACTGCCAACACTTGCAGCACCGGCAACTGTATTTGAAGAAGTTACAAATGGATAAGTGCCATGATCAATATCTAAAAACGTGCCTTGCGCTCCTTCAAACAATATATGTTTACCTTGTTTACGATATTCTGCTAATAATGCTGATACATCAGCTTTCATAGGTTCAAGTTGAGGAACCAGTGATAACATATCATCGCGTAATTGTTTAAAATCTAAAGGTTCGTGTTGATGATAATGTTGTAAAATAAAGTTATGGTAACTAAGGACTTCTTCTAATTTCGTACTAAATCTTTTTTCATCAAATAAATCACCAAAACGAAGACCCCGTCTTGCAACTTTATCTTCATAAGCTGGCCCGATACCACGTCCTGTTGTACCAATTGCAGCTTTACCTTTTGCTTTTTCACGTGCCTGGTCTAAAGCAACATGATATGGCAACAATAAAGAACAAGCTTCGCTAATACGTAAACGTTGTTTGACTGGAATGCCACGTCGTTCTAATTCACCAATTTCTTGTAGTAATGCCGTAGGAGACAATACAACTCCATTGCCTATTAAACATTGTACGTGTGAGTGTAAAATACCAGAAGGAATTAAACGTAAAATGGTTTTTTCGCCATTAATAACTAATGTATGGCCGGCGTTATGTCCGCCCTGGAAACGCACAACAACAGATGCCTGATCCATTAACAAGTCAACAACTTTTCCCTTACCTTCATCTCCCCATTGACTACCCAGAATAACAACACATTTTCCAATCATAATTTCTCTCATCTATTTAAAGAATCCCTCACCCCAACCCCTCCCGCAAGGCGAGAGGGGATATGATCAATCTATTTTTTACTCACGTTGTTACCTTGTGTTCCATGAAAATAATTAAAAAACTGACCCTCAGGTTTTAATACTAAAATATCATTTTTGTGATTAAAACTGGTTTCGTATGCTTGCAAGCTACGAAAGAATGAATAAAACTTTGGATCAGCACTGTATGCTTTTGAATATATATCCGCAGCTTCTTTATCACCTTGCGCACGAACCGCTGCAGCTTGCATTAATGCTTGTGCTTTTATCACTGTGACTTTCTGGTCAGCTAAGGCTCGAATCTCTTCGGATTTTTCAATTCCTTCTGCTCGTTTAGCTTCTGCAAATTGTTTGCGTTCTGTTGCCATACGATTAAAAACAGAATCCATCACATCTTTAGGTAGAGTAATTTGTCGTATTCGTACATCCATGACATAGATACCTTGATCTTTGCCAATTTGCATCGCTTGCTCTTTAATGGCATCTACCATTTTGGAACGATTAATTGAAATAGCTTGTGCACTTGTGTATTTACCAAACTCGGCTCGTACAATATCATTTATACGTTGCTCTAATAATGTTTCAGCCCAATGAACACTACCGCCTGTACTAATATAAAAACGTGGTAAATTGCTAATACGCCATTTCGCAAAATATTCAACAACTAAATAGGTTTGTTCTTTAGTCACTACAGTTAACGGTTGAGAGGGAGATGTTGCCAATTCTTGTACGCGTGTATCAAATATACGAACCGTATCAAAAAAAGGTAATCTAAAATGTAATCCTGGTTGTAAAACTTGTGGATCACTATCGTGACTAACGATTTTTCCTAAACGTAACACCAGTGCATTTTCACCTTCATTAATGGTAAAAGCTGTTGCCAATCCTGTTATGATGCAAATGACAATTAAAGCACTTATAAGAATCTTATTGAGTGACATTTTTTTCCTCCGAAGAATTGGTTGCTGCGGATTGATTTTCTTCAGACGATGTATTCATAAGTTTTTCTAAGGGAAGATAAAACAAATTATTATTCGAATTGCCTTCAATCAACACTTTACTAGAATGTTTTAAAACATTTTGCATTGTGTCTAAATATAAACGTTCGCGAGTAATATCGGGAGAATTTTTATAAGCTTGTAACATAGCTTGATATTTTGCTATATCTGCCTGAGCAGTTAACACGACCTGCTGTTGATAAGCAGTTGCGTCTGCCGAAATACGAGCGGCAGCACCTTGTGCAATAGGTACTACTTTGCTTGCATACGCTTGGGCTTGTTGAATCGTTGTCGCACGATCTTGATCTGCTCGATTAACATCGCTAAATGCTTCGCGTACTTGATCAGGTGCCTGAACTCTTTTTAAAGTGACAGTCACTACATCAAGTCCTGAATTATAAGGTAATAAAATTTGTTTCACTCGGCTAAGAACGCCTGAGCTCAACATTTCACGTCCAGTCGTTAATACTTCGTCTAATTTCATTTGTCCAATAACATCTGATAAAGCACCCGAGGCAACTTGTTTCATGGTTTCATCGGGATTCACAACACTATATAAATAGGCTTTTGGATCACCTATCCTATATTGAACATTTAATTCAACATTCACCAAATTTTTGGATTGGTCTGCTGAAACAGAATTTTTAGAAGAATTGCTTGGGACTACTTGATTTGGTAAATCACTTTGTTCAGAGGATTTTGTTAAAAAATTCCCTTCCAGGGAAAAGGAATAAATCTTTTGGACATCCACCAACGTTTTAACATCAATAAAACGCGCCATCCAATGCAACCCGGGTTGCACTACATCACTATATTTGCCAAAACGCAAAATCACTGCTTCTTCCGCTGGATTTACAATAAAAAAACCTGATATAAACCATAGAAAAAGCAATACACCAACAATACCACCTACTATATAACCCAATTCTTTTGAAGAGGATGGTTGCCATGAGCGATTATTTTGAAATGTGTTTATCTGGCCATTTTTTTTAATAAACAAACCCCGTAGCTTCTTGAAAAAATCAGCTATTATTTTATCTAAATCGGGAGGACGATTGTTTCGATTACCACCCCAGGGATCTTGGTTTCCACTCTTACCGGGTTCATTCCACGGCATTGAACACACTCCGCATTGATTCAAACTGAAACAAGGATTTTAGAGGGCAATGGCTTGAGAAGCAAGTTAAGTATTCAGCTTAGGGAGGTGGATTACGCGCAAAAAAACGCGCTAATCCACCCTACATTTGAGTTTATCCCAATCCAGGCGAGCCATTTTGATTTGCAGGTGAAAATTGCCCTCTTCATCGGTATGTTCACTCTGGATAGCATTGAGTTGATAAAGTTGGGCTCGCAGTTTGGAATCAGCAGGTTTAAGAACCAAAGCTCGCTGAACAATATCTTTTTCAAGTAGCTCAGTAACAGCCTCTTTCAAATCAGAAAATCCTGCCTGTGTGACAGCAGAAATAAAAACTCGTTGAATGGCATTTTTGGCATCTCGTTCAAGGCCTGGCAATATGCCCTCGCAAAGATCAATTTTATTGTAGATCAATACCTGAGGGACTGAATCAGCTTCGATACTTTTTAATACTTGATTGACTTGATCAATGTTGGCCTGACGGTTGTCGTCACTCGCATCAACCACGTGCAACAATAAATCTGCTTGGATCACTTCTTCTAAAGTAGCATGAAACGCTTCTACTAAATCATGCGGTAAATGTCTGATGAAGCCCACCGTATCTGCAACTATTACTGGCCCTAAACCAGGCAGTTCCATCCGACGTAATGTGGGATCGAGGGTAGCAAACAATCGATTAGCCACATAAGCTTCCGCACCTGTTAATGCATTAAATAAAGTAGATTTACCAGCATTGGTATACCCGACCAAAGCAACTGTCGGAATAACAGCTTTGCGTCGCGCTTTGCGACTCTGGCTCCGTTGTTGCTTCACACGAATGAGCCGCTGGGTAATAAATTTGATACGATTTCGAATAAGACGACGGTCGACTTCAAGCTGGGTTTCACCAGGGCCTCTTAACCCTATACCACCTCGTTGTCTTTCCAAGTGAGTCCAGCCGCGTACTAATCGTGTAGAAAGATGTTTGAGTAAAGCTAATTCAACCTGTAACTTGCCCTCAAAACTTCGCGCTCTTTGAGCAAAAATATCTAAGATCAAACCTGTCCTATCAACCACTCTACATTTAAAAAGCTTTTCGAGATTACGTTCCTGACTGGGAGAGAGTGAGTGATTGAAAATAACTAAATCAGCTTTGTGTGCATTAACGCTGGATTCTATTTCTTCTGCTTTGCCTTTACCCACAAAATATTTTGGCTCAGGTGCGTGACGAGCACCTGTGATAACAGCCGCGGGTGAGGCCCCTGCAGAACGAGCAAGCTCTTGAAATTCAAATAAATCCTCTTGCATATTCTCAGCATGAAAATCTATGTGAACTAAAACGGCTTGCTCACCTCCTAAAGGGCGATCGATCAACCCAACACCTCGTTACTCTTTGGGAAGATTGTTCATCCCATTATTGCTACCATTTCCATTGCCATTACCATTATGTGAATAATCCATAGGAGAATTTACATTCCTGGATGGTACTACTGTCGAAATGGCGTGTTTATAAACCATTTGACTGACTGTGTTTCTTAACAACACTACAAATTGATCAAACGACTCGATTAAACCTTGTAATTTAATACCGTTTACAAGATAAATCGAAACCGGAATTTTTTCTTTACGTAGTGTATTCAAAAAAGGATCTTGTAATGATGGCCCTTTTGTCATTTTTTATTCTCCATTTATAAAAATTAAGTGTCCGCAATGCTAATATAATCAAAGCGTTGAGGATACTCTAATCACCCCACTTTTAGCAAGTAGTTCTAATATTTGCTATATCACTACCCTTAAGCTATTCTTTTTAATAGGGCATCTTTTTCTCACATCACTATAGCCTACACATATATATGGATAAATCCAGTCAATTAACACGAATATGTTCTTCTTGCGGGGTTCAAAAGCCACTTTCTGCTTTTTTACAACTAGGCGGCACCCAGGGAACAACCTATGGAACTATCTGTTCTGACTGTCGTCGTTCTGTTTTAGCTCCAAAACAACCACCTTCTCAAAAAGAAGGAGATGAATCAACAAAATCAGGATTTCGTATAGGCGCGAAAGCAAAAATTACTGCCGATCTTGAAAAAAAGCGTCAATTTCAAGATTTAAAAGAATCCCATCAAATTGAAAAAAGAAGACGTGAAGAATTAAAAGAAAAAACAGAAGTAACCAAAGAAATTAAAGAAAAGGCTGAAAAAGACCATGACGTCAGAGGACTATCTTCGTTTCGAAGGGCCCCAGCTTTTTTCTATATAATCGATTAATGGATCTTTGGTGACAGCAGGCGTCTCTTTGTGTTTATATAATTGTTGTAAATTTTTCAAGGCATTTAATTTTCCAATTGGCGAGGCACCACCGAGCCATTGTTTAAATTGTAAAAATAAACTACTGTGATAACGAATTTCTGCAAATTGAGGATCTAAGTAAGGAATTGTTAAATCAATTGTAGTTTGTTGTAATTCTTGTTCTATTAAATCTTCAAGTTTTTTTGCTTCTACCTGCATGCTTTTTTCA
>Ga0207039_1073_pt1 | contig 26732 bp, 22 predicted proteins | sample Alteio_BWMinCont_74_FD_153264 | JGI IMG/M metagenome (GOLD analysis project Ga0207039, IMG submission 153264) | Enriched cells from forest soil in Barre Woods Harvard Forest LTER site, Petersham, Massachusetts, United States -... | ecosystem: Environmental > Terrestrial > Soil > Temperate forest >... | reverse complement strand
GCGCGTGTGACCGTCTCGCGCGCGAGAGCAAGAAGGAATCGATGCTGTTCAAGCTCAGCACGCGCGTCCGCGGCTCCGGCAAAGTCGGCCAGATGAGCACGCTGCTGAATGAGGCCTTCGAGGTGGTTGCCAAACAGGCGGGCAAAACCCGGCAATCGTTCTTGATCATTGACGAAGCGGATTCCCTCGCTTCGACCAGAGACACGGCACAGAGCCACCACGAGGACAAAGTGGCCGTCAATACAATCATTCAGAAAGTCGATGATCTCCGCCGGCACAACGGGCGGATTCTAGTTTTCCTGTGTACCAACCGGGCAGGGGCTTTAGATCCTGCCATCGTCCGGCGCGCGGCCAGGACGGAGATTTTCGAGCGGCCGAACGAACATGAGCGCGAACAGCTGTTCCGCATGGACCTGGCCGGCCTGAATATAAAGGATCATACGATTCAGGAGCTGGTGAAACTGACCGGCGCGCGAGACAGCCAACCTGGTTTCACCTTCTCCGACCTGCGCGCCAAGCTGTTACCGGATGCGCTCTGCCGTGCGTTTCCGAGCCGCGCGCTCACAGACGAGGATTTCCTGAACGCCGCGAAGGAAGTGCGTCCGTCTCCGGCAGTGAAAAACGGGTTATGACTGCCATCGGGACAACCGACGCGGTATCGCTTGCGCTGTTCGGCCGTCGGGTGCAGATAGCGGGGTCGGCAAGCGCCAAGACCGATCCGTCCCTTATCGTCTACGCGCATGAAGTAGTGCGTGGTTTTGTGAAGGCAGTGATCGGAGCAGGAGGCGGCATCGTCGTGGGGCTCGGGAGGGAGCCCCGCCCCGAGGGTGCTGCTGATGCTCCTAGTCTGCTTTTTGACTGGACCGCCCTTGAGACCGCGGCTGAATACATCACATCAGGTCTCAATAAGTGGCCGACCCAATATGGGCTTCCGATTGTGGTTGCTACCTCGGAGAAGGCGGAGTCAGAAATCCCTGAGAACCGGCGTGGCCTGTATGACGCGCTGCTTAAGAGCGGCCTGCTGCAGGTCGAGTCGATAATGCCGGGCTCCAGGGCGGCCACATTCCTGCGCCAGCGGCAGGCCACCTTCGGCGATGCGCTCGTGATTCTTGGCGGCGGCACAGGAGTCGAACACTCAGCAAATTTGTATTTGCAGCGGCACAAACCGGTCATTCCCCTTGATCTGCCTTTAGGCGCCAGCCGCGATGACGGAACCGGCGGGGCGCAACGTCTGTCAAAGGAAGCACGTAGCGAGCCGACTCGTTTGTTTCGTTTCGACGCGGCGTACGCCAATACGGAAGGCGCCGCGCTGGCAAGCATTGCCACGCGCAACGGCACCGTGCCACCGGCAGACATCTCAGCCAATATCGCCGAGCTGCTCCGTAAGCTTGCGCGGCCCACGGCCTTTTATGTCCGCCTCCTGAATCCGGACCATGCGAAGTTCGCCGTGGTTGAATCGTTCTTCCGCGAAGTCGTCGATCCTGTGGTACAGGAAGCTGGCCTGAGCCGCGTGGAGATCGGCACCGACAAGAGTGAGCACGCCTTCATTAACGTCGCCATCTTTGAGAGTCTTCACTTCTCCTCGATGGCCATCGTGGACGTTACCGGCGAGCGCCCCAACTGCTTCATCGAGCTTGGCTATGGTCTTGGGACACAGAATCGCGTACTGGTTACAGCGGAGGAGGGGACCAAACTGCCGTTTGACCAGGAAATGATACCGTGTCATTTCTGGAAGCCGGGTGCGCCGGTAGCGGATAAAAAGAAGGCGCTGATTGAGTTCTGGGAGAAATACATAAACAGGCCGCCCATATTGAAAGCGGACTAGCCGCAGAGTGGAGGCAGGGTGCGAGAGGTTTATATATCCGTGGATGTCGAAGCGGCCGGGCCAGTGCCGCCGACCTACAGCATGCTCTCGCTCGGCGCAGTCGATGTGGATGACCCGAAGCAAACCTTCTACGCTGAAATGAAGCCCGTAAACGACAAATTCGTTCCGGACGCGATGAAGATTGTCGGCAGGTCCCTGGAGGACTTCGCGAAAAAGGGGAGGGAGCCAAAAGAGGCGATGATCGCTTTCCGGGACTGGCTGGCACGAACCGCCAAGGCGGGAAAGCCGGTGTTTGTCGGCTTCAACGCAACTTTCGACTGGGCGTTTGTTAACTTTTATTTCCAGCAGCACGTTGGCGAGAATCCCTTTGGATTCGGCGGCATTGACATCAAGTCCTATTACATGGGTTTGACGGGCAGCACCTGGGAAGATACTCGGTCCAGCCGCATCGGGGCTGAGTTTAAAGGCAACGCGCGCCACACGCACAACGCGCTCGACGATGCCATCGAGCAGGCTGAGATGTTTCGCCGGATGAGGGAGAATGCCGCTTTGGGAAACAAAAAATAACGGAAACTTCCGCGTAGTCCGATTGACCCGCCGCTTTGCATTCAAAACACCGCGCATTCTGGAATTCAACGGATTAAAGGCGGAACGGAAACAATACGGAAGTCCCAATTCAAAACCCTCGATCCCCTGGCAGGTAAAAGCGTGGTTCAAATTGTTCCGCCAGAATCGGCTGGTAAATGAGGAGGAAACCAGAACCTATGGGGAATGGCAGCGCAACGGAGCGCGGAGAATAGCTGGCGTAGGACTGTGCCCGATTTTATTTCACCTGCCCTGGGGGCTTCTGAATGTAATGCCGAGAGCCGCGCCGGTGCCGCCGAACCGCATAAGCGCGACCCAAGAGCCCTGGTCAAATGGCGCGGTAAGCTGCGAAGAGATGAATGCTGCCGCAATGCTAATGGGAAGGAACTCAGATACCAGCAAGCCTGACACTTTCGGCCTAGTTAACGGCGAACTCATGGTCGTCGATTACGGGTGGCTACATCCGGGCAAGGTGTGAAGCATCGGCATCGAGCTCAAGGTTCCGTGAACCAGGGTTCTGCCTGCAACGCGTTTCGCAACGGCGTGACGATAAATTCTGGCGCCCGCCATACATATTCAGCGGCCTTGACCTTACCTTCCGGCGTCAGCTGCTGGACGTGATCGATAGCCGCTTTGACAAAATCTGCCTTTGCTAGTCCCTCAAAACTGCTTCCGAGATCCGTCCACAAGACAACGTCAATAGCCTGATCCTTGGCCCATTGAGAGATGACATCCAGCGAATGCCCGTCCCTGCCTTGCCTGCGCGAGCCATCGGCAAAAACGCAGCCAATATACTTTCCTTTTGTTTTTTCCCTCGCGCACAGGTCGGCGATAGCTTCTTCAGGGCTGCGACGTTTGCTCAGCGTGTAGGCCACCTGGCATTCCTCGCCGTGCAGCGGGTCTATCACCAGAGTCAGAGCATCAAGTCGAGAGGATGATTTTCTTGAGAATTCAAGCTTTAAGGCTGGACCATCGAATTTCCACTCTGCATGCTGCTGGTCGAATTCAACTTCGGCTTTGTCCCAGAGAAGGGAGCCCCATCCGAGGATTGCGATCTTTGGCATAGCTGCAGCTCTATCTTTGGACATTTTGATCAGCGTGAACGCCGTTGTTTCAATCGATCCTGAGTGTTTCGCATAGTACGCCTGGTGGAATTCAAAATCTTCCCGGTTTTCCTTTCTGCATTTTTCCTCGACGACCCCCATGATCGCGAGCTTATCCTCTTCAGGTGTATTTATCCCGAAGATGATTCCCTTGAGATCTGAGAATCGGTATTTAAGCTTTCGTGTGAGAGGATCTGCAAAGTCGATGAACAATGGGTTAAGCACAAGCCGGTACTCCCGTTCATACGACCAGTCTTCCAGCTTGGTTGTTTGGTTCACGAGAAATTCTGTCCAGTATTTTTCACGCCATTTCGTCATATCGCCTTGCACATTGGCGGCGCAGGAACTGTTATTCCCGTGTCCGTCCGAGTACCACCAACTCAGGGCAACGCCACGAAGACGGCCCAGCGAGCGGAAGAAATCTATAGGCGGATACGTCCCCTGATAGCTGACCTTATGAAACGGATGATGTGCGTAAGTGTAGATAAACTCGCTCTTCGAGCTGGTCTTGCTGCCCCGCAAACCCGTAACCGTATTGAGGGGCAAGAAGGGTTCTCTTTCGGCTTCAGGCGCAGCTGCGAACTTCAGGCATACCCCTCTATGGTTGTTGGCGTAGTGTCCCCACATCGAAGAGTTGCTGCAACTATCGGAAAAGCAAGCCATGTACCAATCGCCATAGACCATTCGCTCCAGAAGTTTTAGGTAGCGGTCCGGAAACCGATCGAAAATGAGATTGCTGTTCTGATTCGCCCGGCTCGCTGGATTATTGTATTTGATGATCAGGGCCTGTTGCTGATGGACACCGGCCAACGCGGCATAGAATCTGTCCGCTCCATCGGGCACTTCCGGATGTCGTGCTTCCAAATTGTTGGTTGCATCGAGCACCTCTGGTCGGAGAGAAATTCGTTGCAATAACTCCCTGAATGCAGGGCCGCCCGGCGTTGTCACCCCACGATCTTTGTACGCGGAGAAGATCGCGTCCAATGCGTGATAATGCAGGATTCTCAGATGAAAGCGCAGCTCGTCACGCCGAATCGGCCGTGCGCGCGAAGATAGTCCCTTCACGTACTCCGGGACCGCGGGGATGCCAAAAAAAGCGTCGCAGATTCGCTTGTACACATCTTTATATTCAAGCGTTGGAAGATCATTCTCGGTTTCCAAAACCGGGATCGACGCAAGATCAATGGCTGCTGTCTCACCCAAAAGCATGAATTGGATGCAGGCGCGATCCAGACAGAGCAGATAGTGCCGCAGTAAGTTTTTCCAAATGATCTCGTCGCCCGACCAAAACAAATCGATGAAACCTTCCATAGGGTCGTTGAGCGACTCCAAGGTCGAGAAGAATACTTCCTGATTTTCAAGCTCTTGATGCTTGCCCAAGACAGTCGAACGAAATCGGTAAAAATGCTCTGGCATTATAGACTCGCTAAATCCTAACTTTGTCGTACTCGTCGAGCGCCGTTTCGTCGTTGCGCCTGTCATAGAGCTTGCTGGTGCGCGGGGAGGAGTGGGCGGCCATAGTCTGCGCGTGTTCCAGCGTGCCTTCGCTCTTTAGGTAGTCTGTGATGCCCGTTGCCCGCATGGAATGATTGCCGATACGGGTTTTGATACCTGCCTGACGAGCGCGCCGCTGAATCATCCGGTAGCCGTCCTGCTGCGTCATGCGATGTGGCGTGCCGGTGAAACGTCCCGTCGTTCGCCATAGCGGGCTGTCTTTGTCATCTGCGATGCCGGCCGCGGCGATATATTCATCGAGGTAGGTTTCGAGGCGGGAGACACATGGGGCTTCGTGCTCCTTGTCGCCTTTCTTGTGCAGCCGTATCCAACCGCGTCGCCCCTGAATGAAGTAGTCGCCGACATTCATCCGCAGGACCGCGCCGATGCGGGCGAAGGTGTAAATCATCACGGCGATGAGCGCCCGATCGCGCAGGCCCTTAAGCGTGCTTATATCGATGGAGGTGAGCAAGGCGCGCACCTCTTCGCGGTTGAGCACCGGAGTTCGGCCTTTCTTCACGACGTGGCGCGGCCCCCGCACTGCGTGCGCCGGATTCACCTCGATAATCTGGCCAACCACAAGGCAGTCAAAGAGCATGCGGATTGCGGCCGGGTGCTGCTTGATAGTCGGCTTTGCAAATCCGCTCTGGAGACTCTCTATATAGGCCGAGACGTGCACGGGCTTCACGTGTTTAAGCTCGTGAACGCCGCGCTCCGCGCAGAATTCTGAGAATTTGCAGGCGGTGTTGAAATAGGCGCGGCGCGTGTGTTTATTCCGAATATTTGCGGTGAAGAAATCTCAGAACCGCTCGGCGGCCCTCACCTCCTTAATCAAGAGGGTAGGGGGACTGCTGTCGCCGGCCGCAAGGTCGTGAGGAATGCTGATCTCAACGAGAGCGGAACTGTTCGTCATCGCGTGATCCGGACAATTTCAGCGAGGAGCACGTCGAGCTGCTGGCCGCAATTGACTTGCTGGGCGGTCGGCAGCGTCTCACTCTTGCGGATTGGCATGTGGAGATGCGCGTCCGCAACCTTGCGAGAAGCGTTTTCGAGATGTTGCATCGTGTCCTTGAATGACTTGCCCCCGCCAGAGTAGTTGTTTGCCACCTCACTGAAGGTTTTAAAGCTGAACACAGGCGGTACATGGTCCAGCAGGCCGCGCGTGAGCATGGCCGCCGCGAAGTAACAGCCAGAGCTGAACGACGTGTTGATCTCTTCGCAAAGCCGGATGAGCTTCCGGAAATCAAATTGCCCCGACGCGACGCTCCGCAGATCGTCAAGGCGAACATCGGAAATAAGCGTCAGTTGATTGTGCGAAGCCTGAGGGGCTCCGGCCGCCGCCTCTTTTTCCTTCATCCGTACCCACTCCCAGGCCAGCTCTCGCACTTCCAAAGGGCCGCCAACGTCACGTATTCCGCCCGTTTGCGTCAGATCGCTTTTTACACGATCGAGGCCGAGCTTCTCAAAGCGCTCGAAACGAGCTTTCCTAGCGGCTTCATCGAGGGGTGTCATGGAAGGCTTGACCTCCGGCGGATTCATTTCGAGAGCGAGAGTCTGGACATACGGATCGGTGTGAGGGGTATGACGCAGCCGAAAATCCGCCTGGTAGAAAAAATCCTCGTCTCTAGGGATTTCAGTGGGATATTCGAGGAACCTGTGATGCTCTTCGCTCCATTTCCAGAGCGTGAGATATTGCGGCCGAAGGCGCTTGAGCGTATCCACGACCTCGCGGTTGTCGATGTCCGCCACCGTCTGCCGCAGAATCTGCGCGAGGCCCGGCAGCGTGTTGCCATACCCAAGATGGTCGGAGTAGCGGAGTACGAGCGTAAGAATGGCATGTTCGACGAGCTGGTGGCGTTTAGGTCCCATTAGCGTGTGATAACGTCCTTTATCACACGCTACCAGAAGCCGCGGGCAGAATGTATAGGCAGGCCGGTGGGAGCGACGCCAGAAGAATTCTGGCAACGCCGCTCTGGCAGATTGCTGACGAGACGGCAGCGCGTGCGATCGCAGAGTGGAAAGCCGTCGAACAGAGGGATCTCCCCCAAAACATGTGCGCCCCGATTGAAAAGATCCATACGGTCGCCGCCAACGTAAGGTGACGGGGAATGTCGGGGGATATAATTCGTCCGTGACGAGACCCGGCGCAAATATCATCCTGGATACAGGCGACCAGATCGCTTCCGGCGTTTATGCGGATATTTTCAGGCCCTCGGGAGAGACCCTTGTCTACAAGCTATTCATTGGCTTTCGGCACCACACGACCGTCAGCCAGGGGCTGACCGATCCGGAAGACGATCACCGACGCCGGAAGACTTTCGACTCCGAATGCCGGGCTTATGAGATCGCCGCGCAGGACGCATTCCTCCGCGACCACATTCCGCATTCCTTCCGGCGTTGCGAGATCGCCGGCGTCGCCGAATTCGGCGAGAGCGTCGCCGCCAACTACCTGCTCCCATGCTGCTATGCGATGGAATACATCGAAGGCGCAGCCGCCAAACTGAGAGCCGTTGAGCAGCTCGGTCATATCAGGGAAGCGCAGAGCGCGTTTCACCGCGCCGGGGTTGCCCACACCTCTGACGCCTCGGTATTCTTTGCTGAGGACCTGCAGAAATTCAAGTTCATCGACTTCGCTGTTGAGGTATTTCCTCCTGTGCCCTGGTTATTCAAAGCCTGATCATCCGGGCGTGTCAGGCAGGCACGCGGCTGGTTGGCCCGGTTCTTCCGCTGATCAAGAAAGACTGTTCTATCAACTATAGTCATCTAACTAATGGCGGTAAAGAGAGGGACGACTATCGATGAGTTTTGATCCAGACCTCTTGAAGCGTACAACTTACTCGAAGTATCTCTTGCGCCGGGCGAAGGAACTTCACCGCCACGGCCACGAACTGGATTCAGCGGAAGCCGTGCTCGCCGCGCACGATTCGGCCGAAATGCTTATGCGCGTGACTACAGACTTCTTGGGAGCGAAATCGGAGCAAGAATTTATGAAATTCTGGCAGGCTGTCCAAGATAATACCGGGATACCTCCTCCCCACAAGGGACAGATGGACCGGTTTAACAAGGTCCGCACTGAGTTCAAACATCGGGGCATTCTGCCGAACGTGGGCGTCGTCTCTGACCTGTTGCCGATAGTGGAGTCGTTCTGCAAGGAAATCGCGAGGCTATTTCTAAAATTGGACTACGAAGAAATCAGTCTTGCGGACTTGATCCGAAGCAGTGAGGCACGAGAAAAACTGAAAGTAGCAGAGGCAGCGAAGGCGGGGGGTGATCTCCGAACTGCGCTGGAATCTCTGGGGTTGGCATTTGACGCGCTAATTAGGGAGGCAACTGCAAAACACACGCCATCCCTGCTCGATTATCGATGGTCTGCACCCCGCGTCTCGGATCACAGGGTGCAACAAATCATCGATTCCCTAAAGCTGGATAAAATGTCGGAGGGCGTTGACAAAGTCACTGATACAGTCAATATGCTTCTCTTGGGGGTGGACCCGCTGAAATTCCAGAAATTCTCTCAAATCACACCACTGCGACAGCACTCCGGCACGGGGAGCGTCCAGATTCTATGGACACGCGATCCCGGCATTCTCAAGACCGAAGCATACGAAGAGGCTTACCAATTCGTTCTAGATTCTGGACTAAGGATATCTGTTTAGGAAGGCACCGGACATACGGCTCCCCCGAGGTGCGGCGGGTCGCTGACAGAACTTAATACTTGGTGCGAACATACACCCCATATCGTCCAAGGCATGGATAGCCCCTAGGAGTTTTGTGGGACTTCAGGGCACCATCCATCGTTTTTCTTTGGAATGTTTTTCGGCAAACCGTGCATCGGTAGACGTAAGTCGGCCCTCGCCGCCTTGTCCTCGTCGTGCGGCGCGTGCTTGCGATGCGAGGCATGGCGATAGAAGGCGCCACAGCGAGAGGACCCGTCGAAGTCAGTTCGACTGCGTACCGCGGCTTGAAGACTTGCGAGGTGACAGCGGCACTCTGCATCCGATCAACGCGGTAAGAACGGTGGTCGCCTGAATCGCTGCGGATGGCGTGCATCACGAAATGTCCTTCGGCCGTCTGCCGCAGCGAATACGGCTCTATGCGGCGTACGCTACTGTCATAGGTGAGATCAACGCACAGATGATTCGCCGCGGCGAAGCGGATGATTTCGATGGTTGAACGAGAGCGAAGGGGAACGCCTATTGGCAGCAGCCGCGTCCGGACAGCGATTTCGCCCGCTCCATGTTGGATAAGTGCGCGCTGCGGCATTTCTGCGGCACCAATGACCCAGGCGAAAAGTTCAGGAAGGGCATCCCAGAAATCATTGAGTGGAGGAAGCACGGGGAGCTGGTGCGCCAACATGTCCGACCACATCGCCTCAAGAGACTCCCGATGAGATATCAGCGACTCGAATGTGGGGACGGCAATCGCTTTGTACGCACACTTCTGCCAGAGCACGTCGCGAAGCACCGAGGCTGTTGGACGGCTGTCAGTATGCCGATAAAGGTTCACCACGTCGTAAAGATCGCGAGGCCGCGTCCGTTCCCCGAGCGCCCGTAACTTTTCGCCGAATGCTTCCTCGTAGGCGTAGCAATTGGCCCAGATCCCTCCCTCGGGACGGTCGGTGTAGGGATGAAATACCTCGCGACGGACGGAGGGAAGCACCAGCTTCTCATCCGCCGTCAGATCGAGCTTGATCTTCGGCCAGCCGCCCGAGGTCGGGGAGATTGGGCCGCGGTAGGCGATCTTGCCCTCACAGTTCAGACGGCCGCGGGGATTTTTGTAAATATCGAATTCGAGTTGATCGGAGGGAATGTTTAGTCCCGATTGTTCACTTACCCAACCGGCGATTTCTTCGAATACGGACCGCAGGAATTCCTCGTCAATGTGAGCTTCGTCTCGTAGTGTAAAATCCAGATCTTCCGAAAACCGATATGTCTCGAAGTAACATTTCTTGAGGCAAGTACCTCCCTTAAAGATCCAACCTTGCGAGAGCTCTGCATTAGCGTCGATGCCGGCGAGTATCCAGCCGAGTGCGTAGTCTTTTTCGACGACGTTGGGCAACAGCGAGAACGAGGACGCGGCTTCGAGGATTTCGCGCCTGTCGATCATGAGGCTGTTTCTTTCCAGGCTGCCGGTACCCAGAGCCGCCAAGCCGTGACGAGTTTCCGAGAGACAAGCGCCGGATCGAGGTTGGCGTAACCGTGCGTCAGACGGGAGCGGCACTCAGCGGCCAGTTTCTTGTCACGTAGCCGAGTGTCTGCAAGAAACCCGAGGCGCTTGAAGATGGCGCCGTTGTCGAACTGCTCTGCATAGCGGATCAGCAAGGCCCGATCAGCGCTCTTGCCGCCGAGATATGTACTCAAGCAATCAGCTACGTGATCGATACCGCCCCCAACCTTGGGCATGGCGATCATGTCGACGAGCGTGCGCGCCGAGTCCGATATTGCGACCTTAGCAGAGCCGCGCCAGAGTGTTCTCAATCCAAAGAGACGTTTGGCCTTCATGTTGTGCAGCACGAAGGTCGCGCCCTGCGCAGTCACACGCCTCCCGATGACGCGGCGGGTGGTGAAAACGAAGGTTTCATTGAAGAGCTGCTCGGTGAGTTCCCAATGATGGGCGGCTGTCCACCCGCCTATGTAGCATTGACCGAAAAGCGTCGGGACGAGCACCCACGGGTCTGCAATTACCTGTTCGCTGCCTACCAGATCCAAAGGTACGGAGACGTAGAGGCCGTGGCCTATCCTTCGGACCCAGCCCTGTTCTCTCCACCGTGAAAGAAGTTTGGCGGCGGCGCGCCGATCAACGCCGAGAGTCCGAGACGTAATGTCAACCGACAGCACTTCTTTCGCCGAGCGAAGCACAGCGGCAAGCCGCGCTCGGGAGGCCGGCAAGGAATTGTTTGGGCGCTTCACGACTATATAGTAGCACGCCAAGTTCGCATTTTATGCGAACTTGACATACGAGTGTATAGCACGGCAGATCTCAATTGGCTCCCAAAGTCGGCCATGTCCGCTGGCATCTTGAAAAGTTCTTGACAACGTACTAGTACTATGCTATGCTGCGGTTGCTGGACCTGTTGAAGGGGCGAGTACGGCAGGAAAGATCAGACCAGCAAGACGTGGTGGGGGGCATACCCACCCGGAAAGAACCCTCGCCAGCCGAGATTGATGTTCCTCACGCATGTGAGGAAAACTGCAGTTCTCAGGCAAAGCAGTTTGAAACCCTCCCGCTAGTTTTGGGATGCGGCTCTGAAACGAAGAGAGCCGTGTCTCATGTCCTTAAAGGAAGCAACACCCCCGACAGAAGCACTTGAAGTCCCATATCCGCCTCGACGCTGCTTCAATATCTACTCAGCCGCCCAATATTGCTCCTGTAGGTGTGCCGCCATCGAGCAAGCGATTCACGACGGCAAACTCAAGGCAATTCGCATCGGGCGCGGCTACTCCATCACCCGAGAATCCCTGGACAAATATATTGATGACTGTGAAGCGGTCGAGCCACGTATTCCACCGTCTATTGTGGCTCGGCGTGCTGCTCGGGCGGTGAACGCTACACCTGCTCTTCGTCCCAAGAAGCGGCTCCGTGATGAGCGCAAAGAATCACAACGACGTGCCGAAGCAGGAGGACAAAGTGTTCGACAAAATTCCCAGTGAGTTGCAAGCACTACGTCAGTGGGTTCTGTGGAAGCTCGAAGAGCGGGACGGCCGCATGACGAAGGTCCCGTACCAGCCAAACGGCCGCCACGCCGATGCGACTGCACCAAGAACGTGGGACACCTTCGATGTGTGTGTGAGGGCATTGCAAACGGGAAGATTCTCAGGCATCGGGTTCGTGTTTACAAAAAGCCTGGCCTCGTACGCAGGCGTCGATTTGGATAAGTGCCGTGACCCGCAGACTGGCGTGACCGAACGGTGGGCCACGCAGATTATTAGGGAGCTCGCCAGCTATACCGAATTATCCCAGTCCAAAACCGGATGGCACATCCTCGTGAAGAAATGCGGATTACCTGTGGACGGCGGCAGGAACAAGCGCGTGGAGATGTATTGCAACGGGCGCTATTTCTGCATGACAGGCGAGAGGGCGGCCGACTTCGACGAAATCCGCGGCGTGTCTCTTGCGAGCCTGTATCAGCGAATGGTGGAAGATAAGCTCGATCCTAACGCCACCGAGGAAGTTCGCGGCCGACTCGTCAATGGTCGTGATGTATCGCCCTCTGGTGAGGACTACAGGATAATCGCTTCGCTTGCGAGAAGACTCCGAACTGAAGACGCGGCCGTAATCGAGTCAGAAATTGCCCGCAGATATCCCGAGCGGTATCAAGACCAGAACGACAAACATGGAGAGCGGCGGGGTGAAACCTACTGGCACTACAGCATTGTCCGGTATTTTGAGCGGCAGAGATCACGAACGGTAGCCGAGGCGGCCTAGCGAGGCTATCTCCCAAGGAACAGGTCAATGTCAACACAAACCGTACTACCAATAACAGAAACACGGCCACTCACTCCGGATGCCTCTTTCTTCGACATCCAGCGGTCAGATGCGGGCAACGCACGCAGGCTGCTGGAGGCGCATGGACGCGACATCTGCTATCACGCCGAACGTAACGAATGGCTGATATGGGATGGCAAACGATGGGCCATTGATTCCAAGGGTCGCCAGATGGCTGGAAAGATGAAGGCTGTCTTGCAGGAACTTCGGAACGAATCGGTGGCCGTCATAGAAGAACTGAAGCCAGTTGTGCAAGGGTTTGGAGACGCGTTGACGGGCGAACAGGCAATCCTCAAGGGCAGGCTCGAGAAGGCCAAAGGAGATTACAAATGGTCTATCGAATCGGAGTCAGACCGTCATGTAAGTGGCGCCGTCAGGCAGACCGCGAGTGAAGCCGCTGTCAAGGTTGTCCACGAATGGGAGTTGGATGCGAATCTGCTCCTGTTTAACGTCCAGAATGGCACTTACGATTTAGCGACCAACTCTCTCCGTGAGCATCGCCGTGGAGATTACATTACGAGACTGGCACCAGTGACGTGGGACCTACAGGCCACATGCCCTAGATTCTTCCAATTCCTGTCCGAAATCTTTCCCGACAATCAAGATTTGATTGACTACGTGCAACGGCTGTTTGGCTACTGTCTGAGCGGCTTGACGACCGAACGCATTTTGCCTTTTCTCATAGGCCAGGGCGCCAACGGAAAAAGCGTCCTATGCAATGTCATGCTTCGCGGCATCTTCGGCAAGGAGCAGGATGGCTACGGGATGGAGACCAGTTTTACTACGTTCATAACCAGTCGCTACTCTAGCCCCGACAAGCCTAGGAACGATTTGACTCGGATGCGAGGTAAGCGTTTTGTAACCGCAAGCGAAAGCGACGACCCTCACGCAAAAATGGATACGGCGCTGCTCAAGAGGATATCAGGCAACGACGATATGGCGGTCCGTGCGAACTTTCAGCAGGAATTCCAGTTCACGCCGCAGGCGAAGGTGTTTCTCAGAATGAACAATGAGCCTCGCATCCTAGATGACACCGATGCTACCTGGGAGCGGGTGAAGAAAATCAACTTCAGACGGCAGTTCACAGAAGATGAGAAAGACCCGGAATTAACCGACAAGTTGGTCGCCGAATCGAGTGGCATCTTCAATTGGCTGCTCGAAGGCTGGAGGCTTGTGCAAACGGCCCGTCAAAACAGGGAAGTGGCGCTTCCCGAACCGGCCGAAGTTCGGATGGCCACCCAGGAATACCGACAGGAACAGTCACAGGTAGCACGATTCTTTGCTGAGTATTATCAGGTGGCGTGCCGAGAGTGCGAACCGATTTTGGCAACCGCCATCTATGACAATTACAAGCGGTGGGCCGACAAACAGTGTGAGTATTTTAAGAAGTCGCAGACTGCATTCGGCGTAGAACTAAGCCGACAGCTCGCGCAGTTCAAGACGGTGAGCAAGAACCAGCACGGGGAGAGGCGGCAGCTGCATTGGTTCGGTATCGAGCCTCTGGCTGGACAGGGACCGCAAGGTGGCACGGATGATCAGCAAAGCGAAATCCTATTCTAATCGACTCAGCACAGTGAGAGGGGCGAGAGGCCCTGAGACACTTTTTCTACTCTAATTGCTCATAGCACTCCTTGATCGATACTCTTTGGCCTTTTTTGTAGGAATGATTAGAGTACAAAAGCCTCTCAGACCCTCTCGCGTCTCTCAGTGAACCCATCTTGTACAGGTAAAATGTATGCGGTCGAGCTTGATGTAGCCAGCCAACCCGCACCTTTTTTCATTTGCACACACGATTGATGGTCCCAGAAAAAATCAACTCACTTCTATTGTGGAAAATGTAGCAGGGAAGGTGTAGCAGGACGCGTAACTACTGCATTCTCAGTTAAGTAGGCTGGTGGAGGAGAGGATAAAGTTCTAAGCCAGATGAAACGTACCGTGAGCCCGATCGCGACACGTTCCATCGGAGGAATCTCCAAAGGCCGATGCAATAAGTGTAATTGCACCAACTAGTTATCGATCGGGGGATCCTATAGGATTTGCCTGTGGCGGCGAAAACCCCCAAGGAGGTACCCCCAGCGGCGGAGCGTGATTACATCGTTGTGAATTCGTTTGTTAATCTTGGTTACAAACTTTGCCGGAACTAGGGTCCAAAACGTGCGTAAGTTCATGAGGGAGCGGGCGATATGGGCGAATAGCTTGATAAGGTCATTAATGAGAATGTAACGAAAGGTTGTTAATGACGCGCCGAGGACCTGGAGGCGTGCGTCCGCTTGGCCGCGAACCGGGCGATATCCTAATAGTTTATTGTTTCGACCAGGGCGAGCGTGCTATAGGAAAATGGCTGCCTGGCACTTTCGCAGCGCATTACGGTGAGTTCTCTGTTTCGAACGCTACGTCGGCATCACTCCTCTGCAGAAACGCCCACGTCGGGCCTAAAGGGCTTGCGGGTGTACCAAGCTGATCGTTTGACCGGCCCGCAGGAAGGCCAGCCGCCACCTAGTCCCGAAGCATTGGACCCGGACGGGAATTGCTGCGTGGCTGGTAGAGAGCCTCTCCGGACGGAAGCCGGCACTGGTCGGCATCGATCGTGGCTTTTCGTTCCCTTTGCGATACTTCGAGTAGCACAGCTTGACGCTTGATTGGCCCTCTTTTCTTGACGACTTCCAGCGCCATTGGCCGACCGACGAGGAGAGATCCCATCCATCAGTTCACTCGCGCCGTGATCTGCGCTCGTGCGTCAGGCCAATGTGGCTGCGAAAGGTGCCAGCCGTCGCAGCCCGGTTTCAAACAGCGCACCGCAACGTCGCCCTGGTACGCTGTGTTCGTCGGATTTTCTGCAAACGCGACGGCCTCGGCCGCGGTCGCAAACCAAGCCCGCAGAGTGCCGTTGGACCGGCGACAACGGTTCTGGGAATTCATCGTGCGATCCCGACCGCCTGTAAAAATGTCCGGTCATCCTTGGTCAGCAACAAGCGGGTCTGATTTCTGCATGGCGCGCAGATGAGCGCGTTCCGATTGCGCGTGGATTTGCCGCATCGTTCGCAAATCGGGAATCCTTGGGGCGTCGTGTAACTGGGTTCATCACACTCGCCTGCCGAAGGCGCGTTGTTGATTTCATCCATTACGCGCCCTCCGGTCCGGTGACTTTGGGAAACACACCGCGGATGCTCATCAGCGCACCTCCAGCCCATCGGCAATCGCGCCGCGCACGATGTCCACGATGTAGCGATGTTCCACGACGACGGCGCCGCCGAACATCGTGCGGTTCTCAGGGAGATTCTGTTCAATCCAGGAATTAGCGGCGGGAGTTAAAGCCTGCAGGAGAAAAATGGTGCCATGATTCTCAACGATGAAGTCTGGTCCGGCTTCTGTGGGTGACGTGCCGCTAGTTCGGAATAGATCGGTCATGACGTTTCCTTTCGGCGTATCCGCTTGGCAGCGTTGGCACCGTTTTCCTCAACGAGGCTACGGTTGCCCCACGGGAGAAATCCCGTGATCTTGATACTGGATAAAGTTTACACGAAGAGTTCGAACAGGGCAATTCTCCGAGGTACGGACCTATGCCATCGCTTCGGCCTGTTCAACCACCCGGCCGTCGAGGAGGTGGATGGTGCGCTCAGCGAGGCCGGCGTAATGGTCGTCATGCGTAACGATGCAAATCGTTGCGCCCTCAGTATGTAGCTCGCGGAGCAGCTCCATTACGGCTTCGCCGTTCTTTGAGTCAAGATTGCCTGTAGGTTCGTCGGCGAGCAGTATGAACGGCTCGCCTGCAAGGGCGCGGGCCACCGCCACGCGTTGCTGTTGGCCGCCGGAGAGCTGAGCAGGGAAGTGGCGGAGGCGAGCCTTCAGTCCCACGCGTTCGAGGGCTTGTTCGACTCGCCGTTTGCGTTCGGACGATAACATTCCGCGATACGTCAGCGGCAACTCTACGTTCTCGTAGACGGAAAGGTCGCCGATCAGATTGAAGGCCTGAAAAATGAAGCCGATTTCGCCGTTGCGAACCCGCGCCCGCTCGCTCGCAGACAAGTTTGCGACTGGTTTGCCATCCAGCCAGTAGTTTCCCCGGGTGGGCGAATCGAGAAGACCGAGGATTGAAAGCAGCGTAGACTTCCCGCAGCCCGACGGACCGGAAATGGACGTATATTCGCCCTTCTTGATTTCCAGAGAAACGTTTGAGAGCGCGTGCGTCTCGACTTCATCCGTTTGGAACACCTTGGTCACGCCCTCGAGCCTGATCAGAGTGTCATTCCCCATCGTCGCGCTCTCCTTAATTCAGCCTAACGCGGTCATAGCTGTCCCATGCCGACATGTCAGAGAGAATCACCTGGTCGCCGACATTCAGCCCCCCCAGAACTTCGATGGTACTCACCGAGCTGCGCCCGAGCTTCGCGTTCACGCGCACCGCCTCCGTGCCCCCTGTATCCACCTTGAAGAGGCCCACCGTGGAATTCGGCTGCCCCTGTACGGGCCGTCCCACGTACAAAATGTCCGAGAGCCGCTCGAGCTCGACGGTGCCGTCCACGCTCAGGTCCGGCCGCGCGTCGGGAGGCTGCGGGCCGTCGAAGCTCACGTCCACGCCCACTGTGCCGTTCACGACCGCCGCATCCACGCGCGTGACGTGTCCTTGTGCAATTCCGTTGTGCGTGTCAATCGACGCTTTTTGCCCGATGGCGATGTCTTTCGCCTGCGTCTCCTGAATCTGAATCGTCGCTTTCAAGAGCGACGGATCGGCGACGCGCACGAGGTTCGTTCCCGGCGTCACCTGCTGCCCCACGTCTACGGAAACCGCTGAAAGCACTCCCTTAAGACCGGCGCGCACGTGCAGCGCCTCCACCTGCTGCTCTTTCAGCTCGTAGGCCACGCGTTGTTGCTCCAGATGCGCCTCCTGCGAAGCAATCTGCGCCTTCGTCGCATCGTCGGCGATCTGCAACTGCTGTTGTGCCAGATCTCTCTTAATCGCCAGCTGTTCCGCTGCGACCGCAGTTTGCTTCATGAGCAGTTCCGATTCAATCTTCTCGTCATAGAGTTGCTTGTACATGTCCGCCTGCAGCTTGGCCTGCTGGTACTGACTCTCGATATCGGCCGCGGAGCTTTTCTGCGCCATCAACCCGCTCGCCAGTTGCACTTTCAGATTCGCGAGGTCCGCCTGCGCTGCTTTATACGCGTATTCCGCGTTCAGCGTGTCTTGCTGCAGTTGCGGATCGCTCAACTCCAGGATGATCGAGTCGGGATTCACCTTGGCGCCGGACTGCAGCACGATGTGGTCGACGCGCGCCGACGTTTGCGCCGCAATCCACCGTATGTCCACCGGCACCAGCGTTCCCAGGCCGCGCACTTCGCGGACCATCTCGCCCCGCTTCACCGTATCCAGCCAGACCGTCGAACGGTCAACGGTCGGAGCCGCGGGACGCAGCCGGGAGACGCCCAGCGTCGCGCCGCTGAGCAGGAGAACTGCACCCGCCCCGTACGATGCGCGGCGGATCATCTTTGCTCGTGCGTTCGAAGGTCGTTGGAAATCCATTTGGCTACTCGTGTCGCAAGGCCACTACGGGATCGACCGACATTGCTCGCCGAGCGGGCAGGTAACAGGCCAGGAGCACAACGAACGTTAGCAGAAGTGTGACCGCCACATAGGTCAATGGGTCGGTGGCCTTGACGCCAAACAGTTGGCTCGAAAGAAAACGGGTCAAACTTAGCGCTCCAACGATGCCAATACAAATCCCGGCGAGCGCCAGCTTCATGCCATTGAGAATCACTATGCGCAGCACAGCGCCTCTCTGCGCCCCCAGCGCCAGGCGGATGCCAATCTCATGCGTGCGCTGCCGAACGTTGTAGCTGATCACTCCGTAGATGCCGAGTGCGGCGAGGGTCATCGCGAGTACTGCGAAAGCCCCCATGAGCTGCATGTCGAACCGGCGGCTGCCAACGGATGTGGCGATCACCGCGTCCATCGTCTCCACGCTGTAGACCGGCTGATCTGGATCGACTGCCAGAATCGCTTTGCGAACTTCCCGTGCGACCGCTGCAGGATCGCCGTCGGTCCGCACGACCAAGCTCATCGTCTGGCTGATGTATTGTCTCGCAAGCGGTCCCAACGATGGGCCCTGCAGATAACAAAAGTCGACTTCGGGATGTGGGGGCTCGGCCAGTCCGAATTGCCGCGTGTTTCCGACGACGCCGACGATCGTAAACCGCACACCCAGCCTGTCGGCGCCGAGATCGAAGAGCGCCTGCTTCCCGATGGGATCCTGGTTGGAGAAATATTTATCGGCTAGGGCCTCGTTGATGATGAGGACCAACGGTGCATTAGCATCGTCGCTCTCGGAAAAAAATCGGCCTCGCACAAGCGGTATGCCAAGAGCGCGGAAATAGTCGGGGCTGGCGCCCCGATCCTCAGCAAAAGGCTCGTCTGATTGAGGTGCGGCCGGTCGTCCTGCAATTTGAAAGTCAGTATTTGAGCCGGCAGACTGAACCGGCAAGAGCGAGACGAGGCCGGCGGCCTGCACGCCGGGAATCCCATTCACGTTGTCGAGCGCAGGTTCGTAGAATCGGGATTCTGGATAAATCTGCGAATATTTCGCCGATGGCAGCGCAATGCGCATGGTCAAAACGTGCTCGGGCCGAAAACCGGGATCGATGCTCATCAGCCGCCCTAAACTTTCGATCAGCAGCACCGCGCCGATCATCAAGGCCAGGGCCGCGGCGGTTTGACCGATCACCAGGGCACTCCGAGCGGTTCCCTGTCGGCGGCCTGCTGTGCTCGACACCGAGCCCTCCTTCAGGCTGTCCTGAACATCCCCAGGCGTATGAAAAATCATTGCCAGCGACAGCGACACGGCAGCTAGGACTGAGAGTGCGGCAAGGAAGCCGAGCACCCGCACATCGGGCCGGATCGCCGCGAGCGAAGGCACGGTCTCGGGCTGAATTTTGCCGAGGAGCGCAGTGCCTCCAACCGCAAGAATCCAGGCGAAGACGCCTCCGATAACCGAAAGGAGCAGAGCTTCCGTCAAGAACTGCCGGGAGAGGCGCCCCCACGAAGCGCCAATTGCCAGGCGTATGGAGATTTCCCTTTGCCGCACCTCCATCCGCGAGAGCAGTAGATTTGCGACATTCGCACACGCAACCAAGAAGACCAAACTGACCGCAGCCAAGAGAATCAGCAGGCTGCCGCGAACGTTTTCTACTGCGGCGTTTTTCCACCCTTCGATGTAAACGCTTCGCCCCGTTGCGTACTGCGGATTCTCCTGCTCAATGCGGCTCATGACGGCCGCCATCTGAGCCTGAGCGTACGCCAGGCTGACGCCCGATTTCAGCCGTCCGAATACCTGCAGGAAGTGGGCGCCGCGCGCAGCTTGTTCCTGTGTCGTAGGAACGAGGGGCACCCACAGTTGCGCAGTTGGATAGGGAAGACGGAACACGCTGGGCATGACCCCCACGATGTTGAACGCCTCCGAATTGAGGCGTAACGTTTGTCCGATGACCTTCGGGTCCCCGGCGAACATCCCGCGCCACAGCGCGTCACTGAGCACAACCTCGTGCTCACGTCCCCCGGTGTCCTCGCCCCGCAGGAATCCCCGGCCCAAAACAGGTCGGAGGTTGAATACGTCGAAGAAGTTGGCGGTTACGTAAGCGCCAGGCACTCGCTCGGGTCCGTCAACTCCAAGCAGGTTGAAGCTGGCCAAAGACCGGTACGCCGCCAAGCCCTCGAAAGCCGGGCTCTGGCTTTGCCAGTCGTTGAGATCGAGCACGGAAACAGCGCCCTTGTTGCCTGTCTGTTTTGACGTCTCCCACAACCTCACCAGCCGATCCGCTTGCGGATAAGGCTCCGAGAGTAACAAGGCCTCATTTACCACAGAAAAGATCGCGGTATTCGCGCCGATGCCGAGGGCCAGCGTCAGGACGGCGATCGCCGCAAAGCCCGGATCCTTTCGCAGCATACGCAGTCCGAAGCGCACGTCCTGCCAGAACGATTCGACCACGGATTCCCAGCCGCTGGCGCGGACGTCTTCCTTGGCGCGTTCGAAACTGCCTGCTTCGAGTCGCGCGGCGCGAACGGAGGCCTCGCGGCTCAAACCCGCGGCGCGCTTTTCGGCCGCCGCTGCATCCACGTAATCACGCAGCTCGTCGTCCAAGTCCTGTTCGACTTGGTGCTTGCGGAAGAGAGCTCGCAGGCCGCCGGCGATCTTTTGGAGGAATGGCATGGGCTTACTCGTAGCGCAGGGCGATCACTGGATCGACCTTCATCGCCCGCCGGGCGGGGATGTAACAGGCTGCGAGCCCGACGAGCGTCAGCAGAATTGATACGCCCACGTAGGTGAGCGGATCGATGGGTCCCACGCCAACCAAGAAATTGCCAACGAGGTGAGCCATAGCCATCGCAGCAACGATTCCTGCTGTAAGGCCGATGCCAACTACAACGCAGGCTTGGCGCAGAATCATCGTGAGGATTTGCGCACGCTTGGCGCCCAGCGCCATTCGAACACCGATCTCATGGGTCCGCTGGTTTGTGGCGTGAGAAACGACTCCGTAGATGCCGATGACCGCGAGCAGTAGACCAAGAATCCCGAGTGCTCCGGCTAATGCAGCGCCAATTCGGAAGAGCAACACTCCGTTCAGGGTATCGAGCGCCTGGGACATCGTCTGAACATCGGAAACCGGCATGGTTGGCGAAAGCGAGTGAATAAGTTCAAGAATACCGTGGGCCATCGTCGCCGGCATCCCCGTTGTGCGAATCTGCAGCGTCGTGGGCAAATTCATGAGCCCGGAGCTCGAGCTGTCTTGCGCGAGCTGTGTGTAGAAGTACGGCCCAATCGGCATAGACAGGCTGGTTACTCGGCTGTTTTTCACTACGCCCACCACTTCGAATTCCAATGGGTGACTTGGATTCTTCGCTGCAAAGCGCTTACCAATCGGATTCTGGCCTGTCCAAAAGGCTGCAGCCATAGCTTCGTTAATAACCGCGACACGTTGCGGGTTCCGACTGTCCGAATCTAGGATGTCGCGGCCGCTCAGCAGAGGAATATGCATCGTGCTGAAGTAACCGGAGGAGACCATATTCTCGCCTGCAAAGGAAAAGGGGGGGCGACCGGGGGGAGGCTCGTAGCCTTCGATCTGGAGCTCAGAACCAAGATGGATGCCACCCATAGGGACCGAAGCCGCGAGGCTCGCGGATTCTACGCCGGGCAGGAGCCGTACGCGTTCGAGCAAGCCCCGAAGAAATTCCTGCCCTTGCGCATCGTCGTAGCCAGCTTGATGGGGATCCATGCTCAGGTTCAGGACGTGATCCGGGTCAAAACCCAGATTCGCGTCCTGCACGCGCGCGAGGCTCCGCGCGAAAAGACCCGCAACGATGAGCAGCACGAACGAACCTCCCACTTGAGCCTCGACTAGTAGGTTGTGCGTACGACGCCGATGTCCGCCTGAAGCCGTGCGCCCTCCCTCGTGCAGGAGATCACCTACTCTGTTGCCTGAAGCCCTTAAAGCGGGAGCAAGACCAACCAGGAGTCCTGTGGCCAGAGCGGCCGCTAGCGCGTAAACGAAGACGCGCCAGTTGATGCCAAAATCCAAAACGACAGGAAGACCTAAAACGAAGGGGATATGGATCGAATCGAGGCCACGACTTGACAAAACTCCCAGTACAATTCCCAGAAGGCCTCCCAGAAGGCCAAGCAGAGTCGTTTCGGTAAGCAACTGCCGGATCAACCGCCCGCGAGCCGCACCCAAAGCCGCACGCATCGCAATCTCCCGCTGCCGCGTCGCACCGCGCGCGAGGAGGAGGTTTGCGATGTTCACGCAGGCCAAAAGCAGAACGAATCCGGCAAGAATCAGGAACAGCGCCGCAATAACTGGCAGCGGATTTGTGCCGGTAGAGGGTCCCATGGAGCCAAGGACGCGAGCCTTCACAGTCTCCCATGCATCGGTGTCCGGATACTGTTGAGACAGCCCGTGGGCAACGACATCCAGTGACACCTGCGCCTGCTGGAGACTTACGCCACTCTTTAGACGACCGATCAACGCAAAGCTTCGAGCTGTCCGGTCGCCAAGAAATTTATCGGGAACCGCAGTTTTGACTGCGGCCATTCCGAGGGGCAAGTAGCCTTGGGCGTCTATCCACGACGCAAGTCCGTGAAAGCCCTCTGGGGCAACACCGACGATCGTCACGGGATGACTGTCGATGGCAACTTCTTTGCCTACGATATGGAGGTCGCCGCCGAAATGCTCCTTCCAAAATGAATAACCGAGAACGAGGACCGGATTGGCGCCGGCCACCTTGCCCTCAGATGGCAAAATCAGACGCCCGAGAGCAGGCTGGATGCCCAGCATGCCAAAGAAATTACCAGCAACGTAGTTAGTCGAGATCGGTTCATTCTTGCCGTCGAAGCTAAGTCCATCCGATTGGAGGAACTCAATTGGGGAGATATCGGAGAACACGGAGTTAGTCTGGCGACGAATGTCTTCGGAGTCTGGATAAGAAAAGCCGTTACTTTCGCCGCCGCCCTTCTGCAGGGAAACCAGATAAACGAGTTGCGCGGGGTCTTTGACAGCGAGCGACCGAAACAGGAACGCGTCGAATATGCTAAACATGGCGGTATTCACACCGATGCCAAGCGAGAGCGTCAGCACGGCAACTGCGGTGAATCCGGGATTTCTGCGCAGCATGCGTAAACCAAAACGCACGTCCTGCCAGAACGACTCGACGGCCGATTCCCAGCCGCTAGCGCGGATGTTTTCCTTGACGCGTTCGAGACTGCCTGCTTCGAGTCGTGCGGCGCGAACGGAGGCCTCGCGACTCAAACCCGTGGCGCGCTTTTCGGCCGCCGCGGCATCCACGTAGGCGCCCAACTCGTCATCCATGTCCTGTTCGACTTGGTGCTTGCGGAAGAGAGCTCGCAGGCCGCTGACGATCTTTTGGAGGAACGGCATAGGTTCACTCGTAGCGCAAGGCAACCATGGGATCGACCCTCGTGGCCCGGCGCGCGGGCACGACGGCGGCCAGCAGGGCTGCGACGCTAAGTGCCGCAGTTGCCAGGAACAGGATCGCGGGATCGTAGGGTCTCACGCCGAAGAGCTGAGTCCCCATCGCGCGCCCGGCGAGCATGGTCGCCGGAATGCCGATCGCCAACCCGGCGACAATTTGCAAAAAGGCGCTCCGAAGAACCATCCGCAGGACATTGAGACGATCCGCACCGAGCGCCATGCGGATGCCAATTTCGTTCGTGCGGCGCTCAACAGAATAGGCGGTGACGCCGTAGATGCCGACCGAGGCCAGAACGAGCGCCAGCAAACCGAACAACGAGGTGAGCTTCACGATCATGGACTGCTGGTCATAGTTATGTTCGACCTGCTGCGCAAAGCTCATGAAGTCGACCACAGCGAGGTCAGGATTGACTTGCGCTAACGCTCGGCGTATCTGCGATTCAAGGGCCGGTACGCTGCCCTGCGTTTCCAGCTCGACGGCCCTGAGGTAGTGAGAGCTATCCTCGAAAGTGGTTCCACGAAGATCGTCATAGGCCATAGTTTGCGCAGAGGCCAGAAAATACATGGGCGAAGCCTTATGCGTCGGCTCACCGTAAATGGTGTCCTCGGTGACGCCGACGATTTCGAACGAGCCGGCATACTTGGGATCAAGCACGCCGAAGTGCTTTCCGATGGGGCTTTCGTCTTTGAAGAAGTGTTTCGCAAATGTCTCGTTCACTACGGCTACGCGCTGAGACGCTGGCGTATCTTCGTCGGTAATCGCGCGACCTTCGATGACCTTTGTGCCGATTGTGTCAAAATATCCTTCGCTTACGCGCACCACCCAAGCGGCTCCATCTGGCCAGGTATCCGGGGGAGGCGGAGGCTGCCCTTCAATGTAGATGGTTTCCTCCCATTTATCTCCTTCCATGGGGCTGTAGAGGGAAAAACCGACCTTGCTGACGCCCGGAATGGCGGCCAAGGAATCATGAAGCTGACGGTAGAACGCGCCGAGTTGGTTGGGCCTATAGCCAGCCATCTGCGGGTCGACGTGCAGGATGTATCGGTTCGCAGTTTCGAAGCCAAAGTACCGGTCCTGCATGTTCCGCAGGCTCAGAGTCAGCAATCCGGCTGCGCACAGGAGCACAAGCGACAACGACGCCTGAGTTACAACAAGCAATTGCTGCGTCCAGGTGTGGCTCGGGCCAGTCGTGCGGCGGGAGCCACGCAGCGCGTCGGCGGGATCGGTGCCTGCGGTGATCGCGGCCGGCGCAACACCAAACAGGATGCCGGTCAGAAGCGACACGGCAAGGGTGAAACCTAGAACGGGCAGTGATGGCGCGGAGTCTATGGCGACGTACCCCTGTGGAAATGCGAGGCGGAGGATGAGCCGCGTTCCGGCAAACGCCACGGCCACTCCCAAGGTTCCACCCAGCAGCGCCAGGACCGTGCTCTCCGTGAGGACCTGCGCGATCTGCCGGGAACGGGACGCGCCTAGAGCGGCCCTGACGGCGGTTTGCTGTCTGCGGTTGGCCGAACGAACCAGCATGAGATTGGCTACGTTGGCGCAAGAGATCATTAGGACGAGACCGGAGAGCCAGATCAGCAGATGGAGCCCGGACTGATAGTTGTCGCGGAGTACCTGAACGCCGCCACCGCCGGGCGAGAGGTGTAGCGTCTGTTTCGGGACCAACGCTCGCTTTCCAGGACCGAGTGTGCTCACCGGGCTCAAGAGCCATTGTTGCAACTCGACTTGCATCTGAGCTTCGATACTCTTCACATTGGCGCCGGGCTTGATCCGGCCGATGGCATCGAGCCAATTCTCTTCAGCGTCGTCGAGACGGTCGCTCGAGCCGTCGATCAACGGCTCATCGGCTAGCGGGATCCAGAATGCGGGAGGAACATCCATTCGGTCGCCAAAGAAGCCCGGTGGCGCAACGCCCACGACGGTGAATGCTTGACCGTTTATGGTGAAGGCAGCGCCAACCACGGAGGGGTCCTGGCCATATTTCTGCTGCCAGGCGCGATAACTCACCACGGCGACTTGTTCGGCGCCCTCGCGATCGTCCCGCGGGATCAGCATGCGGCCTACGAAGGCGCCAATGCCAAATGTCGAGAAGTAGTTTCCGGAGACGAACTCGCCCGCTTGAGACTCAGCCGGCTGACTCGTGCTGTTGCGGCGTACGCCAATCAGGTTCCGCCCCGCCTGGAAGGCGGCGAGGTCGGTGAAGGCGGGCGTACCGTCGCGGAAGGTCCTGTACTGGTCGTAAGAGAAAAGCGACCAGTCATCCTCGAGCCCATAAGTCCCGCAGCAAATATTAGCATCCCCAATGCGAATGAGCTCGCTTGGGTTGGCAACCGGCAAGGACCTCAACAGGACTGCATGCGCGAGCGTGAAGATCGCCGTGGTCGCGCCGATGCCCAAAGCGAGGGTGAGGACTGCCGTCGCAGTAAAGGCAGGACTCTTGCGCAGCGTTCGGAGGCCAAAGCGCACGTCCCGCCAGAACGTGGCGACAACGGATTCCCAGCCGGTGGCGCGGACGTTTTCCTTTGCGCGCTCGATGCTCCCCGACTCAAGTCGAGCGGTTCGAATAGAGGCTTCGCGGCTTAGACCGGCAGTTTGCTTGTGGGCTGCACTTGCTTCCACATAAGAGCGCAGCTCATCATCCATGTCTTGTTCGATATGTGGTTTGCGGAACAGAGCCCGCAAGCCGCCCGCGATCTTGTGGAACAAGGACATCGCGCGCTAAGCCTCCAGGATTCGAGCAATCGCCGTGGTTTGTCTGTCCCAATCGCGTGCTTCGCTCTTCAGTTTTTTGCGGCCCTGTTCTGTGAGAATGTAGTACTTGGCGCGCCGATTATTCTCGGTCGCTCTCCACTCACTCTTAACCCAGCCGGAGCGCTCCAGGCGGCGAAACGCGGGGAAGAGTGATCCCGCATTCACATCGAACACGCCCCGGCTCATTTGCTGAATCCGAATGCCGATGCCGTACCCGTGCATCGGCTCGAGAGCAAGGGTCTTCAGAATCAGCATGTCCAGTGTGCCTTGGACGAGCGCTGCTGCTTTGTCGGTCATGTTCCTCCCCTTGGGAATCTAGAGGAAGAATATGCTACTACCCTAGAATGTCAAGAGGAAAAAGGATGAGGCCGAGCGCGGGGCGATCAGGCGGTTCCAGCCTGAGCCTGTTCATTCACGATCCAGCCATCGGCTAGCTGGATGACTCGATTCCCATAAGCAGCCCACGCATCGTTGTGCGTCACCTGAATGATGGTCGTGCCTTCGT
>Ga0207039_1070_pt1 | contig 26945 bp, 28 predicted proteins | sample Alteio_BWMinCont_74_FD_153264 | JGI IMG/M metagenome (GOLD analysis project Ga0207039, IMG submission 153264) | Enriched cells from forest soil in Barre Woods Harvard Forest LTER site, Petersham, Massachusetts, United States -... | ecosystem: Environmental > Terrestrial > Soil > Temperate forest >... | reverse complement strand
AGCCGCCCACCCTACTCATCTTTCACAACTCCAACGAGATAGGCACAACTCCCAAGGAGCTGGGTTAGCGGAGCAGAGCGCGGCTTACGGGACCGTGGGCGGAAGGATCTGCGGGGAGGTGAATGCGGCTACAAGATCGGCGCTCGTCGGCTCAGCGATAACAGGACGAACATCGGCATGTTCCTGCTGGTAAGCGACTATGGGGGACACATATACCTGGGTAATGCCCTTTTGGATGTAGTCCAACTGCCTCGCCGCCGCCTCGGAGAGGTCGATAAGGCGATGGAGGCGGAAATTGGGACCGCGATCCGTGATCGTCACGGTGACGGATTTACCATTTTCGAGGTTGATCACGCGAATCGTGGTGCCCATGGGCAGATACCACGAAGCTGCCGTTAGTTTTCGGCGGTCAAACCTCTTGCCGTTGGCCATCTTACGGCCCTGGTGCTGCGCCCCATACCAGGAAGCGATTCCCACAAAGCGCGGCCTGGCAAGTGCCGCGGCTGCCATTTCTTTAGATCGAGACGCCGCAGAAATCATGGAAGCAGTCAGCAGGGTGGCTGCGATCATTGACATCGTAATTCGTAGCTTGGTCTGCATGATTTTCCTCCAAATCTCTTCTTTCTGGTAGCAGCTTCAGAAGTGCGCTTCCCTACTCCTCTCGTATAGTCTTTCGATTCCCGCGATTCAAAATCGGACAGCTTTTTCTGCTCCAAGTTTCTTATAATCTTTGGATTACAGGACTTTACTAGATGAAAATGCCTACGAATAAATGGGAGGTCACCCTACCTGCACGCAGCGAATTCGAGTATGACTGCGCTACAAATGGGCCTGGCATAGAACAGCGAATCGAAGTCCGCCTGACGCTCCGGTCAGAGCCGCCGTATCCGGAGTCGCCTACGGGGAAGCCGACCCTCGGCAATCGGTCCGTCACGATCGGCTTTGGTTGCAGTTCAGAGCGTTTCATGGGAACAAGTTTGCCTTCGTACGGGAAATTGAGCTATGGCCGGAAAGCCCTAATTTTTTGGGTACCTGGGTACTAGGAAGGGGGGCTGTAATTCTATTATTAAGCCATTTATTTACAGGTACATATCCTGTTCTTACACGAAGGCCTCAGTTAGGCGTCCGCGGGGCGGTATCCACATAAGGCTATTTTTATCAACATGTTATATTCAGTTGTCCCGTAAGTCGCTACATTTACTATAGTTATGCTTCATCTTCTGCAGGCAGATAGGGCGGTGGCCGGCAATCTAGGCCTTTGAGCTGGCTTTTAGGAGGTCGGCCCAATGGGAGAGGTGGTTCAACGACGGCTCGTGGGTGCGCTCCAACTCGATAGGGGTGACCGATATATGGCCCTCAAAGACGCAGGCATAGTCGCTTTGGGGATCGAACGGGCCGGTTAGCCGCTCTTCGTTCAGCCAATAATAGGTTCGCCCCCGAGGGTCCGCGCCCTCCTGAAGCACCGTCCGGGTTACTTTCGCGGATTGGCGGGTGATTCGCACCTGCCCTTTCCACTCCAGGGGAACGTTCACATTAAGGAGCACGCCGGCGGGCAGTCCCTTCTGCAGGATCAGCTCGCCCAACTGGCGTGCGAACCGGGCAGCATGGTCATAAACGAATCCTTCACCGCGGTGAGCCAGGGAGATGGCTATCGCCGGAACATGATTGATAACGGCCTCCGTGGCAGCGCCCACGGTGCCGGAATAAAACACGTTCTCGCCCAAATTCGGCCCCCGGTTGATTCCTGAGACCACCAGATCCGGAGGCTTTGAGAGGAGGCGGTGCAAGGCCACCATCATGGCGTCGGCCGGAGTGCCCTCGATCGACCACTCGCGCTCCGCTATTTGCTCGCAAAATATGGGTTGACGCACGGTGAGCGATTGGGCTGCTGCGCTACGCTCAGAGGAAGGGGCCACAACGCTGATGGTGCCCATTCCGGCCAAGCCAGCAACCAAGGCACGCAGGCCCGGGGCGTGAATTCCGTCGTCGTTCGTTATCAGGATCTCAGGCACATTGCTCGCAGACGGGCGGAACCGGAAAAATTGGGTAAGGACCGCTCATGTTTTTGCTTTCAGTCTGCGGAAGTGGTCGGGACGACTGGATTTGAACCAGCGGCCTCACGCACCCCAAGCGTGCGCGCTACCAGGCTGCGCTACGTCCCGACCGGTGAAAAAGGGAGCTGCCCGTCGCCCGTTTTACGAGAGGCCCTGAAGGCGCCGGCTTTTGAGCCTATCACTCATTTTCCAGCAGCGTCAAGAATGCGCGCAGCGAATCTCGCAAGTCGAGCAGCACTTTGCGGCTAATGTTCGGTGCTGGATCTGCCGCGGGCGGCGCGGGAGTACGATGCGGCTCGCCAGGGCCAGGCCCCAGTTCCGCCGGAGCGCCACCGACTTCGCGCAGGTGCCTCCGCGCCCCTGCGATCGTAAATCCTTCGTCGTAGAGGAGGCGTTTGATCAGCAGCACGGTGTCTACATCTTCCCGGCGATAGAGACGGTGTCCCTTGGGACTCTTTACGGGCTGCAATGAGGGGAATTCGGTCTCCCAGTAGCGCAGGACAAAGGGCTTGGTGTCCGTCAGCCGGCTGACTTCCCCGATGCGATATAGATTTTTCTCCGCAGAAAATTCCTGGTGGCCGTTATCAGACATTTCGACTCTATCCTATGCCGATTGCCGATTTGCGTTCAAGTCAATCTCGGTCTGCGGCGCTTCTGCGGTGGGCGTTGTCGCCCTCCACGCCCGAGCTCTCGCACGCGCTGAATGAAGCGAATGGGCGTGCCAAAGAAATCGAACTCCGCGCGCATGCGGTTTTCGAGGAAGCGTTCAAAGCTGAAATGCAGCCGCTTGCGCTGGTTGGTGAAGAGAATGAAAGTTGGCGGCGATACAGCCGACTGCGTCACGTAGTAGATCTTCACTCGATGTTGCGTAGGCGAAGTTCCGCGTCCAAGGTCCACGCCCGCCAGCCAGCGATTCAGCTCGCCCGTGGAGATGCGGCGTCTCCCGGCCTCCGCGACGCGATCGATCAGATCGTAGAGGTCGCCGACGTGTTCGCCCGTCAGCGCGGAAACGAAGAGAATCGGAGCGTAGGGCAGAAACTTGAATCGCTCGCGCACCAGAACTTCATATTCAACGGCCAATCGCGCCGGGTCCGTGGTGATCTGCCTCTTCGGCCCGCTTCGGCCCCGGCTCTTTTCCGCCGATTCGCGACGATCCTTTTGCGCGTCCGCGGCAGCCTGCTGGGCCTTCTGGATGGCCAAATCCCATTTATTCATCACCACGATTACCGAGCGGCCCGACTGCTCGGCATATCCGGCAATCGTGGCATCGCCGGCGCTGATTCCTGCAGAGGCGTCGGCGACCAGCAGAGCCACGTCCGCACGCTCCAGGTGCTTGCGGGCCATGATGACGCCCAATTTTTCGGCGAAGAGATTTGTTTTGCCTTTGCGGCGTATTCCCGCGGTATCCACGAAGCGATAGCTTTTCCCTACGCGAAGCACCAGGGTATCCACGACATCGCGGGTGGTTCCCGGCTCAGCGGTGACGATGGATCGTTCCGCGCCAGCCAATTGATTCAGCAAGGTTGATTTGCCGACGTTAGGCCGGCCGATAATGGCCACTTGCACTTCCGTCTTTTCCGGTGCCGTTCCCTCGCCCTCGGCCACCGCTGGAAATTCACGGGTCAAAGCATCCAGAAGAGCGTCTACGCCTAAGCCATGTTCGGCCGAGAGGGGGAAAATCTCCGCACCGATTTCATAGAATTGAGCGGCCAAATCTTCCTGCCGGATGGTGTCTACTTTGTTGACGGCCACGACGAAGGGCTTGCCCGTTCGCCGCATGCGTCGCGCCAGTTCCGCATCGAGCGGAGTCACGCCGGCGCGGCCATCCACCACCAACACAAGACTCGTCGCGCCCTCGATCGCAGTTTGCGCCTGCTTAAAAATCTCGCGCGGGATAGCCGCACGGTCGTCGGGCAGCAAGCCGCCGGTATCCACGATTTCAAAGGGCCGCCCGTTCCAGGCGGCGTTTCCATAGATACGATCGCGAGTGATTCCGGGCTCGTCGGTGACGATCGATCGACGGGTGCCGGTAAGCCGATTGAACAGCGTCGATTTGCCTACATTCGGACGCCCTACGATCACGATCGATGGCAGCTTTTCATTCATATGTCGGATGGGTTTCTCTGAGCGCCCTCAGAACGGTTTCTCTGAACCCTTGGATCAGCTTATCTTATAAGATGTGCGCGGCACGCATAAATCGCCCGCCCGGAGAAACAGCATTTGCACCTAAACGACCGGCTTCGCGAAATTCGCCAGGGCTTCGAACCCGCCTTCTGGGTCGCGAACATCACTGAACTTTTCGAACGATTGGCCTACTACGCGCAAGCCGCCGTTCTGGCAATTTTCTTGCACGAATCCCTCCACCTTTCGACGGAACAAACCGGGACGCTCATGGGGGCGTTTGGCTTCGTCGTCTGGTTCTTGCCGATCCTGGGCGGCAGCCTGGCAGACCGTTTTGGGTTCCGCAGATCGCTGGCGATCGCTTACCTGTCACTCGCGGCCGGATATTTCCTGATGGGCTCTCTGACTGCCGGATGGATGGCGCCGTTGCGCCAAGCCGTCCCGCTCTACTGGGTCGTTCTGATCGTGCTGATGGTGCCGGCCCTCGGTCCTTCGATTGTGAAACCGTGTGTTGCCGGAACCACCGCGCGGGCGTCGAGCGAGTCCGTACGGTCGATTGGATATTCCATCTACTACACGCTGGTCAATATTGGCGGAACGCTCGCACCTATTGTCGCATATCTGGTGCGCAGGTCGCTCGGAATAGAGAACGTCTTTCGCGTGTCCGCGCTTTTCGTACTTTTGATGTGTTTCGCCACGTTGATATTTTACAAAGAGCCCACACGCTCGGGCGAACAAGCGGTCCCCACCCTCTGGGCTGCGTTGCGGAACATGCTGGTCGTCCTGTCGAACCTTCGGTTTCTCGCGTTTTTGCTGATTTTCTCCGGCTTCTGGATCATCTTTTGGCAGGAATTTATCGCCTTGCCGCTTTTCCTCCGCGGGTATATCGATCCGAACGCCAAAGTTGATCTACTGCTGTCGGTGGATCCCGCCACGGTAATCGCTTTCCAAATCGTGGTGAGTTATTTCACGCGCAAAATACCCACGTTCACAGCGATGACCCTGGGCATTCTGATCGCCAGTTTTTCCTGGGTCATCCTGGCGCTCCATGCCAGTACAGGTTTCGTGATCGCAGCGCTTTTTGTGCTGGCGCTCGGCGAGATCACGCAATCGGCGCGATATTACGAATATGTCTCGCGGCTGGCGCCGCCTGGGCAACAGGGCACTTATATGGGCTACTCCTTTCTGCCGGTTGCCATTGGTTACCTGGTAGGGGGAAAGCTCGGCGGTTATCTGGTGCACTATTTTGGCGAGGTGCTTCATCGCCCGGAACAGATGTGGTGGGCTGTTTCGGCCATCGGATTCGCGACCGCGCTCCTTATGTGGGTTTACAATATTGTCGTTAAGCCGGTTGCGGCCGCGGATTCTCCGGCAGCCGGTTAAGATCAATGCGCTCATCCCCGCTATCGAAATCTCGCGATTCGAGCAGTAGCTTCAGATCCAAGCTTGGCGGCGCCGCAGGCAGCTTTGTTTTTCTGGCCTTTGCCCTGCTGATCATGATGCTGGTGACGGCAATTGCTTCCAGGGCTCAGTCGGATGCCACCGGGAAAGATCTCTTCAACCAGCATTGCGCCTCGTGCCATTTCACAGAGACAACGGCGCAGAAAATCGGCCCCGGTCTGAAAGGTTTGTATAAGCGGCAGACATTTGCCGACGGAAAAAAGATAACCGACGCCACCGTGACCCGATGGATCGAAGCCGGAGGCAAAGACATGCCCGGTTTCAAAGAGAGCCTCAAACCCGAGCAGCTTCGCGCGCTGATTTCCTACCTGAAGACCTTGTAGCCGACTGAAGCTTTCACGCCTGCTTTGCTTTCGAGGCGTCGATCAAACCAATCGCGTCCCGAGTGCTGATCATCCTCGCTCCCAGGGACTTCATTTCCGCTAATGCGCCCATCCCGTCTTCGGCTTTCAGGGTCTTAATGCCATCTTCCACCAGAGCGACTCGCCGGCCGCGCTCGAGCAGGCCTTTGGCGACGCAGCGCACGCAATATTCGGTGACCACTCCAAAGACGATGAACTCGGCGTCGGCATCGGTAAATTGCTTGAGCCGCTCGATCACTGTTTCCGTAAGCGGATTATCGAAAACGTCCAGTGTTTGCTTTTCCAGTATGACTTGCTGGTAGGGCGCCAGAGGCGGGACGGCAGCATCACGGCGATTCGGCAGGATCAGAAATCTCTCCGCCACCGTCTCGGGTATCATTTCCGCGCCGACCGAGCCGCGGACGCAATGGGGAGGAAATCGCTGGAATTCCGGGTCCTCCGGCGCGTGCACACATGCATCGGACACTAGAAAGACACGGTCCTTGCGGGCCTGATCGGTGAGCCGATCTAAATTAGGAATGAGCTTTTCCGCTTCCGGGACATACAGTTTGCCGCCCGGAAGCATGAAATCAACCTGTGTGTCGACATCCCAGAAAATAATCCGGCGGGAGACCAACAAAACTCCTAGGAGCGCGCCACCGTTCGGGCGACGCGCTTTCGAACTTCCTCCAGCAGCGCTTCCAGGCGCGCACTATGCCGCACCGGGTAGGGCTTAGCAGGGGTATCCAGAGCGCGAAGATCGGAAGGCAAACGTTCGAGCTGCGACTGGCAAAGCTTCTGCAACTCCACCAGCCGAAGGCGGGGGCCAACCCGCTTCCCTGCACGCATGGCCGGTACGAGCAAAGGCTCGCTGGACATGCCCTCCTCCTGCAGGGCAATTACATCGCCTGCATACATCCCGCGAGGATCGATTTCGCGGTAAACCTGCTTGCAGCCGGGATAAGTTACCTTGGCGGCACTGAATTTCGCCGCTTCGCGCACTTCGCCGCCTCGCTCCACTTCGACGAGCTTGTAAAGCACGCTGAGGGAGGGCGCATCCGAGGATGTGGATAGCGAAGTGCCAACGCCAAAAGTATCCACTCGGGCGCCGGATTCCAGCAGAGATGAAATTCGCACCTCGTCGAGCTCGCCGGAAATAAAAATCTCCACGTCGCCCCATCCCGCTTCATCCAGCCGTTGCCGCGCCCAGACGCTATCCGCAACCACATCGCCGCTATCCAGACGCACTCCGCGCGGTTTGCGCCTCGCGGCAATCACTTTTTCGAGCGCCGCCCGCACATCGTAAGTATCCAGGAGCAGCACCGAATGCCGTGGGAAAATATCCATGAATTGGGCGAAGGCTTCTTCCTCGCTGTCATGGGCCATGATCCAGGAATGCGCCTGCGTACCATAGGTGGGGATATCAAATAATTGCCCGGCGCGGACGTTGGAAGTTCCCAGGCAGCCCCCGATATAGGCGGCGCGCGCGGCTAGCACACCAGACTCCATGCCATGGGCTCGCCGCGTGCCAAACTCGACTACAGGCCGCCCGCCCGCCGCATGGGCCACGCGAGCAGCCTTGGAGGCAATCATCGTCTGGAAACTCACCGTGGCAAGCAAAGCGGTTTCGAGAATCTGCGCTTCGGCGATTGGCGCAGTAATTCGAAGCAGGGGCTCCCCAGGGAAGCAGACGGTCCCTTCCGGCAGCGCCCAAACGTCGCCGGAGAAACGAAACGCCTCCAGATAATCGAAAAACTTACCGCTAATGCGCGCGAAGGCCGGATGGTGCCGGAGATAGGTGATGTCCTCGGGGCTGAAGCGGACGGTTTCAAGGAACTCCAGCGCCTGCTCCAAACCAGCGGCAACCAGGAAATTCCGCTTGGGAGGCAGACTGCGGACAAAAAGCTCAAACGTGGCGCGGGCCTCGAACTGCGTTTCGAGGTAACCCGCAGCCATGGTCAGCTCATATAAGTCCGCCGATAGCCCGGAGGGCGCTGGATTGGTAGGCATAGGAACTTCTCGCCCATTATGACACTAGATGGGGTGGATTATCGGACTTCCTGTGCGGCGGCCGGGGACGGATCGCCCCGGCCGTGACGTGTCTGAAACGAGTTCTCCGACTTCAGTTCGAAATATCAGCCCAGGATGGCGTCTTTGAACGCTTTCGCCGGCCGCAAACGAACGACCGTCTTTGCCTTGATCTTGATCGCTTCCCCGGTTTGCGGGTTGCGTCCCATGCGAGCCTTGCGATGAGCCTTCACCGCGCGCCCCAGGTTTGGAATCACAAATTTACCCGCACCGCCCTTGCACTCCTTGACTGCCAGCTTGAAGAGCTCGTCAAAAAATGAAGTTACCGTCTTCCTGGGCGTTTCCAGTTTGTCTGCCAGATGGCCCACAATTTTGGACTTGCTCATCACCTTTGCCATCGAGATATTCCCCTCCTGTAGAGATCAATGATTCGAGCCTTCGTGGAGGCCCGAACCAGGGCCGCGCACGCGCGACACTATAAATAGAGTCTCTTCGCAAGGCAAGAGAAAATGAAAAAAGCCGCATAAAAATGCGGTTTCGTGATGCGCCGCGGCAGCAGTGCCTCTCGCTCCGCAAGAGATTACGCACCATTCTGGCACATTGGGCGGGGCCCGCAGCCCCTAAATCGCTCTAGCCGGCGTGATGCTCTTCGCTGGAATTCCGCTATAGTTCGCCGAGGCCCTGATAAAAATTGGCTACCGCCTTGATGCCTCCAAAATAGTTCTCCAGCAGAATGTGCTCGTCCGGGGCGTGCGCGTTCTCATCGGGCAACCCAAACCCCAGCAGCACGCAGGGCACTTTAAAGGTGTCGTACATTTGGGTCACAAACGGGATCGATCCTCCCTCCCGGATGAAAACCGCCCGTTTGCCAAATCCCGTTTCCAACGCCCGGTGGGCTACTTCAAAAAAAGGGATGCGTGTAAGGCGCCACCCACGGCTTGCCAGTGCTCAAGACCTGAAAATTGCACTTTACCTGCTTGGGAAGCAGCTTGCGGATGTGGCGTTCCACGAGGCGCGCAATTTTCGCCGGATCCTGGTTCGGCACGAGCCGCGTCGAGAACTTGGCGTGCGCTTTGGACGGTATCACCGTCTTTGCGCCCTCGCCGATATAGCCTCCCCAGATCCCGTTGAGTTCGAACGTGGGCCTGCACCAGAGCTGTTCCACTACCGTGTAGCCTTTTTCACCACAGAGCGCCGGCGCGCCTACCGTGTTGCGGAAGACTTTCTCCTTGAAAGGCAGCCGATTGAGCGCTTTGCGCTCGGCGCTGGGAACCGTGGCGACGTCGTCGTAGAAGCCGGGTATCGCGACGCGGAAGCTCTTATCGTGAAGCTTGGCAAAAAGCTCGCTCAGAATAGTAAGCGGATTGGGCACCGCTCCGCCAAACACTCCCGAATGTAAGTCCTGCGCCGGCCCGGTGAGGTCCACTTGATAGTAGTTGAGCCCCCTCAGGCCGTAGGTAATCGAGGGTACGCCTGGGGCCAGCATGGACGTGTCGGAAACGATCAGCGCATCGGCTTTGAGTTTTGCTTTGTTGTGATTTACGTAATCCCAGAGGCTCTCACTGCCGACTTCTTCCTCGCCTTCGACCAGCACCTTCACATTGATGGGAAGCTTTCCCGCCGTCTGCCGCAAGGCATCGAGGGCACGGATATGGATGTGCACCTGGCCCTTATCGTCAGCGGTGCCCCGGCCGTAGAGATTGCCGCCGCGGACGGTCGGCTCAAATGCGGGCGAGGTCCAAAGCTCCAGCGGCTCAGGCGGCTGAACATCGTAGTGCCCGTAGAAGAGCACGGTAGGCTTGCCCGGTGCCTGCTGGGATTCGCCATAGACGAGCGGATGCATTTTTGTGGGCACGATCTCGACCGGGTCCAGGCCCACCCGCCGCAAACGGTCGGCCACCCAGCGCGCGCCCTGCTCAATGTCAGGCTTGTGCTGAGCCTGCGCGCTGATGCTGGGTATGCGGAGAAACTCGTAGAGGTCCGTCAGATGCTCGTTGTGCTTCCGTTCAATGTACTCATTCAGGTCCATCTAACCTCCTGAGACGACGCCCAATTCTAGGGGCCAAGCCGGGGCCCCTGCAACAAAGACGCCCGCCGCGCTCTGTACTTGTGGCCAGTTACCCTGAAAGACAAACGAATCTAGCGCAAGATTGACCGCAAGTCAGCCTATACCTGACCATGTATGCGCTATGTCTCCGAGCCTATACGAAACCGAACGGCGCAGTTCTCGCGTGTTCATGCGCATTCGCGTGGTCCTCGTCGGCAAGAACCAGCGGGGCCGCCGCTTCCGCAAGGCTAGCGAAACTATCATGATCAGCGCGCACGGCGGTCTGCTCTACCTCGACCAGGATTTGGAGATGGGATCCATGCTTGTCCTCGCGAATCCGTCCACTCAGGACGAGCAGGAATGCCGCGTCGTCTATCTCGGAGAAGATTCCGACAAAGGCCGGCGCGTGGGCATCGAATTCCTCACGCCTGCCCCGCGATTCTGGGGCGTGGAATTCACGCCTCCCGAACAGATTTCAGCACACACCGACGCTTTCCAGAAGAATTAGCCGGCGGCGCTCTCTTTCATCGGATGAACATGTTGTGCGGCGTTCCCAAAAGACCGCATTCTGGCGTATACTCCCGCCCAATTGAAGGATCTCAACCATGAATGACACACAGGTATCGGCGGTTGGTGTAACCACGGCGCCCCGCGAGCAGGCGGGCACACGCACCGTGGCCATCACGATGTATTGCATCCTGCTCCTCTCGTATGTGCTGATGGCGGCAGACCGCTATCTGTTTCCGGTAATTGCGCCTTACGTGCGGCGGGAATTCAGCTTCTCTCCGGCAATTACCGGGCTGCTCACCACCATATTTACGCTGGGACTTGGCGTGGGCGGCTTGACCACCGGGTACATCCTGTCCCGTTACCCTCGCAAGGCCGTGATGCTGACCGGCATTGCGATTTTCTCGGGAGCGACGGCGCTTACCACGGTTTCGCACGGATTCTGGGGCATGCTTTTCTGCCTCGCGGCGCAAGGCATTGGCATGGCCATGCTGGCGACCTCCATGTTTGCGCTGGCGGCGAGCTATTTCGCGGGTCATCAGGCAGCCGCCATCGGTTCGGTCAACTTTTGCTACGGTATCGGCGGGTTCGTAGGATCGTCCTTAGCGGGCGTACTGTTGGTGAAGTATGGCACCTGGCGCGCTCCGATGATTGCCTTCGGGCTATTCGGTTTTGTGATGATTGCGATCATCCTGGCCACCGTGCGCTCGTGGTTCAGCGAGACGCGCCGTGCCGCGCAATCCCGCGCAGCAGCCGACGGCGGTTCCCTGAGCCTTTTGAACAGAAACAGCGTGATCCTCACCATTCTCAGCGTGATTCACGGGCTCAGCATGTATGGCTTCCTCGGCGGCTACGCATCTTTTCTTCAGGAAAATCTGCATTACACGCCGACGCGCTCGGGCGTTGTGGTGGGCTTCTTCGCCATCGGCGCTCTAGCCTCGATCGCCGGCGGCTGGCTGGGAGATCGTTTTTCTCCCAAGGTCGTCTTGAGCGTCGCCTATGTGTGTATCGCCATTCTTGGGTATCTGTTCTTTCAGGAGGGCGCCTCGGTCCTGACGCGGGAAATTCTGACGTGCGTCTACGGCGTTGTGGGCAGCGCGGTCCTTTACGTGAGCCTCGCGGCATATCACGTCAAGGCGTTGCGGAGCAATCTGGCCAGCAAGGGATCGGGAATGTTCGTCACCAGCCTTTATGGTGGTGCCGCCTTTGGTGGCTATTTGATCCGCGCCTTGGCGAGCCATGGCGGCTGGCTTTTCGCCGGAGCGATTCAAATGTCGCTGCTTTGTGCGGTTGGCGCAATCCTCGCCCTGGCCTTGAGGCCCAGCGAAATGAATGCGTAGTTGAATCGAGTTGCGCCGTATCTTCATTTGGGAGTCACGCTAGTTGTCTGGGTTCATAAGGGGCGCATTGGTTGGATTTGTCGTTCTGCTCTTCGGCATCCAGTTGATTCGGCCCGCTCGTACCAATCCCGTCGCTGAGCCCTCGCGCACCCTCGAAGCCACCGTCCCGGTGCCGCCGCAGGTCGAGACCATATTGCGAAGGGCCTGTTATGACTGCCACTCTGATTTAACGGAGTGGCCCTGGTACAGCAACGTGGCGCCTATCTCCTGGTTCCTGATAGATCACGTCAACGGAGGACGCCGCCACGCGAACTTCTCGGAATGGCTGACCTATAACGCCAAAGACACCAAAGATCCGACCGAGTTTACTCTGCAGAGGTTTCATTCCATCTGCCGTCAGGTGCAGACACACGCCATGCCTTTGACCTCTTACCTTCTGCTCCATCCAGCAGCGAGGCTATCGCAAAGTGATATCGACACAATCTGTCAATGGACGGATACGGGCTTTCATCGGAAGTAGGGTCTGAGGCTCTACGCTCATGACGCCACAAGCCGCCGGGCAAAATCCGGCCGAGGACCTACTGCTACTGTGCATGCGCCCGAGGCTTGGCGGCGATACCTCAAAGCGCATTCTCTCTATCGCCGGCAGCATCTCCGACTGGGAAGCGCTTATTGCTGCTGCTGCAGAACACAATCTTGCGCCGCTGGTCTGCAAAAATGTGGAAGCCTGCGCCGGAAAGGCGCTGCCGGCCACGTGCGCTCAGCGGCTCAGCCAACAATTCCTGAGCAATTCCTGTCGGAATTTGGCCCTAACCGCCGAGCTTTTTCGTGTTCTGGCCGCGCTTGAGGACCATAGCGTCTGCGCCACCCCCTACAAAGGCCCCGTGCTCGCTGCGCAAGCTTATGGAGATATCGCGCTGCGCGAATTTGCGGATTTGGACATCCTGCTCCCCCAGCGGCAGATCGTGTTGGCGCACCGCGCGCTCATTGGGCTTGGCTTCCGCTCGGTGATATCCGGCCTGCAAGCGCCGGAGATCTCCCGGCGCATTCCCGGTCAATATGCCTACCGGAGGGGGACTGAAGCGATCGTCGAACTCCACACCGAGGCCACGCTGCGGTACTTTCCTAAGACCCTCGATTTAGAGGGGATATGCGAACGCCGCGAGCCCGTAGAGGTTGCCGGGCGGCAAGTGCTGACCTTTTCGCTCGAAGATACGCTCTTGCTTCTGAGCGTGCACGGCTCCAAGCATTTATGGGAGCGTCTCGGATGGATCGAGGACATCGCCGCCTTAACTGAGGCGCGCGCGCCCAATTGGTCGCGGACGCTCGAGCGGGCGCACAACTGGGGAATTCGACGCATGGCTTTACTGGGGATTGGACTGGCTGCCCACTTGCAATGCGCGCCGCTGCCGAATGAGATCGCGCAGTGCTTGAAAAACGACCGAGTTGCGCGGCGCTTGATCAATGAGATCAGTCAGAGATTTTTTTCCCGAGGAGTGCAGCTTGGAGTTTTCAGTCGCTTCGCATTTCGAGTGCACATGCGAGGCTCTCTCGCCGCAGGAATTCCCTACGCGCTCCGGCTGGCGACGATGCCTACTGAATCCGATCGCGGCCGGCACCCGCGTCACCTCGAGTTGCTCTATGCCTTCCGGCGGCCCTTGCGGCTCGCTCGGCTTTATGGCTGGCGATCCCGTACCGGACCACCGTTCTGAGCACAATACCAGTCCCAGGTCTTACGTAGCCCCTCCTCGAAATTTACCTGGGGCTTGTATCCAAATGCCTGCGCCGCCTGCGAGATGTCCGCCTGCGAATCGCGGATATCGCCCTCTCGCGGAGGACCATACTTCGCGTTGGCAGACCTCCCGGCGAATTGTTCCAGGAGTCGCAAGGTGTGATTGAGCGTGTAGCGTCCTCCCGTTCCAAGGTTAAATGAGCGTCCGCCGATTCCCGGAGTTTCGCAGGCCAGCACATTCGCGGTGACCACGTTTTGAACGAATGTAAAGTCGCGTGACTGCTCTCCGTCGCCGAATACGCAAGGCTGGCCGCCATCGCGCATCGCCGTTATAAAGAGTGAAAGCACGCCTGAATACTGTGATCCGGGGTCCTGGCGTGGCCCAAACACATTGAAATACCGGACAGCCACGAAATCCAGGCCATAGGTACGGTGGAAAACGCGGCCATACAGCTCGCCAACCAGCTTCGTAACACCATAGGGAGAAATGGGATTAGGCGGCATGCCCTCGTGCTTTGGCAAAGTGGGCGTGTCGCCGTAGATGGACGAAGACCCGGCAAAAACCACGCGGCGCACACCCGCGTCTCGCGCAGCCACCAAGACATTCAGTGTGCCGTCCACGTTGATCTGATTTGATTCCACAGGCTGCTTGACGGAGCGAGGCACTGAAGTGCGGGCCGCAAGGTGAAGCACATAATCGACGCCGTGGCAGGCCTTCTCGATTGTTTCCCGGTCCGTGATCGTTCCCCGAATAAAAGTGATCTGCTCGCGGACTTTTGCCAGGTTCGCTTCTTTGCCGGCGGAAAGATCATCGAGCACGGTGACCGAGTTACCCCGGCGCACCAACTCGTCGACTGTATTCGAACCGATAAAACCGGCACCGCCGGTAACCAGATAGTGCATCAAAACCTCCCTGAAATTGACCTTCGCTGGCGGGCAAAGAAGATCCGGCGCCACCCGGGGCGTGCAGAGCCGTCTCCCCCGGCCCGATGGTGCCACCGAGCCGTGTAAACGTCTATGCCACTGCTGTTTTTGATGCACGGCCCGCGCTGCGGCACACGGTGGCAGGCAAAAACGCTGGAATCGGCATTCCTGTTATAGGCAAAGGTTTTCCCCTGTAACTGCGCCCAATCCAAAGCCCTACTATAGGAATGGTACGAAATTTACACCCTACTGATAATACGTGGCTTACGGCACCAGTTAGACCTCGCGCAGCGCAGTTTAGCTCCACCTCCCCTTGGTGAGGCACTAATCGTTTGGTGTTCCGTGTGCTCCATAGGCCGCAGGGGAAGTTGAAATATTCCCTCCTCGGGGGAGTTGACAGGTGGCCTTGGCTGGTACACAAAAAGTTTCGCTCCACGTTCGTACCGATGATTTTCCGCCAGAGGAAGTGATTTTCGGCCGTTCGGCCACCATGCAGGCATGCCATCAGAAGCTCCAGAAGTTTGCCGCCACGCCAGTACCGCTCCTGATTCAGGGCGAAAGCGGCACCGGCAAAGGGGTGATGGCGCGCTACATTCACTCCCGTTCGAGCGTCGCCGCGGGTCCGTTTGTCAGCGTCAACTGCGCCGCTATCCCCGGCACGCTGCTGGAAAGTGAACTCTTCGGCTATGAAAAAGGCGCCTTTACCGGCGCATATGTCACCAAGCCGGGGCGCGTCGAGCTGGCGAATACGGGCACACTTTTTCTGGACGGCATTGATGAGATTGACCTGGGACTCCAGGCGAAGCTGCTCCAACTTCTGCAGGATGCGCAATTCTCGCGCATCGGAGCCCGCGAAGATATCGCCGTGCAGATCCGCATCATCTGTGCCACCAATCGGCCACTGGAACGCGAAATCGCCGCGGGTCGTTTCCGCGTGGACCTTTACTATCGGATTAACGTGGCTACCGTGGAGCTGCCCGCGCTCCGCGCGCGAATGCAGGACGTCCCGCAGCTCGCCGCGCATTTTTATGAGCAGCATCGCAAGAGGCACAAGAGTTCAGTGCGTCCGATCTCGCCCGCACTGCTGAGGCTCTTCGAAAAACACAGTTGGCCCGGGAATATTCGCGAGCTCGAAAACCTCATGGAGCGTTATGTGATTCTGGGGTCGGAGGAAGCGATTGGGGCTGAATTGGCGAATTGGGAACGCATCCCTGCGACGTCCGAAATGCCTATGAATGGCCCGATTCACCTCAAAAAAGTGACTCGCCAGGCCGTGCAGGAACTCGAGCGCAAGATCATCCTCAGCGCCTTGGAAGCGAATCGCTGGAACCGCAAAAGAGCCGCGAGCGATCTGCGGATCAGCTACCGCGCATTGCTATACAAGATCCGCCAGGCGGGGCTCCCACCCAAGCGCTCTTCGCATGCGGCCGCTAGCGCGCCTGCCAATATTCCGCTTGCCTCAGATTGAAGTAGCGCTCATCAGAGCGCTGCTGTTTTCTGCAGCAGTGCTAGCGGCACGCCAGCGCAGGACTCCCCTTTTCCCCCGATCCGGGATTGTTACGGTCGTTCTCCGCGAATCCGTTAGAAAATAAACTTCGCCCCAAACGGGCTGTGTCCCAGACGCGCAATTTTGTCCTCGAAGAGCATTTCGGGCCATAATGCGGGGCGGTGCCGTGATTGTTCCTTGCCAAGACTGGCGCGTCAGTCGCCTGGAACTGCAACGAAGGCGGGGATTCAAGTGACGGAAGGAGTTTGGAAAATGTTAAAGCGATTTCTTGCGCCCGCGGTAGCGGTCGCGGCGTTCATCTTCTGGCCTCTCCTTATGCCCGCTCAGACCACTCAACCTCCGTCGGGAGCAGCGAGGGGTCAGCAAGCACCGGTAGCCCCGGGCGATCTCGAGCAACATGTCGATGGATGGGGCCGGCCCGTTCCCATGGCGGATGAGACTAAGAAGCCGGCGCCTGCCCCCGTTCACGATATCTCCGGGACCTGGGAGCCGGCCAACGGATGGCGCAACGGAGTCCAGGCGCAAGGCGCGTACAACTACCCGATGGACGGGAAGCATTTCGTGCCCTTCACACCTCTCGGCGAGCAAATGTGGAAGGCCCATAAGTACGGGGATGGACTCGGATCGGCTCCCCTTGCGGAGGTTAACGATCCATTTGAGATGTGTGATCCGATCGGCTTCCCAAGGATCGATCTTCACGATTTGAGGGCCGTGGAGATCCTCCAAACCCCCAAGAAGATGCTGGTCGTATACGAAAATGACCAGGTGTGGCGCACCATCTGGACCGACGGACGAGACTTCCCCAAGATTACGGAACCCAAGTGGTATGGATACTCCACCGGTAAGTGGGAAGACAACTACACGTTTGTCGTCCAGACGGTTGGGTTAGATGAGCGAACCTGGATCGACAATGTTGGCCGTCCGCATACCAAGGACCTGCACGTAGAGGAACGGTTCCATCGCGTGAACCATGACATCCTCGAACTCACCGTAACGATTATCGACCCGCAGCTTTATACGAAACCATGGAATGCCCTGGACAAGTATCCGATGCGGTTGCAGTCAGACGATTTTGACATTCGGGAGATGGTCTGCTCGGAATCAGAGGCGGCAGAGTACAACAAGGAGCTTGCCGAAGAGGCTGCCCAGGCGAAAAAAGCCGCAGAGGAAAAGAAGTAGCGGGCTTATTTGGCCGCTGAGCAGCCGTTGGGCCGAAATGCCGCCCGCGCAGTGGCTTGCGGATGGATTGCTACTGCGGGCGCATCGCTATGGATCATCGGTCGGCGCGACGGAGACCAGCGAGTACAAGAACGTCGCCACTCCGCTCACAAGTAGCCCGCCGCCGATAAACGCAAACCCGAGAAAGGCGAGCGGATGAATCCGCACCAACGACAGCGCTTCGACGAGAAGTCCCAGCACGATCAGGATGCCCGACCATCGCAGGCGGCGCTCCAACTTGGGTCCGTTCCCCGTCACTTCGGCTGCTCCCAAAACTTCATCTCCCCCAGGTGAGCGGCGTTATGCAAACTTTGGTGGCACCCGCTCGAAACGCAAGAGAGCTGATTCGACTTGATCAACGCCATGATCGATGGGTCTGCGCTGTGTACCGCTCCGGTTTCAAATGAACGCGCTCCCGCGTGACAATGGAGGCATTCGCGATTGTTGTACGCGCTGTAGAGATGGAGGGGAGGAGCCGCGTGACCGATATACTGCATATAGACGTGCCGCAAACCGCGGATCTTGGCGCGAATGCTGCCATACATCACGTAATCGGTGTGGCAGGTATAGCACGCCTCATCACGCGGGATTCGGGCGTTTTGAAAGTGGGCGGCGGGAAGAAAGGCCGGGTCATCAATCAGCAGGCTTCTACCGTAAGGTTCCATGATGTGGCAAGAGAGGCAAAAATTAGTCTGCCTGGAGCGCTCCATATGCTCGGACGCTCCGAGCGAGGCGACCAAGGCGGGCAACAAAAAGAGCACCACAAAGGCAAGCACCTTCCCACCGCGAGAAGCCGTGATCGAAGGCCGCACGATCACAATCGCGACGAGCAGGATCGCAATAGCGATCAGGAAGTAAAGCAAAGTGGCTGGGCCAGGTAGGATGTCGCCTCCATTCACATCGGGAATTATTTCTTGGCCGCTAGCTCACGCACCTGTGCCACCAGACCCTTGATTTCGTCTGGTTTCAACATTTTTTCGTAGGCAGGCATCTTGTCCTTGCCCTTAGAGATGATGGCAGTGAGGTCGGTGTCGCTTTGCTTCTGCACATCAGGATCGCGGAGGTCTTTTACCTTGAGCGCTTTCCCCGCCGGGGAAGTTCCGCTGCCGTCGGCCGCATGGCAAGCGACGCATTTCATCTGATAGAGCTTGGCCGAAGCATCATCGGCATGGACTGCCATCGGTAGGAGCACTACACCGAACGCGGCAACGGCCACAGTGATCTTTTTGCAAATCAGCGACAGTGTCATTCGCTTTCTCCTTAGTCCCACATGCTCAAAATGTGCCTCGATCCTTCAAAGTCTACCCAAGCCGTTGTCCCAAAGGTGTCCGAAACGGGACGACCTCGCCCTCGTGTCGTCGCTGGCCTTGTTCTTAGAACGAATAACGGAACGAAAACGTCACATTATTTCCGTTGAACCCCTGCGACGGAAGCGTCGCCAGCCCAATGGGATTGGCGACACCTCGGTCGCTGTATTCGTAATAATTCCACGCCGTCTTGTAGACCAGGCCTCTATAGATTTCAAAGGCCAGGCTCGCGAACGGCCTGACGTAGTTGAAATCCAGCGTGCCGGTTGGCGTCAGCGGATTCAGAAACGTCGTATTTCCGCGAACGATGCTGCCCCCGTATCCCAGCATGGCGGTCACACGCTTATGCGGCTTCCACATCACGTCGCCGTACGCGTAGTGATCCTGGCTCGAATAAAAAGAGAGCGTCCCCAAGGGAGAGGACGCGCCCGTAACCGGACATGGCGTCGTGAACATCGTCGAGCCGGTATCCGGGAAACAGATCTCCGTCTGCATGAAGATGTTCATGTAGCTGTAACCCAAATCAATCCAAAAATCGGCATTGGGGGAAAGGGCCGTCGCAAAGCTGTACGTCCGGCCGTGCTCGATGTTATTTACCGTGGCGACATTGTCCCGATTCTCGTTGATGTCAACTGCGGCGTCGACGTTCGCCCATGGCTTCGGCGAGTAGCGCGCGTGCAACTTGTAGCTTTGGAGCTGCCTGGGGCTGATACGCGTAAACGAATTGTCGTTGTAGCCGAAGATCAGGTCTGCGTTGAACCGCAGCGTATCAGTGGGCCGCGCGGAAACACCAAACAGCCCCGCATTTTCATGAATGTCGTAAAGGTTTCGCGCCGTGTCGTTGGTAGCTTCGGACTGCGGGCTCGTGCTTGAACCTTCTTGAATCGAGCCGTTCGCGTTCAGCGCGCAGACGGAGGGCAGCTTGCCCGCAACCAATGCACAATCGCCGCGCGCCGCGAGAAAGTCGTTCCCCGGATTGCCTGTGGGCCCTCCCGGAAAGTAGACCTCTCCGGTATCGAGGATTGCGCTGAAGTCCGAGATTGTACGGGCGGTATACATATAGCCGACGTAGGCGTCGATTCTGCGGGTGAGGTCGTATTTCACCTCAACCGTGTTCGACTTGATGTTCTGCCCCAGGAATTGAGAAACGACTTCGTTTGTCACATCGGCCAGGGAGCTCGAGTTGTGCTGCGGGCAATTGGGGCTGTTGTAAGGAGCCGCCGGACAAAGCGCGGCAGAAGTGGCCGGAGTTACCATGGCGATAGGCAACAACAACCCTGTCTGACCCGGCTGGGGTGGCAGCGCAAATAGGTTCGTGTCGGCCGTGGCCCACAAGGAGGGGATCCTCCAGTTTTCGTAGGAGAATTGATCTACGACATCCAGCTTGTCCGTCACGCGATAGTCGCCGGACCAATTCGCATTGGCAAGCACGCGGTTGGCCCGCGCCGGTCCACTGGTCGTGCTTCCGCGTGTGATCGTCCTGGTAGCCCAGCCGCTGATGGTTTCGTTAAAGCCCGTGACCGTGTTATTGCCACTGCTGTAACTGGCCGAGCCCGTCATCGACAGATTCCTGAAATAGGACGATTGAAAGCTGAACCGTTCCGTCGGAAACGACGACCGGGGATTCTGTATCTGGCTATAAGACAGGTATCCGTTGCAATTGGCGGTAACCGTGGCAGGGGCGGTCGCCAAATTCGTGATCGGATTTGCGCACGGCGTCGTGCCGACAAAGACGATGCCCAGATCCACCGGAGTGCCATTCAAAAGCTGAAAGAGAAAATTGCGGTCCGCGGCCGTGTTATTCACCTGGGAATAGGTCAGCATTTCATCGAAAGAGAGCATCGTTTTCGAAAGCCCCCGGTAGTCCACCCCCATCCGGTAGGCGTTCGTAATGGTGCTCACGCTTTCCGATAGAACGGTGTCGGTTCCTCCCTCGAGCGTCGTCGATGACGGTCCACTATCGACGTTGCGGGAATACCCCAATCGGAAGCGAAGCCGCGACTGGGGGAAAAGAGTCAGATCGTAATCCTGTATCCGGCGAGATAGATCGAGCGCGTGCGGCGAATTGGCGATGGCCGCTCCGGGAATCGAGCTCCTGGGGTTCAGCGGATTCGCGAGCAGATTGTAATTCCAGAAGTTCTTGTCGCGCCGGAACATCCCTCGAAAGTCGTACCACTTGTTCTTGTCTATATGCAGGCGTGAGACGTCGTTAGGATCACCGCCATAGCCAAAGTTGGCGAATGACAGGTTGTCGAAAAGAAACCCTTGATGGTTGATCGAACGCATATTCAGCGTGTAATCAAACAGCCGCACTCCCGACGACAGATTTTCAAACGTGTCGTAGTTATTCAGGTTCCCGTTGATCATGCTGTCCCGGTACCCAAATTCGACCGATTGCTGGACGTTGTAATTTCCTTCTGTTTTTCCCGTTGGTTCCGGCGCGGCGGACTGAGCTGGCGCCTGCGCCGGGGGCGTCCCTTGCGCCTGACCCGCGGCTGACCTCACAAACATCACCGCTGAAACCAAAATAAGGAACGGAATCCTCGTCCAGGAATCCGGCGGAAACGCAATTCTAGTTGCCGGGCGCGGCACGCTTTCTCGGCCTGCTTTGCCATTCCGTTCAGTTTTTCGCAAATCGCTGGCAGTCATGGCGTGCCTCTATTTGAAAAGCGTGTGGTCGACATTCGACCCATGGACCTGCGTGTGACAAAGGGTGCAAGCCTGATACTGGGCCGCCTGGTTGTGAAACGATGGCGCGCCGGGCGCGTTCGCGAAAGACGTCGTGTGGCATGACAGGCACAACAAATTCACGTTGCTCATCTTGAGTAGATGGTTATTGGGCGAGCCGTGCGGCGTGTGGCAGGATTCACAGCCTTCAACCTTCATCGGCTCATGTTCGAATACGAACGGGCCGCGCTTATCGGCGTGACACGTGTAGCAAACGACGTCCTGTGCCGCTGAGGTCCGCACCTGTTTTGCCGCGACCGTACCATGCGGGTTGTGGCAATCAGTGCACTGCACCAAGCCTTCGTTCACGCGGTGGTGGAAGGGCATGCTGAATTGCGGCTTTTGCTGAAGGTGACAGCTATAGCAAAGCTCCGGCGTCGCTTTTACCAGCAGGAACTCCGGAACCTGTGCATGATGCGAAGAATGGCAGGAGATACAACTGACGTCACTCCTGGCATGCAGGGAATTGATCGCCTGCATGTGCTGGGTGCCGGACGCGTGACACCCGAGACAGCGGTTATTGATCTCCTTGGTCGAATGCTCCTTGAAAATGAATATCTTTGTGGGATCGCCACCGCCGGCAACGTGATCTGTCCCCGGACCGTGGCAGGCTTCGCACCCCTGGTGGGATGGGCCTCCCTTGGTATCGAGGGTTGTTTTCCAGTGGGGGGTCTTCTCCCAACTGTCATAAATGGCCTCGTGGCAAGCCTTGCAGGTCTCCGAACCTAGGTAGCCAGCCGTTGAATCCTGCGCGGCACTCGACGACTTGGAAGGCGTGGCCTTGTCCTGAGCTCGAATCGAGAGCACCCAGACCAAACAACTAAGAAGCGCAGACGCGAGCAGCACAAGCCGTTTCCGATTGCCCACTCCGCAAAACCCTCCAGAGCGTATTGTCCCTGCTACAATCGCGTTCATTGCTAAATCAAAAAATTGTCCGTGTCATGATCCAAACTGTAAATGCGGGCAATTGTGCAGTACTGTGTAGTACGTTTCATTTCGCATTCGGATGGTCCAGAAGCCCTTCGAGAGTCGCTTGATCCTCGGCGTCAAGATGGGAAAACGCAATGCCCATCCCGTCCCTTGAGATATTGTCGGTGACATGGCCTAACGCTCCGAAGCTTTCGCCAGAGCTCGTTACCGTCACAGCCACTCTTGTTCCCGCTTCGAAAGGGGATGTGGTTCTGACGAAGCAACCGGAAAGGCTGAGGTCCCGGGTGAGTGAAACTAAACCCCTTTGTGACTCCACCTCTACCACCTCGACAATGGCTCCGAAGTTATAGCGGGTGGTACCACGGCGGTCTTTTTGCAATACACTGATTCCGCGCGCGTCGGTGAGTTCGTCAGCCACATTTCGGGTCAATGCAAGAATAGAACCAAACATTCGAGCGCTAACGCTCAATTAATGTGTGCTTTAGCGGAATCGCAGTAGGGGCAGCAAACCATTTCGGGAATGGCCGCCACCCTGAGTTTCAAACTGCATCCAGTGTTTCAATCCGCATCCTTGGGTTTCAAACCGCAAAAAACCGGCTACACCAGGGATCCATTACGAGAAACCAGGGCACATCTCCCAAACAGCGGGCAACAAGAAGTTGCAAACCTCAGGGCGAAAGAACTTCTTCCGGCCTGGGCTCCCGATAGCGTTATACTTCGTGGAATCCGGTGCCGCGGCGCGTGAGACCATGAGCAACATCATCCCGATTCGACCGACCCTGCGGGCCGATGTGGACGAGACTGCGGTCACCGAACAGGTCGAGCAGATTCCGGGCGAGCTTGACCTGGACCGCGTGATCAAGGCGCGCATGTCGGCTCCAGAAGTCACACAGAGGATCACGGAGTTGGAAGACTGCCTCTGGGCATTGACACAGGAGCTTCAGCGACTCGATCCGAAGTCCGCTTTGACCGAGCGGGCCAAGCTGGTGCTGAAAAACCGGCTGGAGATCTAGGACGGAGGCGCGGTATGAAAGTACCGGCGCGCGCAGTTACTGTACTTCTCGCCATTTCGATCCCGGCCTGGTTTTTGCTTGCAGCGAAAGCCCAAACTCAAGGAGTTGGTGGTTCGCAAACTGCAGCTCCGACTGTCTCGGGCAAAGTCTATTCGTTTGAGAAGATCGCTGATGGTGTGTACTACGCTACTTCCGATGGTCCCATGGCCACCGGTGGCAACCACCCGATCATCGTAAACGACCGCGATGTGTTGGTCGTGGACGATGGCACGACACCCGCCGCGGCCCGCGCCCTGTTGGAAGATCTAAAAATGATCACGGACAAACCCGTGCGCTGGGTGGTCAATACCCACTTCCATTACGATCATACGGACGGCAACTCCGTCTTCGGACCTGATGTCGAGATTATCGGCCACGAGTTTGTGCGGCACGCCATCCTGGATCTCGACGTGCTCCATCGGGAGCCTTTCAAGACGTTCCAGTCGAACACAGCAGCCCAGCTAGAGTCGCTTCCAAAACAGATTGCCGGCGAGAAGGACCCTGGCCGGCGCGCCACACTCGAGAAGCAACTCGAAGCCACACAAGCGGATTGGGAGCAGCTCAAGACCCTCAAGCCCACTCCACCTACGATGACCTACGCATCGAAAATGACCCTGCACCACGGCCCGCGTGAAATCCAGATCCTATTTCTCGGGCGGGGCCACACTCAGGGCGATACGGTTGTATTTCTTCCGAGAGAACGGCTCGTGTGCACCGGGGACCTGATGGAATCGCGACTGGCATATATGGGTGACGCGCTCTTCGACGAATGGATCACCACCCTGGACGCGCTCAAGGCGTTAGATTTCGATACGGTGCTGCCGGGGCATGGCGTACCGTTCCGCCAAAAATCTCTCATCACGGCGTTTCAGAGTTACTTGAAGGATCTGATGGTGCAGGTCGCCGCTCTTCGCAAGCAAGGCGTTTCGGCCGACGAGGCCGCCCAGAAGGTGGACCTCACATCCCACAAAGCGGATTTTCCGCAGATTCAGGGTCCCGGCGCCGATCTCAGGGGCGTTCGGCGAATGTACGAATGGATGGACGAGCGCGGCAACCCCTGATCAATTTGCCAGAGCGCGCTGCGTCAGCGAATCTCTTCAAGCGGGCTTGTAGGCAGGCTCTTTTTCGGTGAGTGGCGCGTTCCACGCGTCGTAACCGTATAGCCAACTGGTGTCGTCGTTGCCGCCCTTCATCCATGTGTTGGCGCTGGAGATGGCCTGAATGAGCGAAGTCCGCGGCTTCCGGTGCGCCTCATATCGTTTGAACGCGCCGTGGAAATTGTCGCCTCCTGCTTCTTGCAGGCAGCGTGCCAGCACCGCGGCGTCTTCGATGGCCGTCGCCGCGCCCTGCGCCATGTACGGAGTCATCGGATGGCACGCGTCGCCCAGCAGCACCACGTGCCCGTCGCTCCAGCGGGGCAGCGGATCGCGTTCCAGAATCGCCCACTTGTGGCAATCGGGGCATGCTTCCAGCACGTCGCGCACGTCAGGATGGAAGCCCTGGTAGGCCTCGCGCAGTTCACGCACATCGCCTTTGGCCGACCATGACTCCCGCGTCAGCCATTCTGCACGTTCCGGCAGGCTGGTGACGAAATAGAGCTCGCTGCGGTCGGCCGCCGTGTAATAGATCACGATGTGCCGGTCGAGGCCCCACCATTTGGTGCGCGACGGCCCGATCTCTTTTCCCTTGAGATGCTCCGCGGAAAAAATCGCGCGATAGGCGATGCGCCCCTTGTGGATCGGCTCGTCAGGACCGATCAGGATCTGCCGTACGATGGAATGGACGCCGTCCGCACCGATCACAGCGTCGGCGCGCGCACGGGTTCCGTCGGCAAAGCTCAGCGTCACCTGGCCGGCGCGCTCTTCGAGCCCCACCAGGCGCTTGTTGAAGTGGATGATCCCTGCCGGCACGGCGGAGGCCAGCGCATCGTGCAGTTCCGCCCGGTGCATGCACAGATACGGCGCGCCGAATAGGTCCTCCGGCATTGGCAATTCTCGTAGCACCTCGCCCGTGTCCCACGCTCGGTTCATGTGTGAATATGGCTGGAACGCCTTGCGCCGCAGCGGTTCCTCAACGCCGATCCGCCGGAGCACCTTCATGGAGTTGGGCATCATCTGGATTCCCGCGCCCACACGCGCAAAACGGACCGCCTGTTCGTAAATTTCGGTGTGCATGCCGATCTGCTGGAGCGTGGCGGCCACGCACATTCCGCCGATTCCCGCACCCACAATGGCTATATTGGGTTTCTTGTCAGTCATCGCTTTTTCATGGATCTTTCACGCTGCGCACGGGCGTCTCGGGAGTCAGCCCGCCGCGCCGCCGAGGCCACGTGTTTTCGCCATTTTTCTCCCACTCGCCGCTCACGGCGTTGCGTGCGAAGGCTTCCCACGCTTCGCTCCAATCGCCCAGCGAATATCCGTGCCACGGAGGCCGCACGGCGAGCGCAGGAAGATTCAGCTCCTTCCAGATCAAGCGCGCCCGCTCCATGAACTCCTGCGACGGCAGCGCCAGCGGCGACATGACACGTTTCAAGGTTGCGTCGATCAGCAGGGTTGAATCGGTGGTTGACGCGCCGGACTTGGGCGCATGCCCCGTCGACCGGTAAGGTTCAGTGTGCACGTCGTCCATGGGGTTGCACCGGTAGGCAAGGGACCACATGACCGCGTCGGTGTTGGTCGGATCGATGTCCTGGCTCACCGCGATTACGACTTTCCCGCAGTCCGCCCGCCAGGCCGCCGCGCCCTGCATGCCGCGCCACGCTTCGGTGCGCGGCGCGCCACTGGCGAATTGCAGGAAGATTACCGGGCGCAAATTGCTGAGCGGTTCGTGCATCACGACGCGCCGCACCGTTTTGAGCGCAAGGTTATCGCGCAGATGGGCAAGAAGTAGCGGCTCGAAGACAACTTTCTTGATCACGCTCGATTCGCTCGGCGTGACCTGGCTGATAATGGATACGAAAACCGGCGACCGTTTGCGCGTGATCGCGGTAACCTGCATCGACATGTTGTAATCTTCCAGCGCGACGTAGCCGTTGCTCTCCCCAAACGGCCCTTCGGGCTCCAGCATCTCGGGGTCGATCAACCCTTCAATCACGATCTCGGAATCGGCGGGGACTTCCAGATCCACCGAGACGCACTTCGTGGTACGAATCGGAGCGCCCGCCAACGCTCCGGCGACGCCCATTTCGTCTTGTCCTTCCGGCAACTTTTGCGGCCCCGTATAGAGCACCGCCGGCGCGCAGCCAATCACGATGGCGCAGGGCATCGGCTGTTTACGCTGCCGATATTTCAGCCAGTGCAAATAGCCTCCCGCGCCGCCGATCCGCGAGGACATCCGCACGCCCAGCCTGTCGGTCTTTTTGAGCTGAGCGCGGTAGGTTCCCATGTTGCGGACGCCCGTCTCCGGATCGCGCGTGATGCAAAGCGTGGCGGCCAAATAGGGCGCGGAGTCGAAGCCCGGAGTCGAAACCGGCACCGGCAGACTCGCCAGTCCGCAGCCGGACTGGCGAAGCTCGTCGCCGCTAATCACTACTTCCTGGCAAGGCGCCGCCGTTACGGCGATAGGTGCAATCGGATTGGCCATCGCCCGCACCCACGTGGCTCCGATCTGCTCGACGGGGCACCCCATTCCCAGCGCATATATTTTCGGC
>Ga0207039_1069_pt1 | contig 27198 bp, 27 predicted proteins | sample Alteio_BWMinCont_74_FD_153264 | JGI IMG/M metagenome (GOLD analysis project Ga0207039, IMG submission 153264) | Enriched cells from forest soil in Barre Woods Harvard Forest LTER site, Petersham, Massachusetts, United States -... | ecosystem: Environmental > Terrestrial > Soil > Temperate forest >... | reverse complement strand
GGCCAACCATTTGGGCAAGACTTTTATACCTTGAGCATTTAAAGGAGTAATTGTTATAGTGGGGTCTGTATTATCGGGACTCGTATACTTGGGATAAATAAAGTAAGTGTTGACGTTTGGCAAAACCATTTGTTGCTGCAAAAGTTGGTCTAAGTCAGCTAGTGTAAAATCGGGCTTTACTTCTTGCATTCTTTGCACCAATTTCTCTAAGACTTCTGGCTGGATCGAAGTAATGGTTTGCAAAAGCGAAACATCACCTTTAAATTCATTACCTAAAGAAGCATAACCATCGAGATAGTCATTAGTCGCTAGATTAGTTTGGGGATTGATCAATCGAACATGATCAGCACCTAATTGTTTCTCAGGTGCAAAGCCATAATTAGTTATGTTCTTTTGTTTGCCTTGTACAATCCAAAAGGCTATATTGGCCAGACTAATAGTGGCATAGGCGTGTGGAACGGCTAATTTGTATTGTATCTGAGGGTTAGCAACAGCAAAACTTTGCGAACTCAAAGAGTTATCAGTAGTTCCATGCCCAGAAAAGGCATTTGGTAATGGGTTGTTTATAAATGCCAGTGCCGAGCTTTCTGGTCGGCTATGCTGGAAGTAACTTTCAGTGATTAAATGTGATCTTTCGGCATTGTGAAAAGTAACAAAGTAAAACTCTTTGTCGTTGGCTTGAGTGGGTGTGTAGCCTGGCAAATAAGTAGAGCCATTGCCCGCACCCACAATATTAAGGTGGCTATTAGAAGGGGCAGGAACTTGACTAAATTGCACAGCAAGATTGCTTTGATCCCCGCGATAAGCTAAAGCCGTGTTCCACTCACTATTTGCATCCGAACTCACTTGTTTGCCACCCAACATCCGATGTAGACGCACAGAAGCAATTTGATCAAAAAAGGTACCTAAAGTTTGAATATTCTTTAAGCCATAACATAGTTTGTCGTTTATTGATTGGGCACTACCAAAAGCCTTATCTGCGTTACTATCCGCCTGGTCGGTAAGTTGCTGATTAGCTGTCATTTCTTCAACGTTAGCATTAATTAGATAAGCTTTGCCCCAGACACGATTGATATTGGCCAGCCCTATTGCGCCTTGCGAATCAGCGCAATCAGAGTAAAGATCATTTGCAGGAGTTTTTATTTGCATTGCACGTTGGGCAATATTTAGCGCAGCGGCGTCTGCCGTACTATTTAATTCTTGCCTGGCGCCAAAAATCATCATTAGCTGGAAACAAGCCACAATTAAAAGAACGAGGGCACCGGCACAAACGGCTACAAGCGCCAGAGAAGCACCGGTATTATTGCGTCCAGCTATATTAACCATTCTCATTGACGAAGCTGACGAATAGTTAGATACCGTATATAGTGGCATGTGTTTTTTCGTCAATTTCCATCCTCCAATTAAAAATAGTCCTGTCATCTAGATATCGGTATGCCTATTATCGGTTGAACTCCTTTAGCATTAATACTTATGGATTTCCAAGGACCAAAGGACACGGGTAATTTGGTATCTATCTGTGTAATCAAAGAGATTTGTCCACTGCCTTCCATATCGTATTCGAAGGCAGCCAAAGTGGTTTTGCCGTAATTTGCTGATGTCTGAAAATCATCAATAGCTTGCTGGGCAGCCAGTTGAGCAGAACTGCTGTCGGCATGATTGGCAGCAGCTCGAGCAGCATTATCAGCTAGTTTTTCATTGTTCTCATTAGCGATTAAAATATAAGTCAAATCATAAGAAAAAAGTCCTATTGGCACAAGTATTATTAAACCTGCCATAGTCTCCATTAGACTCTGTCCTAAGCGCTGCCTTGCCTTCGCCGCGCTCGGCTCGACGCGCGTTTCCGCGTTCCGCTGCCGCCGCTTCACCAGCGCCGTTCGCTCCACTGAAACTCGTCCATTTTTCAACATAAGCGCTGCCTCGGCTTTTTACATATAGGCATAATTGGGATTCTCCAGCACGCGTTTGCCCTTTACAGAAAAAGACCAGGATTTACCCAAAGCAGGAATTTGGTTAAAAAATGGAATAGGTATAAATGGCTTCAAATTGAAAGTAGTAGCGACACTTACATAGGAGTCTTCTCCAATGTTTGTGTAAGAGAAATTGCTCTCAGGAGTCGCTATAGTACCGGTTAGGTGACCAAGTATATTAGTTTGCCAATCTTCTTGTAGCAACGTTAGAACAGCCGTAAGTTGTGAACGTGGGGTCCTAGCCGCTTCTCGTAATTCAATAGTATTTAGAGATACACAAGAGGCAAAAACAACGCCTAAGAAAATGAGATTGACGAGAGGGAAAACAGCAAAAAAGAAAAGAACGATCATAGCGGGTGGCATTTCACTTATAGCCGATCCGCGGATTGATCGCATACTTTTATTGTACTGTTGCATAGTCCGAAATTTTAACTATTGAGCATTCTTATCTGTTAACCTTATTCCCTAATGGCTGATTTGGGGTAGCGTCCTTGTTATTAGACACTGGGTGCGTTTAGAAAACTCCAAAATCTTAATAACTTGGACTAATCTCATATTAATGGATGTTTGTGGATAATGCGTGACTCAAAACAAGGAAAACCCGAATTATTAGAAAGAGCTTTAGCTGCTGGGTGTTATTTAAGTTGCGGATTTATCGGTCTAATTTATATTTTGTTTTCAGGAAGACATTCAAATTCGCCATTTTTTCGTTTCCACTTCTTGCAATCTATTATTATAGGCATTTTTACTTACTTACTCGGTTGGGCAGAAACTATTATCAAAGACACATTGATAGGAATTTCCGGTTTGATTTTCAGCGTCTTGGCTCCAGCAGCAGACATACTTGCTCTGATAAATAATGGTATTGGTTTGCTCTGGTTTTTGATCACAAAATTAGCCTTTTTATTACTTGTTTATGGCTTTGTGCTGGCTTTATTGGGCAAGTATGCTGAAATACCAGGCTTGTCCCGCCTGGTGTATAAACAACTTAGATATTAGACTAAGAACTACTTTGATTAAGTATATGCGCTTATGCTGTGCATCCTAAATGTCGACAATACGGTTGGGCCGAATTATACCCAGGTTTATCGTAACAACAAGCTTTGGTGGTTTGATAGTAATTGCTTCCACTGGGAACGCGATACCATGCTCAATAGCGAAAAGTCCGGCGACGTTTTTTAATACTAATAAGTCTCTTTCCTTGCCTATTTCGAATTTGATGCGCTCGGTTTGTTTAATAATATAATCGCCCCATGTTTCTACTGCTGGGTGCTCGTTGATAATATTAATAACGTTAGACTGACGGATAATTTCACGCACATGACCGGCTAGAAGCTTAACTAAACTCGGAATTTTTTCTCGGCCGCCAAAAGTTTCTGTCAAGACACGATCCATAACATAGCCTGTCAACGACACATCCTCTGGCCGCTCCTGCAAAAATTTAATTACAGCTGAAATAGGATCGCTGGCGCCGCGCAAAATGTTGCGCGCCATAGCGACCAATTCATCTTCAACATCCTGAATTTTAGAAAGCACAATTTCATCAGCAATTTCATTGCTTGTTTTACGGCAATAACAACTCATTGAAAATTATTTCCTGCTCCAGTTTCCAATTTGCCAATAATTAAATCCCCGCCAGGCTCTATAAATGACTGTCTCTTGTATTTCCAAGAGGTTATTTCAGTATAGCAAAGAAAGCGAACTTATAATTTCGCATTTGATTAATCGCACATGGATTTGTACTATATGGACAGTTTAGAAGAAAAGTTGATAGTTTGAAGATGTTTCAATGGTTACACAGTAACAAAAAATATATTAGGGCATCGTACCGTTGTGCTCTGGGCCCAAATATAGGATTATTAATTTTAGTTGCCACAATTATTTGTGCGCATTCAGCGGAAGCACAGAGCGCGGGGCAAATTTCTTTGCCTCGATTAGCCGCACCTAATTCCGAAGATGCTTACAAGCCTGGTCAAGTTATGGAACCGAAAAATATTCCAGATTTTTCCAGTAATAGATCATATAACAATACAGAGAGTTCTAGTACAAGCAGCAAATCTGCCACTGCATTGCGTGGTGAAGCTGCTTCTACGACTTTGCCAATGCAAACACGCATGAGGCTAGTTTTAGAAAGCCTGATAGATGCAAAAACTAGCAGGCCAGGCGATCTTTTCGAAGGACACGTGCGTGATGATCTTTTTCTTGGTTCGAATCTTTTATTGCCGCGTGGATCACTTATAAGAGGGCGTATCGCCTCTGTTAATAAGCCCAGGATTATCAGCAGAGCTGGCAAAATTGGCTTAAGATTAGACCAAATTGTCACACCCACTGGTGAAGTGATTCCGCTTGACGCTGCATTGGAATTTGAAAAAGGCAAAACAAACGAAAAAGGACAATTAGATCCAGGCACTAGTTTTGGTACAAGGGTCGGGTCGCAAGTAAGGGCTGTTTCTGGAGCCAGTTCTCACGGTGCTGCTAAAGGTGCTCTGGTAGCAGCTAATATTGCTACGCTAGGAGCACCGACTATTGCCACCGCTATTGGTGGCTCAGCAATTGCTTTGTTTTCTTCGGGCGATAATGTAGACCTGGGACCAGGGCAAGAAATAGAAATAGTACTAACAGATAATCTTGGTTTGCAGCTCAATTAGTATGTCGAAATGAGCAGCTTGGTTCGTTGATTACCTGCGTCTCGTTTAATGGAAAACATGCTCAATCAAAAACAAACAAAAGTGGAAAAATGCGAGACGACCGGAAGGTTCCGCGGCTCAGCCACTTGACTTGCACCAGGGGCAATGTTGGGTTAGCGCAATTGATGCAATTGTAAAGTGGGAATTTATTTTTGAAAAATAGATAAGAAGTAAGTCATATTAGTATAAATAGCTTAGGCATAAGGGCGAATGTCAAGAATATAGTTGAGTTTTAGGCACTATTGCTATATTTAGCTGCGTAAATAGCAGGTTTGAAATTGCTCCATTAAAAATGGCATTGTTAAATGCATATTTTTCATTTATCGCATTGGTTACCTTATTGGCTTAAATCGTTACCCGTAGTGTTTATTCGTTAGTCCCTGTTGAGGGCAGGTAGACACTAGTTAGTGGTAACTGCTGATTGGGAGCGGAAATGGAATATGCGAGCAGCGAAAGTTACCCGAATGGGCAGCCTTGTTCTGGGCTGAATACCTCACGAAGAAAGCGAGGAAGAACATGATCACGCAAACGACCACAGCGACCGCCCAACTGACCACGCCGACCGCGCAACCGAGCAAAGCGCAGCAGAAGATCTTGAGGGAATACAAAGTTCCGCCCTCTCGGTCTCACTGCCTGGAGGAAGGAAGCAAGTTTCCCACGTATAACGACCTGCCTTGGGGCAGCAGTACTTATTACGGGGCCAAGTGCCTCGTTGTGGGAAATGACGGGGGAAAACCGCCTCAAACGTATTTTTATCCGTCTACTGAGCCCACCGACTTGGCCAATCCGTTGGCATGGTGCGTATACGGGACGGTCCTCTTCGGGCAGGACGTTGACGGATACTACATAAAGGCACTGAAAACTAGGCGTGATGCCATTTGGTGGCTGCGCCGCCGGGTCGAAAGGGGGGTTCCAGTCGTCTGCAGCGATTCGAATCCTACCTACTTGCGCTTTGGTGAGGAGGGGATTTGGCTTGATCCAAGTCGTCTTGCTAAGAACAAGCCGGTAGGGCGACTGCTCGATAAGTTCGGGCTGGGAATTCTTTATGAATTTCTTGGAGATATTCATAAAGAATTCCTCGGCGCTCTTCTGGATGCAGAGAGGTCACAAGAGTGGATCTTGAAGCGCTATGACGTGACCTTCGGCATGGGGGATAACCCGATGATTGCGCTGGTCCCGAAAGGGCGTACTGAGAGTGTGTCTCGCTGGAAATTGCGCCTTAAAAATGGAGGACTGCGTTACATTACGAACGAGCCTTACTACATTCTCTACCGGGCCTTCCCGCAACTGCCCTGGGACTTACTGGGCAAAGGACGACAATGCTGGTTGGCTGAGTGCCGACCGGAAATTAGCGTCCGTTACTGGGAGGAGGGGTGTCCTGACGATGATGGACACTACCGTGCCCAGGTTGATTGTTCGGGCTTAAATGGTTGGGATTCGGCGACGACAGCAAAAGTGAGTCTGGGCACCATAAGCAACAGTGTCATGTTGCTAAAACCCAAGCTTGAAAAACTGCTGAGCGTTGCGGTCAGCTTGACGGCGGTTCCCCATGACCGACCCGCAAGCGAGGTCTACATATGCGGTGTCCTAAAAGACAGTCATCCGGGATGGGTGAATAGCTGTTACGGCTCAGTATTGTCTCTCCGACCCCACCACACGGAGACATTTATCTTCGAGGTGAGAGATGACCTCGCAAAGGGTCTCTATCGTAATATTGTGGCAGCGCGTGTCACGCGGGGTGAGGTGTCGAAGTGGGGAAGGGAATGGGATCATGTTTCCTTCAGTGCGCCCGTCCCCGAGAGCGTCGGGTTCTGCTACGAATTCGACGAGGCACTCCAGTCATTCGTGCGAGTTTGAATGATCAAGATTGCCCCGGCGGCGCGCGACCGCTTTCGGTAGTGAAACAGCTCGTCCTTTATTGAAGGGCGGCTGCTGCAATGTTGAGGGCGCCGAAGAAATTCGGCCGCCCTCAACTTTTTTACATTTTTTATTTTGTCAAATCGATTTACAGCTTTCTGATCAAGAGTCGTCATTCAGTTGGGTAGTTTTTTGGGTCAGATCACAATAGCCGCTTTTTAATAGCCGCTGACAGCATTTTATCTAGTTGATGATCAACCAAGACGACGGACAAGAACGGGTATGGGCGACCGCTAGAGTTCTTGAGGGGCATCTGATTATTGACAGCCATGTCTGAAAGTGATACATTGCTTACAATAGTTACATTGTCACAGTAGCAGTCATGAAAACAGACAGTTCTATGGTTATTAGCATGCGTCTTCCTGCAAGAAGCGGTAAACGTCTCAAGCGTATGGCCGCTGCACACGGCTGGACCCCTAGTGACGCCAGCGCCAAACTAGTTGAGGAAGGTCTGCGCCGAGCGGATTTCGCTTTTATTGATTTTCGTGATTCTCCAGTGGGGCGACAAGCCTATATTCAAGGCAGTTCTCTTGCTGTTTGGGAAGTAATAATGGTGGTTCGTAGTTTTAAAAATGATGTTGCAATGGTGGCAAAGCATCTTCACTGGCCACAAGCTAGAGTTCAGGCTGCTTTCAATTATGCCAAGGCATTTTCAGATGAAATAGATAGTGCCATCGCCGACAATGATTCGATAGACGAAGACGCACTCTTTCGAATGTTACCGCAAGCACAAGAATTTATCGTAAACAAATTGCCGCGCAAATAATTACGTGCTCAAGTTTCTTCTCGATGAACACATATCACCGGCTGTCGCTGAAGGGTTACGGCGTCGACAGAAAACAATGTCTGTTTATTGCCTTAGTGAATGGGAAAATGGTTGCTTCTTAGGAATTGCTGATGAACTAATTCTTCAAGAAGCCGCAGCACAAAAACTGACTTTGGTCACCTATGACAAAAGAACTATTCCTCCTTTGCTCAAAATGTGGGCAGAGGCAAATTATGCGCACGGTGGCGTGATATTCGTGGATGAAAAGACAATTCCATCCTCTGACATTGGTGGATTAATTCATGCCCTTCATAGGATTTTTCAGGAATCCCTGAAATGGAGCTGGACAAATCGCATTTGTTTTCTTAGGCGCTAACATATGCAAGCGGCCGCTTGCACACTTGTCTTAGGATAAACAAGTGTCTTAGTGTAAACAAGATATAAAAAAGAGGACTAGTTTGGTCCTCGCTGATTTATGCAAAATAGAACCTAGTCATCTGGAATAAGTAGTCATGTAAAACAATACGAGATTTCAAATTATTAGTAATAATGCAAACGATAGATAATATTAATGCTGTCAAGTAGCAAGCAAGTTGATTTCGTGCTAAATAAATTAAGAACTAGTCATAATTAGCTTAGGACTTTAAATATTGAAAATAAGCTTAAGAGAATTGCGTGCAGCGCCTGGACAAAAGATTCGTCTCCAATTTAACGAATCAATGGCCGACACACAAATGGTAAAACCGACAACTGGAGAGATCTCGCTCTCCTCCATCACTGCTGCAATCAGGTTGCAAGGACAAGTCCAAACCATTGTAAAGCTGCAATGCCATACTTGTCTCAATTATTTCTTTCAAGCCCTGGACCTAGAAATTAACGAGGAGTTCGTATATGAGGATTATCTAAACGGAAAAGCGTTAAACGCGCGGGATAGAGAGTTACAGAGTGCAGATTTTTTTGAAACAGTGCCTTATGATGGGGAGATTGATGTCTCCGATATAGTCTTTCAAGCTGTAAATTTGGCCATTCCTACTTATTGCTCCTGTGGGAAACAATGCCCAGGACCTCCTGTTTACAACATAAAAGCCGTTGAAGACAGCGAAAGTGGTCAAGCCTCTGCTGGTATTGAGCCCGGTAGTCAGGAGTGGACAGATCCGCGTTGGCATAACTTAAAGACAATATTGCCAAAAGATAATAAAAGCGGAAAGTAAGAGATAATAACTAACCTTAGATTAGTAAGGAGACATTGCGACATGGCCGTCCCAAAGAAAAAGACATCACACCAAAAACAACATCAAAGACGCGCCCACTGGAAGGCAGAACCTATTGCTCTGGTAAAATGCGCTAATTGCGGTGGACCAGCCAAGCCACATCAGGTATGTATTACTTGTGGTTTTTATCGTGGCCGCCCTGCTCGTTTGCGTGACAGTCTAGTAAGCTAACTTAATTTAGTTTGGGTTGGGATAAATTTGCGACAGCTTAGGCTAACGATATACAGCGGAGCGGACAGCGGCGGTGAGTCGGTCGCAGAGAAGCATGGATACGCGCATTGAGCCGAATGAAATGAAGGCGAGGCAGCGCATATGATAAAAATCGCAGTTGATGCCATGGGGGGCGATTATGCACCCAGAGAGATAGTGCATGGAGCGGTGCTTGCTGCCCGTGATTTGGGCGTTGCAGTTCAGCTCGTTGGCCCACCTGAAATTGTCGAGAAAGAATTGCAGAGGCACACAATTACTGGTTTGGATATTACTATCGTACCGGCAACAGAAATAGTTTCTATGGACGAAAAGCCCAGTCGCGCTATAGTCAAAAAGAAAGACTCTTCTATTGTTATCGCCACCAAACAAGTGTCTAGTGGACAGGCGGACGCTATGGTTGCAGCTGGCTCAACAGGAGCAGCAGCGGTAGCCGCACAAATAGAGCTTGGACGCATTGCAAATGTCTCACGTTCCGCTATTGCTTGCTCAATGCCTACTGCAACAGATCAACCAGTGATGCTCATAGATGTTGGAGCAAATGCTGAGTGTGATGCCAATCAATTGCTTCAATTTGGACAAATGGGCTCATTGGTTTATACAGCTCTCTATAGCGTGCAAAATCCGCGTGTAGGCATTTTAAATTTAGGATCTGAAGAAACTAAAGGAACTACATTGGTTCAAGATACTTATAAGTTAATGCAAGTACAGTCAGATTTGAATTTTATAGGCTTTGTTGAAGGCAGAGACTTTCCTATGGGCAAAGTGGAAGTGGTTGTAACTGACGGCTTTGTAGGCAACGTTGCACTTAAAACAGCCGAAGGCATCGCTAAAATGATAAAGCTAATGCTCAAGCAAGAATTACTCGCCTCCTGGCGAGGTAAAATTGGGGCCGCCATTGCCAAACCTAGCTTTGATGCGGTTGAGAGACGTACGAATTATAACCAAGCGGGCGGAGCATTGCTGGTAGGCGTAAAAGGTGTTTGTGTCATTGCCCATGGTGGCTCTACACATACTGCCATTAGAAACGCCATTCGTATGGCATCCGATATGGTGAGCGCTAGGATAGTTGAGAAAATAGAAAAAACTTTCAGCCTGGCTAAAACAGGGAGTGCATCTTGAAATTCCCAATAGGAGCCAGAATAATAGGCCTGGGCGCAAGCATTCCTTCGGCTGTTATCACTAATGCTGACCTTGAAAAGCTTGTTGCCACTTCCGATGAATGGATCGCTTCTCGCACTGGTATACGTGAGCGCAGAATCGTAACCGACGAAACAGCTTCTAGCTTGGCTAGTGAGGCAGCAAAAGATGCTCTTGGTTTTGCTGGTATCGACCCGACAGAAATAGACTTAATAGTAGTCGCTACTTCTACGCCGGACTTTCTTTATCCATCAACTGCTTGCATGGTGCAAGCAGCAATAGGCGCCGATAACAGTGCTGCCTTTGATCTAGAGGCAGCTTGTACTGGCATTATTTACGCATTGGCAGTTGCACAGCAATTCATTGCCACCGGTACTTTTAAAACTGTTTTAGTAATAGGAGTAGATTTGCATTCTCGTTTTTTGGATTGGCAAGACCGTAATACTTGTATTTTATTTGGTGATGGCGCCGCAGCTTTTGTTTTGCAAGCAAGTGAAACCGAGAATGACATTCTCTCTACTTATTTAAGAGCTGACGGCAGTGGTGCACATCTTTTGAAAATACCAAATTGTGGTACTAAGTATCCTCATGCAAATAAAGATCTGTCTAAAAATTTGGAAAAATCAGAAAAATTTGTAGAGATGAATGGTCGTCCTATTTATGAATTCGCAGTAAAGGCAGTGCCAGAAGCTGTGCGCACTGCAATCGAAAGAGCCGGTGTAAAGCTGGAAGAGGTTGATTATTTGGTGCCTCACCAAGCCAACATACGCATTATGAATTCTGCTGCTGAAAGACTCGGCATAGCCCAGGAAAAAGTAGTGAGCAATATAGACAAAGTAGGCAATACTTCCGCTGCTTCGATACCTTTAGCGCTGTGGCATGGTGTAAAAAACAAACAGATTAAGGAACCAGCGATTTGTGCTTTAGTTGGCTTTGGTGCAGGTCTGACTTGGGGTGCAGCCATAATACGCTGGAACGCAAAAGATAAAAGACTGCTTCAACATGAAAGCAAGCACAAACATGGGCCTTCTAAATAGTTAAACAAGACGATTAAAAGAGAAACACTTAGATAGGGAGAAACAAATAGCTATGAAACTCGCTTGCATCTTCCCTGGGCAAGGCTCACAAACAGTCGGTATGGGCTCAGATCTATACCAGAAATTCCCGGAAGCCAAAGAGGTTTTCGACAGAATAGATAAAATTGCCGGACGCCAATTAAGCAAGTTGTCGTTCGAAGGGCCGGTTGAAGAATTAAAGCGCACACTTAATACCCAGCCAACTATGCTGGCCACGTCAATTGCTGCATGGCAGTCTTATATGCAAGCCGGTGGTCCAAAACCCAACTTTGTCGCTGGTCACAGCCTGGGAGAATTTTCGGCTCTTTACGCTGCCGGAGCTTTGCCGCTTGAGGCTGTGATTAAGCTAGTTGAAAAACGCGCTCAACTAATGGAAGCTTGTCCCCCTGGAGCAATGTCCGCCATATTAGGAATGAAATTTGAAAAACTAAATGAGCTTTGCAATGCGGTTAGCGCTGCCAGCAATGACGAGAAAAAAGTTGTTATGGTAGCTAATTTTAATACAGAAGAACAGCTGGTTATATCTGGGGATCCTGAATCGGTAGGAAATGTTAGCAGCCAAGCAAAAGCAGCAGGAGCAAAAGTTATACCCTTAGCTGTGGGGGGGGCTTTTCATTCGCCTTTAATGGGTGAAGCAGCAAAAGAATTTAGCGGCGAATTAAGTAAATATGCGTTTGCTGATGCGCAATTTCCGGTGGTGCAAAATGTGACTGCTATGGCGCACACTAATGGCACAATAATTCAAAATACTTTGGAACAACAAATGACCAGTTCTGTCTTGTGGTACGAAACAATAAAATTTATGCTCCACCAAGGCGTAACACATTTTGTTGAAATTGGTTCAGGCAAAGCTCTTTCTGGCATGGTTAAGCGCATTAGTAAAGATGCTCAAACATATAACATTGAAGATAGTGCTTCTTTAAATAAAACCATTGCTGCAATAACAAAAATGGTCGGAGCCGTTTAAATCAATCTTTAATTGGTTTGAGTATCGTAATAGTCTAAGAAGTACCTTGGGTTAAAATCCGGTGATATGGTTCATTATGAAGTGCGCGGGAATGAAGTTGTACTTAGAAAAGAAACGCCTTTGGATATTGCGTTCTTGCAGGCCGTGGAAGGACATTTAAGCGAATGGCAGTCGGATGCTGATGACAAAGCCTATAATGACCTTTGAAGCAGGTGATCTTGGTCGTAGCGATGCAACACGTGCCGCATTGAGCCCGCAAATTTGAAAAGCCTTGCGCTAGCTAGTGCGGTTGTAAAGACATGAACTAATTTAGTGAATTTGGTTAAAAAGCTTCGCTGATTAATTTGACCAGTGCGAATTAGCGCAGCTTCGCTAGCTAATTTTGAGCCGGAATTAATCAAAAAACTCATTCAAACAGGTTCTTGACTTTGCTGGCAGCACTTTGTTAGGGTTGGGTAGTTTCTCAGCAGTTTCCTTGCAGAATTTTAAGTCCTAAGTAGCCTCATCGCCGATTTTTAGCATCTAAATTACTTACCAGCGGTCAGTGATTTTATACTGAAAATCGGAAGAAGTCTTTGCAACGGCTATTCTTCGAGGATCAACTGCTTAGAACGGGATCGGGCATTGCCTGATCTTACCTGTGTTCCACGACTTTCGAGAAAAGGAGCCGTTGATGGATGCCCGCAATGTAGTGGAGAATTTGGAGCGACTGGTGGCTCAAGCAAAGGTGCTGTATGAGAAGGCTTCGGCGCCTCATACAGTCACAGCGGAAGAAGCGGCCAAGAAGCTCGAGGCAGCACGCGGTGAAGTATTGGAGTCCGAGAAGCGGCATAAACTCGCGAGCCAATCTCTCGAGCAGGCTCAGAAACTCAATAGTGGCGTTCCGGGTACGGTTCTCCCCGAGCAGATGAGCTGGCTGGAAGCCGTCCGCGAAACTAAAGCCATTGAACTCCGGGACGCCCGGGAGAGACTGACTGCGCGCGAAGAAGAGCTTCGGGCTGCCCGGGCGCCGTTCGCCGAGCAGGAAGAGCTTTATCGAAAACTCGAAGAACAGCTTCTCTCCGCAGCCACGGCAGCGAAAGAGGCTGACAAGCCGGCCCATCAGGATTCGCATTACAGCCAATCCGCTAAGGACGCGGCAGCAGCGGAATGGACTAGACTGTGGGCGTTGGGGAGGGTCGACGGCGACAATCCCTATCGGAATGATGGGTGGTAGGGTAGTAGATACCTCCACCTCCATCAGCTTCGTGAAAAATGTCGCTACGCCTGGGGCGCAAACCTTTAGTGCGTAGCGGCATTTTTTTGTTGCTTTATGTTTTTGACAGACTTTTTTACTCTAGGGTTTAAGAACTAAGGCGTGCTTGTGCGCTTCCATCTCAATGCTGTCGTCTAGCCTTTTTAGTTTTACTTCTCCGTAACGACGTGTTAGGGCTTCGCTAATTAGCTTATCTGCAAATTGTGGATTTTTTGGCAATAAAGATCCATGCAAATAAGTGCCATAAATATTTTTGTGCTGGGCACCTTCAAAACCATCTTCACCATTATTGCCATTGCCTTTAATTACTTTACCTAAGGGTGCCAGATCTTTGCCAAGAAAAGTTTTGCCGCTGTGGTTTTCAAAGCCAACCAAAGTCGAATCGTCCGACAGTTTTATAGTGACATTACCAATCATTCTTTTATTGCCTGCGACTGTATAAGCATCAATCAACGAAATTCCAGGAAGCTTTGGACCTTCGTGCGGTTGATAATAATGACCAAATAACTGATAGCCTCCACATACCGATAACATAACAGCGCCATTATTAGCGGCGCGTTTTAAGTTATCAGCATGCCTTTGCAAGTCTTGGGCAATCATTATTTGCTGCTTGTCCTGTCCGCCACCAACAAAATAAATATCAGCCCAATCAGGATCTATTAACTCTTGAAGTCCGACTTCTTTTATTTCAACTGCTATATCACGCCAGAGCGCTCTCTTTTGAAGAGAGAGTATATTGCCACGATCACCATAGATATTTAGTAATCGTGCATAAAGATGAGCAATGCGCAGTTCCATTGAATTTATTCCTTGCGATTTAATCGATACGATTTTGATTAATCAAGAGCGACCGATAATATTTTTATCCATTGCCAACTTAAAGTTATTACATGGTGATACTATCTGTAAAACCAAGTATATTCCGTTAAAGCCATGTTTTATATAAATAGTTGCCATGAAGTATGTGGGCATCTTTGATACCACCCTTAATGCGATGTATATCGAACAATGATCGGGCGCAAAGAGAGCTTTGTTAAATATTAGACTTATTTAAGGTTCTGAATTTTGGCTGTAGCAGCGGGTTTTTGCGATGGATGTTAAATATACAAATTTTTCCTAGTTTTATTCTAAGTAAGTCCGTCAATATTTAAGTTATTATGCTGATCGTTTAGATCAGGTTTTGCTAAACAGGCGTAGGATCAATTTGTTGTAAGGAGAATTTACTATATGAAAAAGGGGTTTGCAACCTTACTTACTGCAGCTGTTGCCGTAGGTGCGAGCACCTTAATTAGCACCACTGCGGCTAGTGCCCAGGGTGCCAGCAACGTTAGTGATTTAACTGATGTTGTTGGAAACGAGTGGGCTTATAATGCCCTCAAGGAGCTTGTCAATAATCCATGTCACGTTTTGGTTGGTTATCCAGACAGAACATACAGAGGACAAAAATCAGCTACTCGTTTTGAATTAGCTGCTGCCCTCTATAAATACGAACAATGTATCGCTGAGCGTTTAGCTCTTAAAGCAGATAAAGCGGATTTGGAAAAGTTTGCTGCACTGTTAGAAGAGTTCCGCGGCGAACTTAATTCACTCAAAGCACGCGTAGATGATCTAGAAAGACGTATGAAACTTGTCGAAGACAAGAACGTCGAACAAGACATGCGTCTTGCTTACGCTGAGCGCCAAAAAGGATTCCTTTATGAGCGTTTAGTGAAAGGTACTTTCATCGATGCCCGCGATGTAACAGTGGGTGTTGGCCGCGGTCTCCGCGGAGTTTACAGCTTCTTCTTTTAAGTAAGAGAGAGCTGGCTTGATCCTGCCTCATTGGCAGACCTGATTTAAGAAGAGCTCCTGCCTGTAAAGGTGGAAGCTCTTCTTTTGTTGATTAGTATTTCTATTTTGATTAGGTGAAAGAAATGTCCTATGCTAAAGAATTGTCATTAGCGCTTGATCTCTGTCAAAAAGCAGGCGAAATTGCTCTTAAATATTGGCAAAGCAAAAATTTAAATATAAGTCTCAAATCTGATAATTCAGAAGTTACGCAAGCCGACAAAGAATGCGAACACATGCTGCGCGAAGAAATTGCAAAGGTATACCCTAATGATGGATTTTTGGGTGAGGAAGAAGGCGAAAGTGCAAGTAAAGTTGGCCAGCGACGCTGGATAATCGACCCTATTGATGGGACTTTCAATTACGCCAGGGGTTTGCCTATTTTTTCTACGCTTTTAGCTTTGGAAGTAAATGGCGAAATAGTTTTAGGTGTGGTGCATGCACCAGCAATGAAAGAAACATTTTGGGCGACAAAAGGACAAGGCGCCTTTAGAAATGGAAAAAGAATATACGTCTCTGAGTGCAAAAAACTGTCCGAGGCATTTTTTACTATTGGTGCCATTAATCGAATTTTAGAGTTTGGTTATTGGAAACAATTTACCGAACTTGTTAGTAAAACCTACAAACAAAAAGCTCCCGGTGATTATTTAAGTTTTGCCTTGGTGTTTGAGGGTAAGGCAGATTTAGTAATAGAAGTTGGACTTAAGCCATGGGATATTGCACCAATGAAAATTCTGGCTGAAGAAAGCGGTGCTATATATAGTGATCTTAATGGCGGCAATTCTATTTACACCGGCAATTGCATGATTACAAATAAACACTTAGAAGATGAAGTTCTGGCTATCTGTTCAGCTTCCACTTCGGTCGTCTCACACTGAAGATCAGAAGATAAGTGCAGTTCTGACGGTAAGTGCGGCTTTGCATATTGCTGGTTTATATAAGCCTAAATAGTTAATAAGTACATCTAGTATAAATATTTGGGTTAAAATTAGATTTTGTAAATCTTAGCGTGTGCTAATTGGATTTACACAAAATGCAAGGGCCCTAATTGAAGTCAGAATTTCCAGAAGAATTATCAAAGTCCTCCGACGATTCGTCTTCGTCGCCCATGGACAAAAGTGAACTTGATCAAGATGATGGAACAGCGCTTGATAAAGTAGCTTGGTATGGATCATTGCGATCCCGGATGGCATTACTCATGACAATGACCACTCTAGCGCCAATTTTTGTTTTTCATTTTATCGCTATTCAAATTAACCGTGCCAATTTAAACGACGCTGTTTGGTATGTGTTTTTAATTCCATTGCTGGCTTTAACCAATTGGTTTTTAGCGGGCTATATAGTTCGTCCTTTAAAAGGCTTGCTGCAGTCGACTACTAAATTAGCTAACATGGATTTAAGACAAAGGCTAGAACTTACGCCAAATGAACCTGTAGAAACGATTGAATTACGTCAGTCATTCAATCGTCTTCTCGATCGCTTAGAAGAATCGCTCAATATTCAATGTCAATTCGTGGCTGATGCTAGTCATGAATTACGAACTCCTCTAACTTCAATTCAAGGCTACACCAAATTACTTTTGCGGCGTGGTGGTAGTATCGACAGTAATTTGCTCGTTGAGGCTTTGCAAACAATCTCTGACGAATCAGGTCGTTTAATTCGCTTAGTAAGTGACTTATTACAATTGGCTCGTGCAGACGCTGGACAGCCTATTATCAATCAACAAGAATTGATTGATCTGAGGGAAGTGGTAACTAGTGTCGAAGACACCGTGAGCGTCATTGCACCAGAGCAACTACAAGTTCACTTTATAAGCCCTTCGATGCCAGTCTTAGTGTTGGCCGACGGGGATCGTATAAAACAAGTGTTGCTCAATTTAACCAATAATGCGATAAAGGCTACACAAGCAGGCGGCAGAGTAACAGTAATATTGCGCGCTGTTGGCGAAGAAGCGGTTCTAAAAGTGATTGATACCGGTATTGGTATCGCACCTGCTGACCAGCAACGTATTTTCGATCGCTTTTATCGCGTAGAGCGTTCGCGTACACGCACTCGTCATTATGGCGGTGGCACTGGATTAGGACTGGCTATCGCACAAACAATTGTGAAGGCTCACGGCGGCACAATTGAACTAGAAAGCGAATTAAACAAAGGCTCCACCTTTACTGTGCGCATACCCTTAGCAATGGACGATTGGCCTTATAGCATTGATATACCTGCCAATAAGCCGCTAAGCAAAATAAAAGAAATTCCTCAGTCAAGCCAAAAATAAAATGAAAAAAGATAGAAAGGCATAGCAGAAGGTAGAGTTGTAATCTTCCTTCTGCTAGCCGCGGCAATAATTGAATTTAATCAATATATTACCTCAGGGACTACTTCAGGGACTACTTCGGCCAACGAGGCACGCCCGGCGCTCGTGACTCTGGTTCCTGTCAAATCAACTTGTTGGAGGTTACCTGATTCCTCCGTGTTTGTTTCGGCGTCATCTTCCTCCTCGCAGCCTTGCAGTAAGCCCAATGGTTTGAGGTGGTCGAGTCCGGCATCAGAAACTTTCGTTCCCGTAAGGATGAGAAGCTTGAGCTTGGTCAAACCTCTCAGATGTGCCAAGCCGGCGTCTGTGACCTGAGTCTTCTTGAGGTTCAAGACCCCCAGGTTCTTTAGCACCGGCAGATGACGAAGGCCAACATCGCCTATTGCCGTCCCCTCCAACCAAAGGGTTGTGATTTTGGCGGCAATCGTTTCGTCGGCAAAGCAGGCCAAATCGGAGTCCGTTATCTGAGTGTGAGTCAGATTAAGTACGCCCTCCGTTATGCGGCGGAGGATATAATCCTTGTTGTATTCGTCGACTGGTGCCAAGTCTTCCACTGTGTGTGCCTACTACGTTCGTAGCAGCCTCGTAGGAAATTGCTGTTGGGAATGAATCTGTTCTTGTTACATCCATGACAGGAAAGAGAATGTTCGGCTATTCCCTTTCCTACCTTTTCGTTTGTAATTGTCGCGGTTTCTCCTTTCTTTTCTGAGTAAATAGAGGGCGTCAAGAGCATCGATGATGCACTCGTACCTTTTCACTCGGGCAGCAAACGCTCGCAGGTTGCCTTCGGTCATGTAGCGACAACCTCCAGCCGGAAGACGATCGAATGGCAATTCATGATGGTCCAGCCACCCGGAAACCCGCGTCCAACTGCAGCCGGAGAGCTTCGCTACTTCGCCCACCGTGAAACGACGCTCTATCGGCAGATTAACTTGTGCATCAGGACCATAAAGTTCTGTCCTGATCGCTGCTATCACTGCCCTAGGGCGACGTGAGGCGATAGCAAACGGAAGCAGTCCGCTCGCCAATACCCGCCTGTGAGCGTTACCACCGATTTTGCCCGGCGGAATGGGATGGGACGGCAATTTCCCGGCTATAAGCCATTTTGTAACTGTCTCGGGCTCGACTTTGAATAGTTTAGCCACCCTGCTGATGCGCAAGGTACGGTGGGCAACCGCAGGGTCGTTATTCGCCGGGGAAGCGGACAAAACGGCGATAGCCGGATCTGAAGTCTGCGAACCTTCAGTGTCACTAACCTCCTTTGGACAGAGGGCAGGGATAGCATATTCGAGATTGTTTTCCCTCGCAAATTGCAACGCGGATTCTAAAGGGATCTGTCTAACCGACCTGGACTTCTGCCGAACGCGATGGCCTTTCAAACGGCCGCTATCGAACCATTTGGAGATCATTGCCGGTGCAACTTCGCACGCTTTGGCCATCTGCGTTGTAGTCAGACAGCGGCCGGCGGGCGGCGGCTTATCTGTGCCGTTGGTAGGTGCTTCGCGCACTTGGAGAGACAAAGACTGCTGGAGCTGCAAGTCGGCAGCTTCGCCGGCTTCGATGCCGGTGAAAACTGCCGAGTCACCAGACAACATTCCATCTGTCGAGACTAACGTGACTTGAGTACTCATGCTCGGTTCTCCTTGAGCAAAATCCCGGGGAATTGGAAAACATTGCAACAGGTGCAAAATCTGCGTGCGCATGCGAACTTTTCAATCAAGCGACTTCAGTCAATTGACTTCAATCATTGAAAGGTTTGCTTGGCACAATCACCGCAAGACCGTATCGATTATCTTATCGGCTTTGTCTTCATGTCATTTCCGGCCACTCTTCTGCAGTCTGGATCGGAAAATACTAATCGAAAGAGTGAGTTTTTTTGAAGTTAAAGCCTAATAAGTGATTGGGGGATACGCATGTTATCAATCTGGCATTGCCAGCAGTAAAAAATCAAGTGTCTTAAACTGACAAAGCCTCTATTCCAAAAACGCGACAAAATTCCTGGCTATCGTGTTTAGTCCTTATATTGCTCTTTTGCGGTCAATTTACTTGAAGCTTAGTCATATATAATCCACTGATCAAAATTAATTATGATCATGATCACATTGCTATCTTGCGCTAGCTCTTGGCAATGCCCTGGCAAGAAATCGTGTGGTTATTTTTCTTTTGCTGCCGGAGTTGTTGCTTTTGTTGCCGGAGTTGTTGCTTTTGCTGCGGGAGCACTACCTTTATCTGTTGCACCAGAAGCAGGTGCGGCTGCTCCTGTAGCTGCTTCGCCAGTGCCTTCGGCACCTTCGACAGGTGCCGCTTCAGCCACAACTGGTTCTTCTTCTATTACTTCGCGTATTTCACTCACTTTGGCAACAATATCATCTGGCTCATTTAAGATTTCCACTTTGTCCGAAACAATCAGGTCACGGAAATGAATAGCATCGTCAATTTCTTCTAATTTAGACAAATCTACTTCGATAAAATCAGGAATGTCATTGGGCAAGCATTCAATTTCTGCTTCCATATGAGATTCAACAAGTTGACCACCTTTAATCACACCTCCAGCTGTACCCACGAATTTCAGCGGCACCACAATTGTAATTTTATGATCCAGTCTTACTTTATAAAATTCGACATTGAGTATTTTATTGCTGGCTGCATGACGCTGCACGTGGCGAATTAGAGCACTAGTGGCTTTACCACTGCCAAAATCTAACTCAACAATATGAGAGAGCGCTGCTGCAGGCAAATGCTTAAACTCTTTTTCGTCAACCTGCAGATTTTTAGAAGTTTCACCCTGTCCATAAATTGTGGCCGGAATTTTTGCTTCCCGACGCAATTGATTAGGCGTACCTACTTCTCTTTCTTTAACTTTGATCTTAATCTTTTCCATATAATTTAGTGTTCGTCTCGTCTTTAGCTTTTATTTCTATTGTAATCTTTTGCCTACCGGCCCCGATATTCGTTAACCAAGCTGGGGCGCAAGGATTCGAACCTCGGAATGGCTGGACCAAAACCAGCTGCCTTACCACTTGGCGACGCCCCAATTGCGCTGCCCAATTGTGCGCCCAAATTATGCGCAGGAATAGCCATTCTATTGAAGTAGTGGCTATTCTGTCAATTTGCATTAAGCGTTCTGCTAAGCGCTATATTAGGCGAAAGTCTAAAGAGCCTGCGCTTGCTGATTGATAAGTGACTGAGCAAAATCCAAAGCGACTGCTTCATTACCATTGCCACTAGCCATAGCAGCTAATGCTTTAACCCTCTCTTGTCCTAGCAGAACTTTTATTGTTACGTTTGTATTTTCTTTGCTTTGCTGTTTTTCAATAAACAAATGGTTGTTAGCCGCCGCAGCAATTATAGGTTGATGGGTTATGCATAAAATTTGGCGCATTTGAGCAAGCCCGGCTAATTTATCCCGCACGGCTTGCACTATGCGCCCACTTAAGCCTGTGTCTATTTCATCGAAAATGACAGTGGGCGGATCATTTAAGCCAGCAACAATAGATTTTAAAGCTAACATTATTCTTGAAAGTTCACCGCCTGAAGCGATTTTGGCCAAAGGCAAAAGAGGTTGTCCCGGATTGGGTGCAATGGCGAATTCAATGCGATCAAATCCACTTGGTCCGATTTCAGATAATTTCTCAAAAACGACTTCAAATTGACAATTCTCCATGCCTAATGTTGCTAATTCATTCTTCATTTCAGTAGCTAATTTTTTAGCTGAGGCAAATCGATTTTTATTTGCTGCAATAGCAAGATCCTCTAATTTCTTGTTAATTGATTGAAGCTGCAATTCTAATTTGTTGGTTTTAACGGCTATATTTTCCAGTTCCTCTGTTTCTCTTTGGAGAGCTTCTAAGCTGTTTAGGACTTGTTCTAAAGTGGATCCGTATTTACGTTTAATGGTAGCCAATTGGGCCAAGCGGGCTTCTATTTCTTGTAAGGCTTGCGCATCGGTATCCAGGCTATCCTTATAATGCCGTAGTTTGAATTGAGCATCTTCAAGTAATGCCAGGGCATTGTTCAGCGTTTCTCTGATTGGCTCAAGGTTATTATCAAAATTAATTGATTTCTCAAGACTGCTTAAGGCTAATTGCAAACTATCAATTGCGCCAGTATTGAAGCCGACTTCAGATGAGATTGCCTCGCCGCCAATTAAAGCCTGGTAAGCGTTGTGTGCAGCTAATTCTAGTTGGGCAATATTAGTGAGCACCATTTGTTTTTTTTCTAATTGTTCGTCTTCATCAATTTCTTTGATGCTTGCTGCTTGTAGCTCGTCGAGCTGGAACTTGGCAAATTCAAGTTTTTTGACACGCTGCTCTTCAGACATTTGCATTTGCTCCCATTCTTTTTTCAAATGCAGTCTTTGTTCATACAGTTGCTCTATTTGCACGAGAATATTATTGTGGATAGGCTCGGCAAGACTGTCGAGAATGTCTAATTGTGCTTGAGCGGAAAGCAAAGTACGGGCTTCGTGTTGAGCATGCACATGAATAAGTAATTGCTTTAGCTCATTTATGCTGGCTTGATTAGTGAGAATAGAATTGATGCGAAAACGAGAACCGGTTTTATTTATCTCACGTGTAATTGTTAATTCGCTAGGCACATTGCCATTTTGTTCGTTTTGAATCTCTGATTCATCCAGCAATTCATTTTTTCTGAGCCAGGCAATTACCGCTGGTTTGGTGGCAAATATAGCTTCGATTATTGCCTTTTCAGTACCAATACGAATAAAGCCAGGTCCCGCTTTTTCGCCCAGCAATATATTTAAGGCATCAATTAAAATGGATTTGCCTGCTCCGGTCTCACCGGTAAGAACGTTAAGCCCGATGGTACAGATCATTTCAAGATCTTCAATGAGGGCAAAGTTTTTTATACGTAGGCTTTGCAGCATCAGTAACCTATTTTGATTGATAGCTGACGCCAGTTATTATAACTCCTAAATTTCTGAAAATAATATTTGGTTAGCTGGGTACCAGCAAAGTAAAGCTAAGAGTTTAGTTTTATCATACTCAATTTGTTTTGAACTCAAGAAACAGTATCAGCGCTGATCAATAAGCAAGTTCGACCGATAGAAGACCCGAGTTTGGATTTGCAGCAGCAATATATCAAATTAAAATAGCAAACAAGCCATAATCTACATTTATTAGTAAAAACAGAAAATCATGGTGTAAGTAGGAGTTTCATTTCAATTGGTGGCGTTTTTGGGGGTCAGGTCATAAATTAGTAGATAAATATAGAAAAAACAAAAAAATCCGAAGCGACCACTAAGAGTTCATGGTCGCCCCGGACTCAGCAACGGCAATTAGCGATCAGCTAAATTCTCTTCCGCCGCCATTTGTTTATCCAGAACCCCAGCAAGGCTCCTGAGCCGGCCATCACAACGAGGGCAGCCTGCCAGAAAGGTTCTAGGTTATCTGTTAACAAGAAGCAGGCTGTCCAGGTCGAGAAGCCGAACAGAATTCCCAGGCAGATCCACCGTTCGGAACGCTCTAAATCCGCCTCTTTCTTCCATTGCTGCAATTCGGCGACTTCGTTCTGAAGCGCCTCGATGCGGGGGTCGCCGGGGAGTGCGTCTGGAGATTTTTCTGATTTATCCCCCTCCATATGTAATTGTTCCTTGTATTTGAATTGCGAGGCGGGTAACCACCGATGTTTGGTTTTGTCGCTGGCTAGAAACCCCTAAACAGCGCCTCAGGGTTGACGACCAGCTTGCCCTCAGCATCAAAGTTGAATCCGTAGGGCAGCACTCCCGTGCGCTTGTTAGAGGACGCAGCGCGGAGTTGTTCAACAATCAACTGCAGAGAATGGGCCATACACAAGGATTGTTCAGCCTCGGACCGTGTCACCCGGCGAGACAGCTCTCCCACTGGCAAAGCCGAGACGACGGCTTCCCAATCAATGACAGGTCGATTTTGGCAGTCAAGGCTAAACCAGGTCGGCACCGTGCTTGTGACCTTGTTCTCGCCAGCCTTTCGCAAGCGAGTTGCCATACCCTGTAAAAAGTGGGCCAATTGTCCCGACAGTTTAGGTAAAAGCTGGGGCGTAAACGCCTCAGGGGCCCGAGTAATCACATCCTCAAATCCTTCGCCCGGCCGGGCATCCACCCAGTGGCCATTGATTAGAAAGCGCAGCCCCCTCTTCAGGGGCAGTCTCGCCTCATCAGCAAGTCTCTTAAGCAGCGTGGTTGCCTGTGTGGCGGACGGGCGTCTGCTGGCATAGGGGATGATCATACCAGCGCTGAGCAACGGTTGTTCATGGTAGGAACCGATGAAGAAATGATGATCGGTGAGGAACGCCAATACCGGCAGCGCCACCCTGAGACGTTCGCGGATTGCGAGCAGTTTTTGGCTGACCTTCTGGATATAATCCTCCTGTCCGCTGAAGCAAAGGTCGCCTGCCACCGGAACGATCTGATAGCCAACCTGCAGATCGCTACAAGGCTCTCTGACAAGGCGAACAAGAGCCTGGTGATTTGGGCCGTAATCGATAAATACGAGCACCTGATCCTTAAGGATAGCAGCGTGGCGCAGACCGGGATGAAGAATCAGACGTGTGGGATCCATGAGGCGATGCAAAGCCTGCACCGCCCGCTCCGCGACGGGAACAACCCGGTCGGAGAGACGAACCGAGGCGCTGCCACGCTTGGTCGAGGAAACAGACATAACGGACACTCCTTCTGTGAGGTATGGGAAAAGCTGGGATCGGGCCTGGGTTGGAGAGCAATTTTGTAAGGGGCGCCGTGGCGCGCGGACGGCTTGGTGCAGACGTAATAGCCGGGATGGTCTTTTTCGAATTAGCTTCGACAAGTGTTATCCCGGCGCAGGTTGTGGTGGGGAGAGAAAAGCCTCAAGTGCGGTCATCCGTGTCCTCGACGTCGTCCGGGACTCCCGGGTAGATGTCGTCGAAACCTTCGTATCCGTCCCGTTCGCCGCATTCGTCCCATTGCTCCAGATGCTCCGGAATCGCTGGGTTCTCGGCGATTTGCCCGGACTCAACCGACGGAGGTGTCTTGCCGCGAAACTGGAAAACGCACCGCAGTCCCAGGTCTGGACGATCGAAGAGAATTGAGCCTGCCGGCAATTCATCGTTCGCCCCTGTTTCAAACACATACGCCCCTGGGAGGATTTGGCTAGGCGTCCAGCTCCTCGTCTCTGCCTCCATGACCCTGAACGCGTCGGCAGCCAGTGTCATCACGGTTGGCAGGTCGGGCTCCCGCACCTTATTGATTCGGGCGCGGATATCTCTGGGATTGTAGATTTTTCCTCGGTTGCCTTCATCCGAATCAGGGTCGACGAGCACGACCAATACCCCGTCATCTTGTGGATTGGCTGGCGGATTACTCTTGAAAAAAGCATGCCTGTAGACAATACGCCCGCAAGACCGGTGCTTTGCAAGAAGCAGTATGGCCTGTGCAGCCAACTCGCGATCAGAAACGTGGAGCTCTCGGGAGATATGAGTTTGAGTCTGGGACGCGGTCAGGGTCATCGGTCAGGATCCTTTCGCAGAAGGAACTGTCTTGGATGGTGTGAAACTTCTGAGCTCGCCATTTCCAGTGCTGGAGCAAATCAAGCAACCCTGCCGAGTACTGAGTATCCACATGCCGCCTTTAAAGGTGACCGGGCTTCTTGTTACTCAGAGGGTGAAAGGGTTATCTAAAATTCGCTCAGCAAAGGAAAAGGTAGGTTCACTGTAAGTTATAAAATCTGTTTGACATCTTGCAAGCATTTATGATGATTTGTGCATAAGGTCCTGAGGTAATTGTATAGACAATTTCAAACTGAACTAAGCGAATTGCCAATCCAATTAGAGGTCTGAATAGCTAAACAGGGTCGCCGCGTTATTACTAATTTAGACATTAAAGATAAGAAAGATCGCTCCGCTACCTCGCGCGAACTAACGCTAGTCCCTATCTTGGCATGAGACTTGGTAGCAAAGCGCCTCGACTCATACCGCCAATCGGTCTGGTTCATTACTATGATTACCCTATAGACAATTGCGCTTTCTCAGTTTGATTTAAACAGCAGCGAGAGCATGAATGCTCACTTGGGCCGCTAACTGTTTAGCTATGGCAATAAAGCCCTGCGAGACAGGATGATTTGGATCGGCTGCAACGATCGGCTTGCCTTGGTCACCGCCTACGCGAATAGCCGGATCAAGTGGAATTTCGCCTAGAAAAGGAACTCCTGTTTCTTCCGCCAATTTTTTACCGCCGCCATGGCCAAAAATATCTACACGCTGAGAAGCCTCAGTGGTGCCAGGTAATTGAAAATAACTCATATTTTCTACAAAACCAAATATAGGCACATTCATTTGTTTGAACATAGCCAAGCCTTTGCGCCCATCTAAAAGAGCAACGTCTTGCGGCGTAGTAACGATAACACCACCCGCTAATTGTGTTGCTTGCACCATGGTTAATTGGGCATCGCCAGTCCCTGGCGGCATATCGACTATTAGATAATCGAGTTCGCCCCAATCAACATCGCGCAAAAATTGTCTAATGGCTTTGTCTAACATAGGACCACGCCAGATAATTGGTGTTTCTTTAGCCACAAAAAATGCCATCGAAATGCATTTCACGCCATAATTTTCTATTGGTTCAAGGCGATTATCTTTTGCTTGTGGCTGCTGCTTATCAACACCAAGCATAAGCGGGACATTAGGACCAGTAATGTCAGCATCCAAGAGTCCGACTTTGGAGCCAAGATGAGCCAATGCTACAGCAATATTTACAGCTACTGTAGTTTTGCCAACGCCACCTTTGCCAGAAGTGACAGCAATAATATTTTTTATGCCCGGCACAGTTTCTTTGCCCTGTGGTTGTCGGCGTTGATTAGCGACATTGGCAGTTGATTCCATCTCTATTTCAGTTACTCCTGGTATGGCATGTAATGCTTCCTTGCAATCAGCTTCGATTTTTTCTTTAAGAGGACATGCCGGTGTAGTGAGTGTGAGTTTGAAATAAATCTTGCCTTTTTCGATTTTTATATCTGAGACCATGCCCAGACTGACAATATCTTGATGCAAATCAGGGTCCATCACTTTTGAAAGTGCTGCTGTTACTTGATCTTTAGTGATTTCGTCTTGCTTTATCCCGAACATATTATATGCGCTGCCTCGTCTGCGTTTCACTTGCCTCAACGCGCGTATAGACGCTCGCTTTGCGGACGGCTCCTCGCCGTCCTTCGCTCACTGTATCTCGTTCTAAACTTATCATATGCGCTGCCTCGTACGCGCGTGCCCCCTTCGTTCCACTTTGTTAGAAAATGCCTAATTGCATTTTGGCTTCTTCACTAGCCATTTGTCTTGGGTCCCAGCGGGGAGTCCAGACTAATTCTACTTTTGGCTCTTTCACCCAGGGCAATTTTTTCAAAGCCTGGTGCACTTGCCCTTGAATTACTGCACCTAATGGGCAAGCGGGACTGGTCAAAGTCATTTTGACCGTAACATTGCCTTCATTGATATCAACACCATAAACAAGTCCTAGATCAACTATGTTTACGCCTAATTCTGGGTCTATTACAGTCTTTAAGTTTTCGGTGACAACATCTTCTTGCAAAGTGGACATGGCAGGCATTCACCTCGATATTGAGCCAATTTCAATCATTGTTCAAAGCGGAATTTCTATAATTCCTGAGACAAATATGTCATAAAACGTCATTGAACTACAGAAGTATATTGAACATTTAAGCAAACATTCGGCTGGCTTCCCGGGCGCGGGTGTAGTAACCGCAATACTGAATATAAAGCTAGGGCTGAACTGGTAGCACAGCTATGCCCACAGTAATGGAATAAATTAATTTGGCATTGAAG
>Ga0207039_1038_pt2 | contig 27903 bp, 6 predicted proteins | sample Alteio_BWMinCont_74_FD_153264 | JGI IMG/M metagenome (GOLD analysis project Ga0207039, IMG submission 153264) | Enriched cells from forest soil in Barre Woods Harvard Forest LTER site, Petersham, Massachusetts, United States -... | ecosystem: Environmental > Terrestrial > Soil > Temperate forest >... | reverse complement strand
TGTCACATCTCGGACGCCCCAAAGGAAAAACTCTTAAATATACCGTTAAGCCAGCAGCCGATAGACTTAGACAATTGCTAACAAGTGATAAATCATCAGCTAAAGTGTTGTTTGCTGAAGATTGTATTGGTGAAGCAGCTATTAAAGCAGTTGAGCAGCTCAAGCCAGGGGATATATGTGTGCTAGAAAATGTCAGATTTTATCCCGAAGAAGAAAAAAATGATCCTGAATTTGCTAGAAAACTTGCATCACTGGGTGATATCTATGTAAACGATGCTTTTGGTACTGCTCACCGTGCGCATGCTAGCACGGAGGGTGTTACTCATTATCTGCGACCGGCTTTGGCTGGCTTTCTGCTAGAAAAGGAAATAAAAATGCTCAGTGAAACACTGGACAATCCAGCGCGTCCGTTTGCCACTATCATTGGTGGTGCTAAACTCTCTTCTAAAATTAGTGTACTGGATCGTCTATTAACGAAAGCAAATACCATTATTATTGGTGGTGCTATGGCATTTACTTTTCTGAAAGCAAGAGATTTAAACGTAGGTAAATCTTTAGTGGAAAATGATCAGTTGAATTACTGCTTGGAAATGGAAATAAAAGCCAAAGAGTTAAAAGTTGAGCTTATTCTTCCCTCAGATGTGATTTGTGCAAAAGAGATGAAAGCAAATGCCCCAAATTGGATTGCTACTGTGGATAAAATAGCTGATGATGCTATGGGTTTGGATATAGGCCCTGCCACAAGTAATGTTATCAAGGCGGCATTGGAACCTTGCAAAACAATTTTGTGGAATGGTCCAATGGGTGTGTTTGAAATGGCCGGTTTTGAGAATGGAACTTTTACTCTGATTGACGAACTTGTTTCTTTACATAAACGCGGTTCTAAAGTAATTGTTGGCGGTGGTGATTCTGTAGCCGCTCTTAACGTTAAAGGTATAGATGAAAAGCAACTGACCCATATTAGCACCGGAGGTGGTGCTAGCTTGGAATTACTTGAAGGTAAAGAATTGCCTGGAATAGCTTGTCTTGATGATGCGGAGAAAGCAGCTACTTGTTCAGCCTAGAAAACTCATTTTATACAAGATTGGCTAGCAAACGCCTGCAGTTTGGCGCTTGGTTATTTGCTTTATTCTTCTATATGCTCATTTTTGGAACAATGATTGAAAGAGCTTTGGCGCAGAGTGACTCACAGACAATAGCCGATAATCATAAGCTATTGTCTGCTAGACAATTACTTATTGAAGGTACTGACTGCTTACACAATAATCAAACTCAGCAGGCCAAGCTAAAATTAGAAAATGCTTGTGAAATTGCTCCAGATCTACCGCAAGCTCATCATCAATTGGGTATTGCCCTAGCCAAGCTTGGTGATAATGAGGGAGCAATAAATGAATTTTCCACGGCTATTAAACTCGATCCTAGCAGTGCGGCAAGTTTGTTAAATTTAGCTGCCGTGTATCAAACTTCGGGAAACATCGAACAAGCTAAAGCAACCTATCAAGAGTTTGTTAGTCGTTTCCCTCAGGATAAAGATGTAAGTAAAATACGTGCTTTGATTGCAAGCCTGGAAGTGCCAGCTTCTGCTTTTAATAAAGCAACTACTCCGGGTGGGAATATTAAGGGTGTCCAAGGTTCAGATATTGGCGCTAATAGCGATTTAGACAAAGGCGAGGTTAAGGATCTAGGTTCTTCAAATAAGAGGGCTGATGGTGATTATTATGCAGAAATTTCACGCCGAGGTATTTGGCTTTGGCCTAAGGACCGCCTGCCGGTAAAAGTTTATATTGAGCGCGCCAAACCTAGTAACGGTGCATCCGCGCAATATATTTCTATTTTGAGAGATGCCTTTAGAGATTGGGCAGCTGGCAGCCATGGACTTCTAGATTTTAGCTTTGTTGAGGCGGCTAACAAAGCTGATATTGTTTGTAGTTGGAGCAAAGATAAATCGAAGTTTGAAAATAGTAGCGAGGCTGCAAGTTCAAGAGTTTGGGCTAAGAATGAAATGCTCGATAAAGGGGAGATTGAAATTTTAACTGTATCTGCTAATGATTCAAGTCCAATTACTGAAAATCAAGCTAGAGCCACATCGCTTCATGAGGTGGGCCATATTATTGGTTTGACTGGGCACTCTGCTGATCCCCAAGACGTTATGTATATTTCTGCTTCTTTGAAAGATACTTGGACTAAACTCTCTAGTAGGGACATAAACACAATAGTACGTTTGTATTCTTCGAGTAGACGGTAATCCTTGAGTATAAAAGAATAAAACTTATCGTAGGTCATTATGACTTTAGGACAGAATCATAGTTTAGTTAATACACGGATAGATCAAAGAAAGCGCATGACGCTAGTATTAGCTATTACGCTATCACTTATGGTGTTAGAAATCGTTGTTGCCCTATTTAGCAAGAGCTTAGCTTTGCTTGCTGACGCTGGGCACATGTTGACTGATATTGGTGCTCTTACACTTGGTTTAATCGCAATTTGGTTCGCTGGTAAACCGCCGACTGCGGGCAAGACTTACGGATATTATCGAAGCGAGATATTGGCCGGCTCCATCAATGCTTTTTTGCTTGTGGCTGTTTCAATCTTTATTATTAGTAGCGCATGGCAACGTTTAAGCGATCCGCCTGTAATAGCGCCAATGCCGGTACTTTTGGTAGCTATCTTGGCGCTGATCGTCAATTTAGTTTGCTTGCGACTATTGAGTAGTAAAGGCGAAGCAAACATAAATTTAAAAGCGGCTTCTCTTGAGATGTTTAGCGATGCTTTGGCGTCAATAGGGGTAATTTTTTCCAGTTTGATTATTTTCTTCTTTCGCTGGTATCAGGCGGATGCTCTAGTTAGTCTCTTTATAGGCTTTTTTATATTGGGCCGCACGTGGAATCTACTTAGCGAATGCACGAATATTCTAATGGAAGGAACGCCGCCTCATGTTGATCTAGAGTCGTTGAGAAGCTCGGTGCTGAAGGTACCTAATGTAATCGGTATTCACGACATGCATGTTTGGACAATTACATCAGGATTGGATGCAATGTCCGCTCATATTTTGGTGAACAAAGAAGCTAATCAAGATAAGGTATTAGATATGGTTACTGAAGTTTTATATGACAGATTCAATCTGAATCACACTACTATTCAAATAGAACAGGCATCCTGTGAAAAGGACGCCTGCTCTTAAGAGACCAATATTAAAAACTGACTTACAGTTATTTTTGACTAACTGCCTGAGGTGTTAGTTTTTTCACAACATCATTTGTGATATCAGTGCCACTATCTAGAACTGTTTTACCACCCATAAATAAACCTTCACCACTAACTACAAGATCTAAACCCTTTTCGCGGCCAACTGCATTAACAGCTTGCATTATTGAATCTCGAACAACAGCATTTTGACTTTGCACCAATTCAGCTAATGCTTGCTGTTTGGCTCTAATTGAAATTTGTGCATTATCTATAGCCTTCTGCACTTCATCAGCTGACTTCTTTTGATCTTTCATTTCCTGAATTTGTTTGTTTGCGTCGTCCAAATCTTTTCGCAATTGACTTTCTGCTGTAGCTTTCAAAGTTTCTGAGCCAGCTGCTGCAGGGAAGGATGCTTTAACTAGCGGTTCGTTAAAATAACCAATTTTCACAGACACAGAGGAAGCTGATCTCTGAGCTAGAACAGGCATCATTGTAATTAATGGGATTGATAGCAAACTAAGTGAATAGGTGAGCAGTTTTTTCATGAAAAATAACCTCTAAACTAATGTCCGATAATATATTATTGTTGAGTGACAACTATATACAGTAACGTACCACTAAAAAGTTGTCATTAAAACTACCTTGAGGGTAGAAAATAGTTCAATTGTTTTGCAACGATTCCTCTTTGGACTTGGCAGGTTCTGAATTAGTTTTTGTAGCAGAATCCAATTGAATCTCAGTAGCAGGAGGTTCTGAGTTAGTTTTTGTAGCAGAATCCAATTGGATCTCAGCAGGAGAAGGTTCTGAATTAGTCTCAGCAGCAGGAAGTGCTGAATGAGGCTCGGCGGAACGGCTAGGCGGTTCTGGCATACCCGAAGACTGGTCTACTTGATTGACATTCACGTCTTTTAACTGCTGTTTTAATTTATCGATTGAAGCATTGTAAGTCGGTTTAGCGAGAGTCATTCTCACTCCGCCAAATAAACGAAAGTCCATACCGCTTATGCCCTGGACGCCATTACCATTCCAGTTGAAAATTGGTTCAGCGCGAATAAAGCCGACCAAATTAGGCAATTTTGGTATCGGATGTGATACTTCAAAATCACAAACAATTGAGTTGTTGCTCTGGTTAGGAATTGCATCGTTAAAAGGCGGATGGCGAAAGTTTGTTACTAGCGTGCCAACTGCTGTAAACATCCATGAGCCTCTTGTATATAGACTGCCGATTGTATAAAAAGGATCTATTTCACGTGTAGGTGCGACAAAGTAATATTGTCCACGCATTTGTAATAGCAAGTTGGCATAAACAATAAGACGTGGGCTTACAAAGCGAGTGAGGGTTATGCCGGGAATTAAGTCAGCTTGGTGTAAATGACTTGATTGCCATAATTCACGAGCTTGGAAATCTAGTTGGAGATTTGTTAAAGGGCTAATAGTGAAATCACGTCTCAAACCTCCAGCCAATGATTGAGTTGTCGGAAAGGTTAATTGATGATGTCCGACAAACACGTCTTTAATAACGAAATAATTGCAATAAATACTAACTTTTTTAAACGTCTCATAGCCTAACGTGACATTTGGCAATATACGGTAAACGTAATCTGATACGTAGCGGGTGCGCGAAAAGAAGACATTGGATTCATAACGCTGAGATGTTTCGGCTGACACATTGAACCACAAGCGGTTCGGTAAATTCTGAAACAAGTAATAAGTGTAACCAGGGCTGAGCAACTGTTGCTCGCGATTCATATTAACCGGCGTCAAGTCTACCGGCGTTAAACTTGGCAATTCAATTGGAGACAAGCTGGTTGGTTCTCCTTGAGAACCGGATACTCCAATAAAAGAAAAAATAATAAAGAAGAAAGCAACTGAGCAAAGAGCTTTTGCCAATTGGATCCGTTGTGTCATTTTGCCGAGCTTTCTAATTAACGTATTAGCGAATAGCAGATGCTTTCGCAGACTATGATAGCATTTTAAGCCTATTATCCAATCAAGCTTTTTATCAACTTTTTGCTATTTCAACAAAGTCAAAGCAATGAGGCTATTAAGATGTCAATATGAGATATTTTAGCTGCCTTTCAATACCTATATTCCTTAAGTCGCTCAATGGCTCGCTACCAGCATTAGGAATATAAGCATTACTAGCAGAATTCACAGAGAGATTAGTGGACGCAGTGTTAATAGCGCCAGAGGCACCAATGCTGCCTGTGCCAGATATTAAACATTAGTAGCGCAATTATTTATCAATTATTTTCTCTCCTGCTTGATCTAATTCAGACCAGCCTTTATTGGGGGTTTCAGAAGCGTTTCCAGAAGAAACTTCAGAAGAAGGTTGAGAAGAAGATTCAGGAGAAGTTTGAGAAGAAGATTCAGGCATATGTCCAGTCTGATCAGGATGAAGTTCTTTCAATTGTTGTCTAAGATTTTCAATATCCGAATGCAAAGCCGGTTTAGCAAGAGTGAGACGAATGCCGCTGAATAAGCGAAAATCAAAGCCGCTTATTCCAGGATAGCCATGGCTGCTCCAGTTCCAAATCGGCTCTGCTCTAATGAATGCTACCAAGTAAGGCATTTTTGGTATTGGATGTGATACCTCAAAGTCAGCAACGATAGAATTATTGCTGACGGGTGGAATAGAATCATTGAAGGGTGGGTGGCGGAAGTTGGTGACTAGAGTGCCAACTGTGGAAAACATCCACGCTCCTTTTGTGTGCAAAAACCCCAATGTATAGAAAGGATCTATTTCTCTAGTGGGAGCAACAAAATAATTGGCGCCGCGCATTTGCAATAAGATGTTGCTGAAAAGAACTGAGCGCGGACTCAAAAAGCGCGTCAGAGTAAAACCCGGAATTAAATCAGCCTGATGTAAATGAGTACTTTGCCATAATTCTCGTGACTGGAAATCTAGTTGAAGATTGGTACGCTCGTTAAGTGTAAAGTCTCTCCGGAAACCTAAAGCCAATGATTGCGTGGTGGGAAAGGTTAATTGATTATGACCAACAAATACGTCTTTAATTACGAAGTAATTAGCATAAATATTGATTTTTTTGAAGAGTTCATAGCCGGCAGTAATGTTTGGTGTTTCGCGGAAGACATAATCAGAGCGATAATTTGTTTTTGAGAAGAAAACGTTTGATTCATAACGTTGAGAAGTTTCTGCTGATAAATTAAACCAGAAACGACTCGGTAGCTTCTTAAACAAATAGTAAGTCATTCCTGGTTTAAGCAGTTCACGCTCACGAATGATGCCAATTGGTGTTATATCTGTAGGTGTTAAACTTGGTATTGTCGGTGCCTGAGCCAATTGAATTGGTTCCAGCATTGCCGGCTCGATTGTATGAAATGCTTGTGCCCGAACAGATCTTGGTAGACATATGAATAGCCAAATTATTGCCCAGGCAACAATATTAAACGTGGCACTATATCCAGGCAATTGAGAAGTTTTTTCCTTGTCTAAAAAAACGGACTAATTATTGATAAGCATTGCCCCGCTGGCATTTTATGCATAATACCATAAATTAATTTAACTTCTTACTGATAAACTTACTGAAGGCTTGAGTGGCTAATTTATCTACCCATGTCAGCTGAATCAAATTGCTCAGCTGTGCTGGCAAATTGTCCTAAAAGAACAGCCCCTTTTAATAGTCTATCTACAGTCATCCTATCTTGCTTATCAGCAGAGACAATTAATTGGTGGAGTGGTTTGATGGTATTAAGAGCAGAAGCAACAGAAAAATCAGCCATAAAGGCTTTAATTGTATTATTGTGCAAATCTATCTCATGTGGATTGCGATAGTTTACAGAATGGCAGTTGACATTTAGCTGTTTAAAATCTTTGCTATTTTGCCTGGTTAAGACAAGCATGCGCCCAGGTTCCATAACTAGCTTTTGTTTGTCGACAATAACGGTTATTTGTTTTGGTCTGGATTGGTCCAAGTCATAGAGCACGACATCAGCCCCAGATTCCATCACAAATACAGTCGCTCCGGGTGATATATATATATTGGCTTCGTGAGTGCCAACAATGATATTGCTTTGTGGGCTAAAGAGAATATTGCCCTTGTCAATATTTAAGTAATTGTTTAAACCCATATTGTTACCGGCTAGAAGTATGCCATTGTGAAAGAGCCGATTTACTTCGTCGCCTTCGAAAGTAGCGGCATAGGTTTTTGCTCCATCTATGAAGCGACTTTGAACATTATCTGATTCTTGGGAGTTTGCATCATTCGCATCTTCGAGAAGATTTATATTTATATTGGCATAGCCGAATATTTGGGTTTGATCAGTTGCCGTGAGAGAAGGAATGGTGATAATTGAAGATGATCCAGAAGAATTTGATTCATCAAAAAATGCCACAGATCCACCTGAATTAGAAGAAGTACTTCCATTAGATGGCGATGGCGGAGGTGTTGGCGGCACATAACCAGTAATATTGCCGGCTGTACCATTGCCCGTAAGATTACCACCGTTACCGACTATGAATGCCTGTGGTGATGTGGTGATAATTGAAACAATACCATCGCTGCCCACGCCGTTATGTGAGGTATTAACGCTGTCGCCCGATGAATCGACGCCATTGAGAACAAGAGTATAGCTAGAAGTGGTGACATTGCCGCCATTGCCCCCTGAGTTAGTGGAAGCGGAGCTAATATAGTTTCCAGTAATGGCTTGACCAGGGGAGCTGATATTAACTGTGCCACCAGAAGCGCCACTACTACCATTGGCATTAATATTGCCAAAGGTGACACCATTAGCACCGCTGATAGTAACTGAGCCTGCATTATGACCTGTTCCAGAGCCATTAGTAGTAATATTATTAAGACTAACAGCACCACCATTAGCAGTAATAGTAACCGCACCGCCAGAACCGGTGTTAGATGAAGTATCAATAGGTAAGCAGAAATCAAGATTACCAACTTGAGTTTGTATACTGACAGAAGAGGCAGTGGGCTCTATGCAACCAATCAGTTGTTTAACATTAACAGTGACAGAGCTTGTACCGCCATTAAGAGTTATAGCCTGATTAGCGTCGATAACACCGCCATTGCCGCCAGTAATAGAAACAGTGCCAGCAGTAGTATGGTTGAAATTTACATCGGCACCACTAGCTGTAGCAAGCAGTTGACTGCTAACACCAGAGACATCAGGACCCATATTTACCGTTAGTGTAAATGAATTTCCTGCGTCATTGCTTTGTACAGAGAGATTATTAGCAGTGGCAGTAACTATGCCGTTGTCATTAAGGGTAGGGGTAGTTATTGTCACCCCAGTGCCGCCGGTGATGGTGTTGCTAGTGGCTACCGTGACGCTGCCGCTAGTACCGCTTGTCATAGTTAAAGTACCGGCACTGGTTATGTTAGCAGTTGTAGTAATCGTTCCACTGGCAGTATCCGTTGTAATGGCGATATTGCCACTGGTGCTGGAGATATTTCCTAATGTAAGATTACCAGTGCCAACGGTTATTGTTACACTGGAGCCAATACCATTGACTATGCCGGTTAAGGCGCCTGTAGTACCGGTGCTACCAGTAACGCTTATAGCCTGACTAGTGCTGGCCGGGGTGAAAGTTATATTGCCCAAGCTACCACTGCCAGTATTAGCCGAAACAGTGCCAGCTAAAGAAACTGTTTCTGTCGCACCAGCAGTATTGTATATATTGACAGTGCCCCCATTTCCGGAGCCTGGAGCATCAGCATTTATATTGCCACTGACAAAGCTGTTAGAACCGCTAGCACCAATGATAAAAGGATGGGATGTATCATAATATTTAATAGTGATATTACCACCGCTACCAGTGCCGGCACCACTAGCATTTAGGGCTTGACTAACTTGTAGAGTAGAAGTAACGCCTGCATTACCAGCAGTTAGAGATATATTGCCACCCTTGCCGTCAGTGCCCAATGGTCCAATATTTATTGTTGAGCCAGAACCAACTGTGAGATTTTGACCAGCAACGACTGTAACTGAACCGCCGTCTCCAGTGGTAGAGCCACCTGAGCCGCCAGTAGCCGAGATGGCAATACCAGAAGAGGAACCATTGCCTAAGCTAATGTTAGAAGAAGAGCCAAGAGCTTCGATGGTAATAGAGCCACCGTTGCCAGTGGAGCCACCATTTGCATGCAGTGTTTGAGTAGTACCTGTAAAATTGAGATTATTGGAAGCAAGCATGCTGATACTGCCACCTTGACTGCTGCCTGTGCCATTAGCACTAAGCGTAAAGCTGCTGCTGTCGGCAATAGTAGCGCCCGTGATAGAAAGAGTCCCGCCTTGATAATTTCCTGAGCCAGAAGCGCTGACACTCAAAGTGCCGCCACCCAAGGTGATTGTGCCGAGTGGAGTACCGGTAGAACCACCAAGTAGCGTAATTGAGCCACCAGCACCACCACCAGCACCAGGAGCAACGGAAACATTAGTGAGAGTTGCGAGTGTAATACCACCAGAGCCGCTATTGGTTATAGATATTGTGCCGCCGCCGCCGCCGGCTGTTGGTCCACCGTTAGCCGTAATTGTTCCTGTTGTGCCATTAGTCGAAGCAGAGCCAATATGAAAGGCAGTGGAGCTATTGGTTATGATAGAGACCGACCCACCGACATTGGATCCAAGACCAGTATCTATAATGGCGCCGCTGACATAATTGTTACCTGCTGTCATACTTATTGTGCTGCCAGGCCCTGACACCGTACCTACAGATATGGAGGCGTTGACAGTAGAGCCAGCGGAGAAATTGCCAGAAGAAATTGCCCCACTGCTGTTTATTGTTACGCCTGAGCCAACAGACGGAGTAGCAGTAGCCAATGTGATATTGCCACTTCCACCAGTGCCACCTGTTGATGAAACATTACCAAGATACATGTTTGTCACAGAGGCAGCGCCGGCAAATACACTAATGTTTCCATTAGTGCCGCTGCCAAACCCGCCTGAAGTAATTGGCATGGAGTCGTTTCCTGGCATAACAGTGCCAGCGTTCGCGCCAGTGCCGGCAAAAGCAACTACCACAATATTACCGCCATTTGTATTGCCGGAAGAAGTATTGGACAATAATGAACAAGACGCATTATTGCTTAAATACATTGCCCCACCAGTAGCCGACCCACCGGTTATATTTAAAATCCCAGAGCTTGGTGTACCAAAAGCAGCACCGGCAACAAGGGTTATTGCGCCGCCTGAAGTGGTAAGGCTGACAGGTCCATTATTAAAATTAATATCTTCACTGCTAGCTATAGTTATATTGCCACCAGAAGTGGTTATATTTCCATTAGCAAAAATGGAACCAGAACCTGTCGGTGTGCCGATGCTCTGAAAATTGCCGGAAGAAATAGCTCCATTGACAATGGTAACACCACCGGAAGTAACACCAGGAGTGGCTGTTGCCAAAATGACGTTGCCGCCACCACCAGAACCACCGGTTGTGTTTATGGTATCGACAAGTAACGATGTATTTGTACCAAAATTCGTAGCTCCAGCCATGGCAATTACATTGCCATTAGTGCCACTGCCACTGCCACCAGAGTTGATAATAAATCCATAAACAGGACCCATAATGCCAGCATTGCCACCAGTGCCACCAAAGGCCATTAGATTTATATTGCCGCCATTGGTATTACCGGAAGATGTTGCAGATGATAGGGTGAAATTGCCGTTATTATTGAAGCTGGTTCCTCCCCCAGTGGCAGAACCATCACTAATGTTTAAAATAGATCCTGAACCTGGTGTGCCGAAGCTTGCTCCAGCCACGAGTGTAATGGTGCCGCCAGAGGTGGTAATGTTATTAGCTGTGTTAAGATCAATATCTTCGCTGCTGACAATTGCCACATTACTGCCAGCAGTAGTTATATTTCCACTTACATTAATAGAGCCGGAACCTGTCGGTGTGCCCACACCTTGAAAGCCGCCTGAAGTGATGGCACCATTGAGGATGGCAACTCCACCTGATGTTACGCCTGGCGTTGCTGTAGCAAGAGTGATATTGCCACCCCCACCGGTACCGCCAGTTGTATTAACACCACCCATGAGTATGGTTGCACTACTGCCAAGATTAGTCGTGCCGGCCAAAATGATAAGGCTGCCATTACTGCCGCTGCCGTTTCCTCCCGAGAGCATTGTTATACCGAAAGGAACTGCAACCAAGCCAGCATAAACACTACTCGGGCCGGCAAATGCTATTAAATTAACATTGCCACCATTTTGACTGCCGGAGGTGGTGCTGCTGGAAACGGAAGTAAAAGAGGTGATAGCTCCTACATTGTTCAAACTTCCAGCAAGATCTATCCAGCCGCCGGTTGCGCTGCCGCCATCAATGGCCAAAGTAGCTGCGCCTGGAGAGGTAAAATCGGCCCCAGAAACCAGAGTAATAGTGCCACCGTTGCCAGTAGATGAACTGGTGTCGATTACCCCACCACCTATACCAATATTGCAACTACTGATAATTGCTATGTCGCCACCGCTGGTGGTTATACCATTGGCTATTTGAATAGTGCCGGAGCCCGAAGGCGTGCCCACGCCCTGAAAGCCGCCCGAGGTAATGGCACCATTAAGGATCGTCACCCCGCCTGAGGTTACTCCCGGTGTTGCTGTAGCAATGGTAACATTGCCACCGCTACCGGTACCACCAGTTGTATCTATAGCATTTAAAAAAATTGAAGTATTGGCGCCAAAACCAGTGGCGCCAGCCATAACAAGGATATTGCCGTTATTGCTCGTGCCACTACCACCGGTGCTAATGGCAGCATTACCTGAAGAACCAAAGATACTACCAGAATTGCTTGCTGAACCGGCAAAGGCAATTAATGTGACATTGCCGCCATTGCCGCCAGCATTAGCAGAGGATAAAGTGACATTGCCATTATATAATTGTCCGCCAGTAGTAGAGCCACCACTAATGTTTAGGGTATTAGATCCACTAGGTGTGCCGAATGCTGCTCCAGCTATGAGCGTAATTGCTCCACCTGAAGTAGTATAAGTTGAATTAGTAAAGTAAATGCTTTCACTACTAGCAACGGTGACATTGCCGCCGGAAGTAGTTACGTTTCCGTCCATACCAATAGTACCAGAGCCTGTTGGCGTACCGGTGCTTATAAAATTACCAGAAGAAATAGCACTGTTACTATTGATGCTAACCCCATTAGAAGTTACCCCTGGTGTAGCAGTAGCAATAGTTATATTACCGCCACCGCCTGTACCGCCGGATGTATTTAAAGTTGAGAAATTCGCCGAAGCATTTTCGCCAAAATTTATTGCACCAGATAGAGCAAGGATATTGCCATTTGTTCCACTACCACTACCACCGGTGCTGATTGTCAGAGCTCCTTCACCAACTACACCAGAGTTTGTTCCTGTGCCGGCAAAGGCAATTAGTGTTACATCACCGCCATTTCCTCCACTATTAGCTGTTGAAAAAGTAGCATTATTTCTAATTTCTCCACCAGTGCTTGAAGCACCGCTAATATTTAAAGTAAAGCCTGCTCCAGGTGTACTGAAGGCTGCGCCAGCTATAATTGTAAATGTTCCACCAGAAATGGCATTATTTGTAGCATTAAAATATATGTCTTCACTACTAATAACAGCAACATTACCACCGGATGTAGTGATATTGCCATCCATGGCAACAGAGCCAGAACCTGTAGGTGTGGCTACGCCTGTAAAAGTACCGGAGGTAATTGCTCCACTGCTACCAATACTAATGCCCCCGGAGGACACAGCGGGTGTAGCGCTAGCAATAGTAATGTTACCACCACCGCCTGTACCACCAGTTGTGTTGATGCCGAGAAATGTTGCTGATATGCTAGTGCCAAAATTAGTAGCTCCGGCTAGAGCAAGAATATTACCATTAGAGTTGCTACCACTGCCGCCAGTACTTATAGCAGCACTACCACCAGTACCAAATATCGCACCAGAATTTGTTCCCGTACCAGCAAAGCCAATTAAAGTGACATTGCCGCCATTACCACTGGCATTGCTAGAAGATAAAGTGATATTACCGTTCTCTAGCTGTCCACCAGTAGTAGAGCCGCCACTTATATTTAAAATGTTTGATCCAGTAGGTGTGGCGAAAGCAGCACCAGCAATCAGAGTAATTGCTCCGCCAGAAGTAGTACAATTTATGCTGGTAAAGTAAATATCTTCGCTGCTGGCAATAGTGACATTACCACCTCCGGTAGTTATATTGCCTAATATAGCAATAGAGCCTGACCCGGTAGGTGTGCCCGCACTTTGAAAATTACCTGAACTAATGGCGCCAGTGCTGGTATTAATAATTACTCCGCCAGCTGATTGTCCAGGTGTTGCTGTAGCAATAATGACATTGCCGCCACCACCGGTGCCACCGCTGGTATTGATACTGCCCATATTTATTGATGCGTTTTGCCCATATCCAGCGCCACCAGCTATCATGGTAATATTACCATTAGCGCCTGCGCCAGCGCCACCGGTTGTTATTGTTACCCCACTGGGGACAAAAATTTGCCCTGTTGAGCTACCGTTGCCGGCATAAGCAATTAAAGTGACATTGCCGCCGGAGTTGCCGCTTTGAGTGGTAGAAGTATTGAAAGCACTGATTGCTGTGCCGCCGCTGAGCGAACCGGAAAGGTCAATATAGCCGCCAGTTGAAGCTGCAGTGACAGCGCCAGTGCTGTTATTGTATGTTGCCCCTGCAATCATAGTTACAGCTCCACCAAGAGCGCTGCTGCTGCCAGTAGTAATAGAAACAGCACTGCCAGGAGTAATGATATTTGTTTCAGCAATAATTGCGGTCGGATTGCCAGCTGTAAAATCACCATTAGCAATGGTGACGCTGCCACTATTATTGAAAAATACAGGGTCACCGGATATATTCATGTTGCCAGTAATTAAATTGGCTGTATTAGCGCCAAAATGAGCTGCACCGGCTGTGATGTTTACTGTGCCTGTTACTTGTCCTAAAGTGCCTATAACTGTGCCACTACCGGAATTGATATTGAGTTGCTGCGAGAGCCAGTTACCGTCTGTGATATTTAAATTGGCTGTGCCACTGTATGTGGCATCACGTATATTGATATTGCCCTGCAAAGCTTGAATTATGCCGCCAGTGCTTATAATATTGATGTCTTTAGCACTGGGGGCGTTAAATAATACATTGCCGTTGCTACCAGTAGCAGCTATTAAGCCAGTATTGGTGAAATTGCCAGTCCCGGCGGTGAGGGTCACACTCGTACCGCTTATGATTGCTTGCGTAGGAGTGAGACTTGCTGAGTTCGCAGACCCGGCGAACATAGGCTCAGAGACCCTTGCTCCTACACCGGTTGCCGATATATTGGACGGACTTATGTTGGAGATTGACCCACCGGCGTTAATAGATAACGCACCAGAAGGAGAAGTGATACTGCCTTGATTAAGCACATTGCCCACAACATTTAGATTAAGTGCACTTGAAGAGAAGATATTGCTAGAGCCAGATAAGCTAGAGAGCATATTGGCAGAAAGACTATCACCCACAGAGCCTGAGCGTCCGACAGTTAGTGAACCAAAATCCACAGTTGAGCCTGTATTAGCGGCAGACTGTAGAACATCCAAAGTGCCAAATATTTTTGATGTACCAGTAACGTTTAGGGCATTGCTTGATGTATAGCCAATTGTATCAACGGTGACATTCCTTGATACCACTAAAGAAGAAAGAGAGCTGGTTTGCCCCTGCTCTAATGTCAGCAAGCCGCCAGAAGCAGTGCCACGATTAGTTAAAACAAGAGTTTGCTGCCCAGACGTAATCACCTGTTCGGCAGCGGCGTATTGAGCTGCTGTCAATTTTTCGCCGGCAGTAATGGTCGTTGTATGTCCACCAATAACCTGGTCATTGGCACCAAGATATCCACCAGTAATAATTTTAATTCCAACCAGGCTGGAAGTGGCAGTAAGAACTTTAGCACTGGAACTTAAATTAAGTCCAAAAGCATTAGATATAGCGGCGTCCCCCAGCAAAGAGCCGGAAGCATTGGTACCTAATGTTACAGGTTGATTTCTAGCGATATTTTGTACGGGTGCATGCAATGCGCCTAGACCAGAAGAATTTTCTGAAGGGGCTAGATAACCAATGTGAGAGTCATGTTCTTTATCGGCGTGAAAAGATAAGAAGTTATTGTCATTACCTGAAGGCGCGGGCTTATATAAAAATCGAAAGTCATTTTTCCAGAGATTGCGCGGAGAAGCCTGCTGGTTGAGATTAGTAGGTGAGATAGACGAGAGGTGTGTGTAATCAAGCCAATGATGAAAATGAGAGAATGAATGTTGAGAGCTGGAAGGTCGCTGAGAATGAGGACGACTAGCTGAAGTAAACTGCTGGTTGAAATTATTAATATGATGATGAAATGAATTCTGTCCGCTGCCTGAACCAGGGGGACTTGTACTTATACCGCTCCAATGTTTTGAGGCGCCAGCGCTAGGGGAGTTTGCCCCGGGTTGAAAGCTGCCTGGATGTGCAAAAACAGCAATAGAGAGGGTCTGCCCCCCCAGCCATACCAAGCATGCCAATGTTGACGCTAACTTTCTAATGATGATATATCTCTCTCATTGACCCAACTGCAAAGCAGTATCTACTTCTAATTAACTTAGCTTCTCAATACCGCTTTTTTTATCTGCGCCGCCATTTAAAGTTATCCCCGCAATTGCCGTTGTTAAAACATGTAAAATGTTAAAAGCTTAAAAATCACCTGGGCAAGGATATTGACAAAAAATTATCGGCCCATGTCGGCATTTTGTAAATCTTGAGTAGATTGGGAGAAGTTGCCTACAATCTGGGCACTTTTCCATAATTTTTTCTAGAGTGGACTGATCCTGTTTATAAGGAGAGGTGGTCAATCGTCGCAGGGGTTCGATGTTATTTATGGCAGAGATTAGTGAGAAATTAGCAGAAAAGGCTTTGATATTGCCAGAGAGGATTTGCTCAGGTCTGGCATAGGCTACCGACTGGTAGTTGGCTTGCATACTGCCTAGATTTTTAATATTTTGATTGGTTAAGGCGAGCATATGTCCAGGCTCCATAGCCAACTTTTGTCTATTGACTGTGACAGAAACCTGATTTGGTTTGGTCTGGAGGAGGTCATAGACAACAACATCATTGCCGGATTTCATAATAAATACAGTGGCTCCAGAACCAATGGAGATATTACCTTGCTGAGCGGAGACAACAATATCTCTGTCTGGGGTGAGCAGGATATTACCTTTTTCAAGTCCTAAATAGCGATTGCCACTATCGGCTGAGAGAATAACGCCATCTTTAGAGAGACTGGCTATTTCATCGCTGCCAAAATGGAAAGCAGAGATGGTTGTGCCAGCAATGAATCTAGTATTTATCCCTCTTTGGTTATTGTCGGCAAGTTCAGAATCGTTATATTGTTCATCATTAGATTCTTCAAGATCGAGATTTAAATTGGTAAAGCCAAGTATTTGAGTTTGGTCTGTAGCAGTAAGAGAGGGCAGCGGAGCGCCACTAGATTGAACAGAGAGGAAAGAGATTGTAATTAATGGACCAGATGGTGTAGAGGGAGCCGGAGTGGGGGGAGTTGGCGGTGGGGGAATAAAACCATTTGTTTGGATTGCATTACCAATTGTCAGTCCACTGCTAATATTTACCGTGCCGGCAGACACATTTAGTAGGGCTAAGGTTGTCGGGTCCAAAGCGCCTATTCTTACGGCATCGCCGGCGTGGATTGTGCCAGATCCATCTAAGTTGACAGCCTCACCAACGCCACCATTAAATCCGATCAGTCCAGAAATATTGCCATTATTGGTAGCTTGCACTAAACTGCCGGGATTAAATGTTACAGTGAGAGGGGCAGAGCCAGCCGGCTGTTGACCTTGAAAGAGTATATTGCCGCCATCACCGGTAGTGCCATTAGCAGTAAGCGAACCATTAACAACCTGATTGCCATCGGTATTATTGCCATAACTAGTGACGGTAATAAAGCCACCATTAACGCCATTGGCATTGATATTACCAGCTGTACCGTTGCCGGTAGTGTTGCCGCCGCCACCGATTGTGAATACCAGAGGAGAAGTGGTAGTGATTGTAACAGTGCCACCATTACCACTAGCAGACTGTGTATTGACACTATTGCCAGATCCATCAATGCCATTTAATACTAAAGTGCTGCTAGTAGTGGTGACGTTGCCACCATTGCCACCGGTGATACCTGTGCTAGTAGCGCTGATATAGTTGCCAGTAATAGCTTGACCAGTGCTGGTTAAAGTGGCAGAGGCGCCAGAAGCCCCATTGCTGCCATTGGCATTGATATTAGCGAAAGTAATGCCATTGCCGCCGGTGAGACTAACAGAACCGGCAGTATTGCCAGAACCAGAGCTATTAGTAGTGATATTAGAAGTATTGACTGTACCATTTGAGGCAGTCAAAATGACAGAGCCGCCGTTATTGCCAGTGGAATTAGTGGCAACGTTAGCAAGGCTAATATTGCTGCTGCCGGCAGAGATGTTGACAGCTCCCCCAGAAGCACCAGAGGTGCCAATAGCGCTAATATCATTGGTAATAGAGATGCCGCTATTGGCAGTAATGGTAATAGCGCCGGCAGTATTGCCAGAGCCAGAACCATTGGAAGTGAGAGTATTGCCAATATTGATAGAGCCACCATTGGCAATGATTGTAATAGCACCCCCGGAAGCAGAGCCAGAAGAAGTATTAACGCCATTGCATAAGACAATGCCACCGACCTGAGTAGTAATAGAAACAGAGGAAGCAGTAGGCTCAACGCAACCTATTAGTTGTTGAACATTAACATTGAGGGAGTTAGAGCCGGCATTAAGAATAATGGCGTTATTAGTGGAAATGACACCATAATTACCGGAGCCACCGCTAATAGTAATCTGACCAGGATTAGTATTGTTAAAGTCAACATTGCCAGCTGTAGCAGTCATGGTGCTACCATTGCCCAAAGCGACATTGAGCACATAACCGCCACCATTGCTTTGCACAACCACATTGCCAGCAGTAGCAGTGATAGCGCCATTATTGGTGAGAGAAGGAGCAGTTACAGTTACGCCAGTGCCGCCTGTAACAGTGTCACCAGAGGCAACAGTAACAGCACCAGAAGTTGAGCCGCCTGTTAAATTAACTGATGTACCGGCAGTAAGATTTCCACCAATAGCGATATTACCGGTATTGGCGGTTGTAGATAGAGACACAGCACCGGAAGAAGCAAGAGTAGAGGTAGTTGTAATTGTATTGTCATTATTCACTGACAAGCTAGAGAAAGTATCACCGCCAGAAGCAAGACTTAAAGCACCGGTATTTACAACCGTGGCGCTACCTGTAGTATTAAGAGTTAAGCTTGGAGTAGCAGTATTAATGCTGCCGATATTACCAGAGCCAGAGGCTAGAGATACTGAAGTAGAACCAGTAAGAGTGCCGCCAGTTTGAGTGATGGTACCAGAACCAGAAGCAGTAATTGTATCGACGGTGCCGGAGACATTATTGCCTAATACTATGGCGCCATTGGTACCGGTGGAAAGAAGAGACAATGTACCGGCGGCTGTAATTGTACCGGAAGTTGTAAGAGCACCAGCTCCGCCAGCAGAGTCAGTAAAGCTAATATTATTACCTGTTGATACTCCATTGCCGGTAGTTGCTGTGCTATCAACTAAAGTTACATTACCGGTTGTATTAGCAGTCCAGTTAGGCGTAGCTATATTGAGAGAACCGATAGCTCCACTGCCGCTGGTGAATGCAGCAGAGGTTGAGCCAGTAACAGTACCAGCTGTTTGAGTAATTGTACCGGAGCCAGTCGCAGTAATGGTATCGACTGTGCCGGATACATTTCCGCCTAACACTATGCCGCTGTTAGTGCCTGTAGATAGAAGAGCTAATGTGCCAGCGGCAGTTATTGTGCCGGAAGTAGTTAAAGCACCAGCACCATTAGCAGAATCTGTAAAGCTAATGTTATTGCCAGAAGATATTCCATTGCCAGTAATAGCAGTACTATCAACTAAGGTTACGTTGCCGGTAGTATTAGCAGTCCAGTTAGGCGTAGCGATATTGAGAGAACCGATAGCCCCACTGCCGCTGGTGAATGCAGCAGAGGTTGAACCAGTGACAGTGCCAGCTGTTTGAGTTATTGTACCGGAGCCAGTCGCAGTAATGGTATCGACTGTGCCGGATACATTTCCGCCTAACACTATGCCGCCGTTAGTGCCTGTAGATAGAAGAGCTAATGTACCAGCGGCAGTTATTGTGCCGGAAGTTGTAAGGGCACCAGCGCCGCCAGCAGAATCCGTAAAGCTAATATTATTACCTGTCGATATTCCATTACCAGTAGTAGCAGTACTATCAACTAAGGTTACGTTGCCGGTAGTATTAGCAGTCCAGTTAGGAGTAGCGATATTGAGAGAACCGATAGCCCCAGAACCACTGGTGAAAGCTGTAGATGTCGAGCCGGTAACAGTGCCGGCTGTTTGAGTAATGGTGCCAGAACCGGACGCAGTAATTGTATCGACTGTACCTGATACATTACCTCCTAAAACTATGGCGCCGTTAGTGCCGGTGGATAATAGTGCCAATGTACCGGCAGCTGTAATTGTACCGGAAGTTGTAAGAGCACCAGCTCCACCGGCAGAATCCGTAAAGCTAATATTATTACCTGTCGATATTCCATTACCAGTAGTAGCAGTACTATCAACTAAGGTTACGTTGCTGGTAGTATTAGCAGTCCAGTTAGGCGTAGCTATATTGAGAGAACCGATAGCTCCACTGCTGCTGGTGAATGCAGCAGAGGTTGAGCCAGTAACAGTACCAGCTGTTTGAGTAATTGTACCGGAGCCAGATGCTGTTATCGTGTCAGCTGTACCTGATACATTTACTCCGAGAACAATGCCTCCATTGCTACCGATTGTTTGTAGAGTTAAAGTACCAGTGGCTATAATTGAACCAGATGTTGTTAGAACCCCAGCGCCATTGGCGGAATCTATAAATGATATATTAGCTCCAGTCGACACGCCGTTGCCGGTAACAGCAGAACTATTCACCAAAGCAACATTACCGGTTGTGTTGGCAGTCCAGTTTGGTGTGGCTATATTGAGAGAACCAATAGCTCCACTGCCGCTGGTGAAAGCAGCAGAGGTGGAGCCGGTTACCACACCAGCTGTTTGAGTTATAGTTCCGGAGCCAGAAGCAGTAACGGTATCAGCTGTGCCGGAGACATTAGCACCTAGCACTATGGCGCCATTTGTACCCATGGCAAGCAATGATAATGCGCCTGTTGTTGTTATCGTATTCGAGACGGTTATACTTCCTGCACCACCAGCAGTATCTGTTAAGCTGAAGATAGTCCCGGTTGAGGCTCCGCCTATTGTCACGGCACTAGAATCGCTGACGTAAACATTGCCGCCAGAATTAGCGGTGAGAGTGGAGGCGCCTAAGAGGATAGGATTGGAAAAAGTACCTATATCTTTAGCGTTTGCCGTGCTACTAGAACCATTATCGGTTAAGGAGACGGTACTGGCACTAAGGGTACCAGAAGTGTCACTCATACCACCTGCGCCTGTACCGGATGATGTAGAAGTTAAAGTAATAGTTCCGGAAGGCGCCGAGACATTGCCGCCTATTGTAATGCGTCCATTACCACTACCATCAACGACTGTAACCAGTTGAAAGACATCTCCAGAACCGGCAGATGAAGCATTAAGAGTTACTGAGCCAGTGTTTTGTAAATAGACATTGCCACCGGCATTTGCAGCAAGCGTGGCGGCAGATGTGAGTATAGAATTGCTGGAGGTTCCCACGAAACCAGTTGTAGTATTGAAGGCAATCGTATGAGAGCCGGCTGTAATAGTGTAGCCACTAGCATCAGTTATATTGCCGGAACCATTATTTAAGGTGAGATTATAAGAAGGTGAACTGGCAACATTTACGGCACCAGCAATTACAATACCGCCAGAGTCGGAAGTAGAACCTATGGCAACAGTGCCGGCAGTAATTTGATTGAGCGTAGATTGAGAAATAACCAGTCCAGTGCTACCACCACCTAGATTAATAGTATTAGATGTTGTGTAAGGAATAAGCGTAACCATCCCTGTTCCGGCAGAAACAGTACCGGTAAGAGAGATGGAGTCACCTTGAATACTGATATTGCCATTAGAAGAAGCTGTAGATAATGAAGAAGTGCCATTGAAGGCAACGCCTCCTGTACCGGCACCTAAGGTAGCGGCAGTACCACTAAGAGCAATGCCGGAAGCTACTGTGATACTACCTGTAGGTACTGTCGTAAGAGACAGTGCACCACCGCTAGCGACATTGGCGGCAACAGTGATATTACCACTGGTCGCAGTAGCTAGACTAAATGTATCACCCGAACCGCTAGAAGAAGCATTAAGGATTACCGAACCTGTGTTTTGCAAATAGACATTACCGCCGCTTGAGTTAGCAGCTAGTGTAGCTGCTGCTGTTAATATTGGATTACTCGATGTCCCCACTGAACCGGTTGTCGTATTAAAAGTAATGCCATTCGAGCCGGCAGTAATGGTGAAATTACCGGTATCGGTGATATTGCCGGAACCATTATTTAAAGTAAGATTATAATTTGGATTGCCGCTTGAGCCGGAAATGTTGACAGCACCGGCAATGGTGATGTCCCCTGAATCCGATGTGGAGCCGATAACGACAGTACCAGCGGTAATCTGCCCAAGAGCAGCTAGCGAAATAACCAATCCTGCGCCACCGCCACCGACGTTAATAGCTGTGCTTGTGGTAGTCGGTTCCAAAGTAACAGTGCCAACTCCGGCGTTAACAGGGCCGCTAATAGAGATTGTATTAGCGGTAAATGTTACAGGAGCATTGTCTGCGAGAACAGAATCCCCACTACTGATTGTAATATGACCGGTACCACCAGCCGAAAGGGCAACATTTCCTAGTCCGGCAATGACACTGTTGTCAGTGATAGTGCCGTTAGAACCGGTAGTGGTAGAAAGATTAATGCTGTTAGCAGCCAGTGAACCGGATACAGTCAAAGCACCAGCCGAAGAGAGCTGGAATGTCCCGCCGGATAAAAGACCGACAGCAGAAGGTTTAATAGTTGTGGCGACACTATCATTGATATAAACACTGCCGGAGCCCACGGTAAAAGCAGAAATAGTTGGAATAGAAGTAGCAATTGGATTTGCCAGTGTGCCAATGGAAGCACCAGTTGCTAGAAGAGTCAGAGTATTGCCGGATATTGATCCTGATGATTGAGCCATACCGCCTGTGCCAAGCGCTGTTAAATAAATGCTTCCAGCCGTGCCTCCTGAGAAAGCTGCGGCAGTAATATTGCCGGATAATGTAAGACCTGTTGAACCTCCATTAACCAGGTCTACTGTATAACCATTCTTTTGATATGCGGAAGTGCCTCCTACTGTATTAGTGGCTGTAACCCCGGATAAAAACATATTGCCTGTTGTGATAATCGGTACAATAGTACGGCTGTCCCCACCCATATTTAAAGTAAGAGTCACCGGTGTACTGGAAGAGCCAATATCAGAAGTATAAATACCAGGGAAAATGGTGACAGAAGAAGAGTTAACCGAAATAGTAGTGTTGGAGGTAATGGTGGACGAATTAGTGTTGTAGAAAAGTGTTACCGTGCCGGAACCCGAAGTGGCAGTATACGAAAAAGCGGAAGTACCAGAAGCTACATTAGCACCCAAAAAGATCAATCCGCTGTTGCTTGAACCCGCGCTGGTATTGATAGTACCAAGGGTTATCATAGGCAAATTAGAAGAAGCACCAGAAGAAACAAAAACATTGCCGGCGATGCCGCTAGTACCGAGCGCATTGGCGGTGATGCCGGTAGTGATTATCGAACCATTAGAAACAAGAGATACTGAACCAGCGCTGGAAGAGCTACCAGGAGCAGAAGTGGTGATTGTGCCAGTAGAAATAGATGTATCGGCAATGATCACGACAGCGCCACCGCTGCCGGTGGTGCCAGCGGTGTCACTAATGTAGGAATTTACTGCGCCCGTAGAAACATAGGTGCCGGCGGTTAAGGAAACAGCCCCGCCGACAGGAGCGGAGGTAGTGTTAGGACTATTTGAGTATATTGTGCTGGTAGAAATGAATGTGCCGGCGGTTAAGGAAATAGCTCCAGCGGTGCCAACGGCGCTAGTGTGGGTGTCTATGATGCCGGCAGAAATGAATGTGCCGGCGGTTAGGAATGCAGCACCGGAGATGCCATTGAAACTGTCGGTGGTTATCGTACCTATAGTGATGGATGTGCCGGCGGCTAAAGAAACAGCGCCGCCGTTGCCGTTGGTGGTCATAGTATAAGAATTTATTTTGCCAGCGGAAATGTACGTGCCCGCGGTTAGGGAAACAGCGCCGCAACTGTTCGTATTACTGCTGTCGTATGAGCTTATAGAGCCAGCAGAAATATATGTGCCAGCGGTTAGGGACACAGCGCCTCCACCACCAGTGCTGGTGTTGTATGTGTTTATTGAGCCGGCAGTGATGGATGTACCGGCAATTAAGGAGACAGCCCCAGCATTGCTACTTGAGGTATTATGAGTATCTATAGCACCGGTAACCAATATAGAAGAACCGGCAATTAAGGTAATAGGGCTGGCGGTGGTGCCGGATGTAGTTATTGCTCCTAATACGGAAATATTTTGCGCGGCAGTAAGATTGACATTATAATTACCTGATATTCCATTTGTACCTAGAGCGGCAAGATTAGTACCAGAAGAAGAAGTAAGTGTTAGATTGCCGCCTAAAGATATATTATTATTACTGAGAATGATAATGCCGGCATTGCCGGAGAGCTGGCTGGCGGTAATGGCAGCTGTAGTAGCAAGAGAGCCTGCCAGTACAAAGTTGATATTATCTGTTCCATTGGCTTGTGTTAAGGAGCTTAAGGTAATGGCAGTACCGCCAGAGCCTGCACCAATATTAATTGGTGTCACCATCTGGCTGCTGCCGCCTGTATTAATCGCTAGCGCTATAGTACCTGTTACTGATTGATAACCGCCAGGCATTATGTTTATGGCTGTGGTCGGTGTAACATTCAACGATGCAGGTACAGTTGATGATGCACCAGCTAAACCATAGACAAAGCCGGTGCCAGCTGTGCCTCCAGTTTGAGTTAAAGTACCAAGGGTTATATTGGTAGGATTAGTAACGGAAGTGGATGGTTGCGAGGACAAAAGAATAATATTGCCGGCTATATCACCAACGCCATTATTAGTAGCACTGGTGTTGATACTCTGTATAGCAATAGCATTTGAACCTGTGCCACCGCTGGAAATAAACACACCAGCACCAAGAGCTGTTGTGCTGGAAGCATTATTAGTAGCTTGTGCACTGATATTACCGGTAACACTGATGGCGCCGGAAGCAACAAGAGCAATTGGTCCGGCAGCACCATTTAAAGCAGTTGCATCAGTAATGATAGTACCACCTACAGTTAAGTTGACGGAACCGGTGGTAACGGCATTATTAACCAGTTCTACCAGTCCACCAGAAGTTGAACCTGTCGTTGTAATTTGTCCAGTAGATAAAGTGGCAGAATTACCGGTATTACCAGTCCAGACAATTACCTGACCGCCGGCACCGGATGTAGAAGAAGTATTAATCGAGCCAAGTGAAATACCGGTTACACCATTAACGAGAGCATTGCCGCCATTGCCTGTGCTTGACGATGTGGTATTTAAGCTAACATTGCTCAAGTTTACAGAGCCGCCGGCAGTAAGAATAATACCGGCAGTGACAGTACTGCTGGATGAGTTGCTGGCAAGAGTGAAATTACCGGAGGAAGTAATATTGTTGGCGCCGGTAGCATTTAAGTAAAGAGTGCCGTTTGTGGTGGAGATATTAGAACCTACAGTTATATTGCCGGAAGCAGTAATAAATAGATTGCCGCCTGCAGAAGCACCGTTGATAGTAACGGCACCGGTGTTGCTCAAATAGGCACTGCCACCAGTTGTTGCATTGACAGCAAGTTGAAGATTAGCGGAGTTCGTCAATATAGGTGCGCCATATGAACCAATGGCACTGTTTGTACTATTGAAGGTAAGACTGTGTGTGCCCATTGTAATTGTGGAGCTGCCAGCATCATTAATTCCGCCATAGAAGATAAGATTATTAACGCTACCGTTACCGGAGACGTTAATATTTCCATTGATAGTTACGGCATTGGTACCTGAATTGGCGCCAATTGTTAAGGTGCTGGCTGTTATCTGGTTGAAACCCCCGACAATAAGCGAGCTGTTACCAATGTATGGTTGTAAGATGATAGTGCCGGTGTCAGCGGTAATTGTGCCGGGGTTATATGTAGAAGTATTAAAAGTTATCTGGTCGGCTAATAAATTAATGTTAGTTCCGGCAGCAAGCGAACCGGAAATAGTTAAACCATCAGCAGAAGAAAGTTGGAATGTTCCTCCAGATAACATACCGGCTGCAGATGTATTTAGTGTTGTGGCATTATTATTATTGATATAAACGCTGCCGGAACCTACAGTAATACCACTAATTGTTGGGATAGAAGTAGTAATTGGATTTGCTAGTGTGCCAATGGAACCACCAACTGCTGTAAGGTGCAGGGCATTACCAGATATTGATCCAGATGATTGAGAAATACTACCAGTGCCAAGCTGTGTCAGACTGACGCTCCCAGTCGTGCCCCCTGTATAAGGGGTGGAGGTAATATTACCGGATAATGTAATCCCTGTTGAACCACCGCTAACCAGATTTACCGTATAACCATTATTTTGAAATGCGTAAGTGCCTGCCGACGTGTTATTGTTATTGGCATTAAAGCCGGATAAAAAGATATTGCCTGTAGTGACAATTGGTACTATAGTGCGGCTATCGGCGCTACCGACATTGCCCTGATTTAAAGTAATTGTCACTGGCGTACCCGATGATCCAATATCAGAAGTATAAATACCAGGGTAGATGGTCACAGAAGACGAGCTGACAGAAATAGTAGTGTTTGAAGTGATGGTGGAGGAACCGCTATTGTTATAGAACAGCGTTACCGCGCCAGAGCCGGAAGCTGCGGTGTAAGAAAAGCCAGAGCTAGTGCCAGCAGCTACATTAGCTCCAAGGAAGATCAAACCAGTATTGCTGCCGGAGCCGACACTTGTATTAACAGTACCAAGAGTGATTACAGGCAAATTAGAAGAAGCACCGGAAGAAACAAAGACATTGCCGGCAATGCCTGTGGTACCAGTTGAATCGGCGGTGATGCCGCTAACGGTTATCGAACCGTTAGAAACGAGAGATACTGAGCCGGCGCTTGCCGAGGTACCAGCGGCAGAAGAATTGATTGTACCAGCAGAAATGGACGAATCGGCGATTAATACGACAGAGCCGGCACTGCCGGTGCCGGTGCTGCTAAGCTCAGAGCTTATATTGCCGGAAGTAATGGATGTACCGGCAATTAAAGAAACAGCGCCACCAGTGCCGGTTGTGGTAGAGGCACTATGACTATCTAACGCACCGGTATAAATATATGTGCCAGCGGTTAAGGAAACAGAGCCGCCGCTGCCGGTGGTGGTGGTGCTATTACCAGAGCTTATTGCACCGGTAGTAATGTATGTGCCGGCGATTAAAGAAACATTACCACCGTTGCCGACGTTGATCAGTGCCGAAGAATTTATTGTACCTGTAGAAATGTATGTGCCGGCAATTATGGAAACGGCACCACCGCTGGCACCGGCCTGTCCATAAGAGTTTATTGCGCCAGCAGAAGCGAATGTGCCGGCGACTAAAGTAATAGCGCCGCCCTGGCCGCCGGCGCCATTGCTAAAGGAGCTTATTGCGCCAGCAAAAATGTATGTACCAGCGATTAAAGAAACACTGCCACCGCTGCCGCCACCGGCGGCTGTAGAGGAGTTTATTATACCTACAGTGACAGATGTACCAGCGATTAAAGAAATGGCGCCGCCGGTATTAGCGACACCGTTGAAGTTGTTAGTTGAGTTTATTGAGCCAGCAGAAATGTACGTGCCAGCGGTTAAGGAAACAGCGCCGCCGCTGGTACTGCTGGTAGTAGTGCCGTTATAAGAATTTATTGAGCCAGTGGTGATTGATGTGCCGGCAACTAAGGAAACAGCGCCGCCATTGCCAGTAGAGGTATTATGAGTATCTATAGTACCGGTGTCTAGTATAGAAGAACCGGCGATTAAGGTAATGGCACTGGTGCTAGCGCCAGATATATTAATACCGCCCAATACGGATATATTTTGCGAGGCAGTAAGGTTGACATTATAGTTACCCGATATGCTACTGGTACTCAGAGCAGCAAGATTAATACCAGAAGAAGAAGTAAGTGTTAGATTGCCGCCTAAAGATATACTGTTATTACTGAGTATGACAATGCCGGCATTGCCGGAGAGCTGGCTGGCGGTAATAGCCCCTGTAGTAGCAAGAGAGCCGGCCAGTACAAAATTGACATCATCCGTGCCATTGGCTTGTGTTAAGGAGCTTAATGTAATGGAAGTACCGCCAGAGCCTGCACCAATATTAATTGGTGTCACCATCTGGCTGCTTCCACCTGTATTAATCGCTAGCGCTATAGTACCTGTTATTGATTGATAGCCGCCAGGGCTTATATTTATAGCTGTAGTCGGCGTAATATTTAATGCCGTAGGTACTGTTGATGATGCACCAGCTAAACCATAGACAAAGCCGGTGCCAGCTGTGCCTCCAGTTTGAGTTAAAGTACCAAGGGTTATATTGGTAGGATTAGTAACGGAAGTGGATGGTTGCGA
>Ga0207039_1066_pt1 | contig 29338 bp, 30 predicted proteins | sample Alteio_BWMinCont_74_FD_153264 | JGI IMG/M metagenome (GOLD analysis project Ga0207039, IMG submission 153264) | Enriched cells from forest soil in Barre Woods Harvard Forest LTER site, Petersham, Massachusetts, United States -... | ecosystem: Environmental > Terrestrial > Soil > Temperate forest >... | reverse complement strand
TCGAGTAACTTTATTCCCATGTTGACGGTAAGTATCCACAATTCTGCCCTCAGGACTAATTTGACGTTGATCACCATTTGGCTTAACTACTCGCGATGGGGTAGTTTCGCCCGGGTTATAGTCTCTTCTCACCAATTGGCGATCATATGTTGTAGTGGAGTTATCATCTTTAGCAATCGAAAGCGTGCCGTCCCTGGCAACATTTGCTGTACCTGCCTGCCGACTATTTCTGTCCCAAACTGTTTCACTTTTTCCTTCTACTATTCTAGTGGCTTCGGTAAGTTCTTTGTCTTTGTTATACTTGAATTCAAGGCGATTATATTGGCTTCTGCCGGCACTCTCAACTTTGCCATCTGCGTTAGTTACAACTTTTCTACCATCATCAAGATGGGTAATTTCTTGGCCACCGCCGGCTAATTCTCTGGTGCGAGTGCGGGTGGCCATATCCATCCTTGATCCGTCATTACCAATAGTGTAATCGTGTCGCCCGTCTGTGCCGATATGAGCCTTACCATTGGGTTGAGTGACAAATCTTTCTGGGGCTTCGCTAGTAGTGTTGGTCTTTGAGTCCCACCTTGAACCATCAGTCCGCAGTGTAAATTCATGCTCACCGTTAGTGTCATAATAGGCACGCGAGCCATTAGAATTAAAGTTTACTTTTCCTTTGCTTCCGTCTAGATCAATCCATTTACCTTCGTTTGGTCCAGTTTGATAAGTGTATCGGCCAGTTTTTAGATCGAATGAATTGTTTTGATATTTTGCCGGCTGTCCAGTCTCGGTTGAACGCAAAATGCCGTCTTCGCCTTTTACCAACTTGTTGCCTATTTTTACCGATTCACCTTCTGAATTTAGCCCAAGTTTGATAGATGTACTTTTGCCCTCAGCATTCGGCGGATATTTAACTTTGAACTCACTCACGCCCTTTTGTGACGAGGGCAAACGTTCTATATTAGAATTGCCGGAATCAATTAGTGCTTGAATGCGATTTTCTGTGGCAGTCATATCTGTGCCCGCTCCTCGTGTTCCGGATCCGCGGCGGGTGCTATCAGTCGGATTGGAGTGGCGAAATAAGTCCCTGGAACCAGGATCGCCCATTTCTTGAACAGCTTGGGATCGCAGGTTTGTTTGTGCCTGGTCTGTGCCAGGATTCCTGGTATTGTGTTGTTCAGGAGCCTCTAAATTTGGTTGCATTTGCAGCGTTTGCTCTTTCTGGTAATTGCACTCATGATGTCCAACAAGTAGCAGACTTTTATTGAAAGTAATTGTGTAGGGAGTTTTGTCTCTATAGTAAGATTGCTCTCAACATAAGCTTACTAAGCGATTGTGAGTTATTTGAGAGAAGTTCGTGAGCAATTTGTGGATTGAGGGTCCGTGGGTTAAATTAATTGTTGCTGCGCCGCTTGGCGAAACCGTTTCCAGTGTGCTAAATGAATGTCATTTATCTAGAGCACACGGATTTGTTTAATGCGTCCGGAATTTTCTTTAAAAGGTCCTTGTCCAACACTATATAATTCTATTTCTGGCACCAATGTTTCTGGGTACTCGTGCCAGGCTTCACGAAAATCGGCATTAAGCTTAAGAAGATGTTGCAGAATTGATTCCGAAAAGCGTTGTTTTAGCTGCTCATCGGGTTCTATTTCTATTTCAAATAAAAATTTTGGTCTTACCCCGCCATTGGGAGCTTCAGAAACAGATTGACAAAAGGATCGCGTAATGCGAGCTAAATCCGGGTTAGCATAAAGACTCTGCTCTAAATCTTCAGGATAAATATTTGCTCCCATGACGCTGATAGTAAAATCTCGTCGTCCGTAGACCCAGAGAAAAGGCATGCGTAAAGGGCGTTTCCTATCATTGGGTGCTAAGGAATCAATAGATTGACCTAAAGTAGATAATGTTTTTTCCATTTCGTCATAGCGCATCACTCCCCCTTCGTCATGGACGTTATAACGAATTCTAGGAGATAATAATGATGAACGTGTAATGGTGAAAATCAACTCGCGATTATCATTCACTTCTATATAATGCATGAGTGGATTATATTGAAACATCATGGGCAGCCGCGAATCGTCTCCAAATATTTTATGGCGAACTTGCTTGTTGTCTCTAGCCAGGCGGCGGATAGCTACAGAAAGAGGAGTTTCGCCAGCTATGCCAATTTCCAGGTCTGTAGCACCATAGCCACTGTAGACTTTCTCAAAGCGTTGCAGTAGATAATCGCGCAGTCCTTCGGACATGCCCTCGCCTCCAACTAAAGCGGTGAGATGATATTGGTGCAGTGGGAATTCTTCTTTCTCTGCTACGTCAATCAGTTGTTTTAGAAAGGGAGGATATCCTAAAATCAGGTAAGGATATTTAGTGCCAAAGAAAGTAAGGGTATGAAATATTTTGGCCAAATCAGGACCAGTGTTTTTAACAATGCTATTGCGCTGCAATGCTAATCCCATATTGAGCCCTGTTGCCCATGCTCCCATTGAAAAAGCGTTGATTGTGATCCATGGTTGCGATCCAAAACAATATTTGGCGAAATAGCTAATGAATAAATGACTATCATGTCGTTCTGCCGCAGTGCGCACCCAATTATAAGGTGTTCCTGTGCTTCCTGATGATTCGTCGATCATAGTGTCTTTAATAGGAATGTGACCACCGGCACAGCGAGCTTCCGCAGAAAAAATTTTGATATAGGAATTTTTGTCTGTTTCCGGAATGGACTTATCACTTGATTTTTGATCACTAATAAACTGAGCGTATGCTGGGACATTGGCCAAGGCGCGATAAAATGCTCTTCGGGCCCGAGTTTTACTGCTCCATGCCAAATATCCTGGACATAGCAATTCAAATCCCGAAATAAAAGTATCATAGTTCAGACAAATGAGACCAAGAAGAAGATCACGCGGTCCAAGAGCAATAAATTGGAGTCTTTCCCACCAGGAGGGTTTAGGTAATTCAAATTTTTTTTGATCTTTCAAGAGCTCTCCATTTTTCCAAGACGCCTTTACTATTTGCCATCGTTTCTAAGTTTTTAATCTATGATTAGTCATTGATTTTAAGCATTGGCTGATGTTAATCTAGAACATATTTACTGATTGGATTAGTGTACCAATGCGTCCGATTCTCAATTTTACTAGATAAGACTTTTTCTGCTGAGTAGCCGGTAATAATTTACGGGGGATGTCTGGAAAAATATCGACAGACAAAGATAATTTATCCGGTTTCCAAAAGTCCTTTATCACTTCAGTTTTGATTACATATGTTGAGTTGTTGTCTTCAGGCTTTTTCTTGGTAATTTTTCCAACTATCCAATAGGGCTCCTTTTGTTTACTTAATATAAGGTAGACCTCGTCTCCAACATGATATGACTTAAGGTCTGGAGCTGACTTGAAGATCCCATAACTCGTAGGAACATAACCGACGTCATATGACTTTCTATCTTCTGGCGATAAGGGGAGTGTTTTTAATACGATCTCTTGTCCGTTATAATAGGTGTCTAGCGGGGATGCTGCAAATGCTCCCATTATTGTTAGTTCAACCAAAAGAATACCGAGAATGACTGGTTTTTTATATGCCAGAAGTATCACAACAAAATAGAAACAGACAAGCAGTATCAATATATAAGATCCAAATTTTGTTGGGTCAGCAATATAGTGTGTGTTGGGCAAAAGAAGTACAGCAAAGGCAAACAGAAAAGCGGCAGCTATAAAAGCTAATACTGATAATCCTGTCATTCGCCAACTATTCCATACCCACCAGCCAATTAAATTGAAAAGACATATCAAAACGCCAAATACTAATAACATAACTGGACCGTCGGTCTGTCCAAGGCTAAAGATCAAAATAGTTATGATGAATATTGTTAGACCTATAAAGATCGAAGAAAGCACCAAATCACAGATAATGCGTGTACGTTCATTCATATTGAGCTTTTCCTATTTGCCTATTATATCTGTATCAGATGTCTGTACTTGGAGTCTGTACGAGGGTGAATTTTAATATAATAGGCCAAAAATTATTGATTGCTTAAACTAACAAACACTTTAATAACTGTTTGCCTTTAAATAAAACCATCGGTCAGAACAATTCCTTGTTGATCTGGAATATCCTTATCGTTAAATAAGCGGGATAACCATGACTTTTGCACCATCTATTGCAGATTTTTGAGACGAGGAAGCACTTCTTGTTGCCATATGGATTCAGAGGTATGTAGTAAGAAAGAAACATTGGAAATTATTCCTGCTTCGGGGTCGGATTTTGCTTGAGCTGGGACTAGATCGTGCAGATTGATTTTATTTTGATAAGATTTGGTGACAGAAAGGCTGTATTGTATACCGTGCAGGGCAGCTATTGGTCCAAGTGATTTTCTTAGTACAATTATGCGGCATTCGGGGTCATTTTCTAGAAGGGACAGCAGAGTGCCAGGGTCAAACAGGGCTTTATCTGCTACATCGACAAGCACTACCCCTGGTGCAATAGTAATGGCGGTTTTTGCTAATGACTGAGATACTTTTGTTGCATCATCATAAAGAGATATTTTTGCTTGCAGGCGGATTAAGGCAGGCTCGTTTCCACAAACAGCTTTTAGCCAATCTGTAAATAGATTTTGCTGAGCTATTTCGCGTTCTTTTGGTTTTGACACATCATAGGAGGGTAATACTGCCATACCTTTGGCGAGCAATTGGCTTATGGATGAACCTGTTACTTGAAACTGCGGTTCTCCGTCGAGTTTCGCTGCGTCATCATCTAATTCGGGGTACGAAATTCCGGCTGCTTTCATGGCAGCTGTTAAACCATCAGCATCTGGGTCGGCGATAATTGCTATTGCATCTTTAAATTCACCAATAGATACAAGAGTGCTACAAGCAGGATGTAAGCGTCTGATGGTAATGTGACAATCTACTCCTAGCAAATTGTTGAGCTTTGTAGTTGCTTCAACTACGCGTGCTTCTCTACTATTGGATGGTTCTCCATCAATGCCGTGATGATCTCTAAAAATAACTTGAAAACGTTCGAATTTTAATTTCTCTACGGCTTCTACGGTAGCAGGAGTAATGGGTGTGTCTATGAACAAAATTTTGTTGCTGCTACCAGAATAAAACGTGGCAGCTTTACGGACAAATTCCATAATAGTTTGGACATCTATGGCGGTGAATGCTTTGATAAAAAGGGTTGGCACTTTATTAATTGTCAGTCTAATCATATGAGGTATTATACTTAAGGCCCAGATGACATTTAAGAAGCCATAGCACATGATAAAAAAACTCCTGATTGTTATCCAACTTTTGCTGCTCTTTCAAACTGTTCCTGCTTTTGCGACCGACGATGATAATGACAATGAAGAACCAGACTATACTCTTAAAGGAGGAACGGTTACGTCAATGGAAGCGTATAGTGAAATGGGTAAACAAACAGCAAATTCTCTTGGTTTAGCGGCGGAGTATGCTCTTGATCAAGGGGATGTAGAAAAATCAATTAAATGGTGCAAGCTAGCGCTCGATAAAGATTACACCGATCTAGACATACACATGGCATATGCAAAGGCGCTACAAGAGAAATTTAAAAATCAAAAAGTAAAAGATCCCGACCTTCTTAATCTATGTGTCAGAGAATGGCTAATCGTTTATAGAACTGAAATCGGTCCTGAAAAGAACCCATCTTTTCACGGTATCAATCCACTTGGCCATTTTTACGAAGATGAGGATAGAAGTATCCCGGCTAGAGCTCAGATAATAGCCTTAACTGGTCGAGCCCCGAAGCCATGGGAAACAGATGCTAAATTCTTGAAATGGGTTAATCGACCTACGACTTCGGTGGCTGGCAAGATTATTAACAATAAGGACCAATAGTAAGTCTCTGCGCCAGACCGATACTATTCTATTTTTTGCTAAGCCAGCGTTTTGTAGCGATTGCCACCCTTTTACCAAATTCTTTAACGGGTGCCTGCCAAGCGCATACTTTAGTATATACATATGCAAGTAAAGGATAATTAGTCTAGCGGCTGCATATATTTTGCTCCTTCTTCTAACCTGTGAGCGTATTGGGTTGCCAATTATTCCCGTTTAGAGGTTAAACGCTCGCAAAGTAAGCACCACCGGCAATACGCCATTTTGAGCGCAGTCTAGAATCGTTAATGCCTCTCAAATGTTTACATATTCCTGTTCGGTGATGCCAGACTTAGTTTGCAGTATTAAAGTGGACAGTCTTAAGATTAGAGAAGCATCTTTAGTATATGTTTGGGGTATCATTAAAGAAGACAAACTAAGTTTGAGAATGAGTGATTAGAGCTGAGAGCTCTTAAATGTATTGCCGTTATTCGAACTGTTGTGACCAGGTGTCTATAGGAACCATGGTTAGGAACAGGTGAACGGAATGTTCGTTCTAAATTTTATTCTTTTATTGGTTGTTATAGCTGCATATGTATATTGGGCATCGCGGGTGGTACCAAGTGAAGTGCCGAGCAGTTTAATTAGCTCCGTAGCTTTTGGCATAATTGGTGGCGGTCTGATCGGTCATTTTAGACCGGATCTGATTGGCTTGTCGTTGATTGTTTGCTTATTTGTTTCAGCGTTTTTGTTGTTCGTTCCGTCTCTAATGCCTCGAGACAATTCTCGAAGGGTTTAAGACTCAGTCGGGTTATTAGTTGGTTTATGGCATTTTGAAAAATAGGAGCATTGAAAATATATGAACTGGGATCAAATTAAAGGTAATTGGAAAGAAATTCAAGGTAAGGTCAAATCTGAATGGGGCAAATTGACTGATGATGATCTAAAGCAAATTGGTGGGAAAAAAGATGAGCTTGTTGGTAAATTGCAAAAGCTTTATGGACACAACAAAGAGCAAGCAGAAAAGCATATCGATGAATTTATCAAAAAGATGTAAAACCCTTAGAATCAGGCGGTTGTTATAGACCGATCCTGGATCACTAACATTTGGAGAAAGAGACAATGAATTATACAAAAAATCTAACAGCCATTTTGCTGTTCAATAGCGGAGTAGTGTCAGCGCTTGACCAGGATGTGTCCAATATCAATGACAAGCGGTCAAGAATTGGACTCAAAGTCAACTAATGGCTACCGGTAAATTTACAGGAAGATCAATTAAAGAAGGTGAGACAATATGATTTATACACTAATATCATTGCTAGTACTTTTTTGGCTAGTAGGAATGGTCGCACATATAGGGGGCTCATTAATACATACCCTGCTAGTGCTGGCGCTGATCGTCTTTGTGTTTAACTTTATTACCGGCAAAAGCTCAAGCGCTTAGCCGCCAATAATTTCCCAATACGAGCAATGAATGTGCGTGATTTAAAGCACGCGAATATAACACTATAAGATCAGTCTTGCATCAAGTCCTGCATTGAAATTGCAAAAAAGTTTCGCAAAGCAATTATGGCAAAAAGGGTTTATTTCCGAATCAGCTCACTGCCAAAGAACACAATAATCAATAGACTCATGTACCAATGGACCCAATAAAATGAAACCAGCAGTTATTTGTGGATTACTTAGCGAACTCGAGGCCGAAGCAATCATTCTATCTCTGAAAGATGCCGGTTTTCTAAACACTGATATTTGGGTTTTAATGCCTGAGACAGATGTTCACGAGAAGTATAAGAACCACGATAAAACTCTAGACGCTGGCTACACAGGTGGCGGCACCGCGGGCTTAATAATGGCAATTCTTTGTGGTGCAGCAATTGGCACCGCTGCCGGTGGTATAACCAATGGTTTGATTGGTTTAGGAATGTCCGAACACGAAGCCAAAGCATACGAAGGTCAATTGCATGAGGGCAATATTATTCTTTCCGTGCATATCGGAAAGAGTGACGAGGCAAAGCGCGCGGAAGAGATTTTTAAGACTGCTGGTGCGCGCGATATAAAATGCACGAGTTAAGAAGCAGTAAAAAAACGCTAGAAATTCCTAATTGAAGATTACTCTTAGTGTCGCAGCGTGCATTTTTAGAGCAGATATTGGGCTGGAACTGCCTGGTTGAGGCGTGATAAAGTTTTTTGTGCTCTATCAGCTACAAATGGATTATCATCCATTGCTAAAACATTTAAGATATTGCTATCGATCTGATGATTTTCAGCAAGCGCGTATCGTATATCCGGATTGTTATCCAGAGCCAATTGCATGGTAGTTAAAGTATGTGTATTTTTATTGTCAGCTACGGCGAGCCGTACATCCACATTACAATGTTTCGCAAGGCGATGGAGAACGAAAGCAGGGGTATCAGCATGACTGGCAATATAATTGGCGTCATTTAATTCAAAAGATTCCATTGAGATAGCCATATTTTTCACCCGGTGTCTTGAACCTACAATAGGGATACCAGACCCGACAGAAATAACCGCAGCCTTCACAGAGTGTTTAGCCGCTTGCTAGGTGTTTAATAGCCTTGTCTATTCTTACAGTATAGGTGCATTCAATGCATAAAGCTAATTAATACTGTCCGAAAAGCATATGTTTATTATTACCTGTAATTATTTACTTTTACTGCTGGTTATTTCACTGAATATCAGTCAGCAGGCTGTAAAACAAAGAAATTTTCAATGCTAAGCATAGAAGACAAAGTCCTTTAGGTTGAAATATGTTTCCCTATCATTCAAATTGCTAAGGATTGATGCTCACTCAGACAAAACAGATAATTGATCCTGAGATATTAATATCTCAGGATCAAAGAGAAGAGTTTAAATTCAGTTTTTTTCGTTTTTATTGTATGCTTTCTCTGCGGCAAGCATCTGTATAGAAGGGAGACTCTTGAGAGCCTTAGATATTCGAAGTAGGGTGATCATGGAAATATTGCGTAAACCATTTTCTACAGAAGTGACATAAGTGCGGCCTAAATTAGCTCGCGAACCTAATTCTTCTTGCGATAAATATAGACTTATGCGGCGATTCCGAATTGCATCACCAAGATGTAATAAGAATGCCTCGCTCGAATGTTCTTTGTTCTTGCCCATAAAATCTTCCCTCTGTCTTCATCTTATAACTTTCTTGGGACGTTGTAGCATGAGTTTTTGGCTTGTCTGAGTGTATCTGCTGACGATCAGTGCCTACAGCCAATGCTCAGAATGGTTAATACTTTAGATGTGATGAAGATTTAAGTCTTTTTGACTATGCAAGGCTAGATGCTTTGCTTGCCCAGGCTCAAAACTGTGTTTAACGAGGATGTCTACTCTAATACTGCAAACTAAAAAGTGAGAATTAGAGTTATAATATCAATAGCAGTATTGGTCTGAGTTCTAATTAGTTTATGAATTTATCAGACGATTGCTCAAGAGTTGGACCTGAGTTATAAAGTCATGCCAATACTCTTACTTTTAGGAAAAGGCTATCCATCTGCTGTTTTAGATTCAGCAAAAAAGTAAAATAGATCTTCTATCCTTTTCCAGGGCTGAATTTAAGGCAAAATGTATGCCATCCATAATAATTATTTTTATTGTTACCTTCATGTTGTCGTATGCTTGGCACATGGTGGGAATTACGATTGGTTATCATCGCCTACTATCGCATAGATCTTTCCGTTGCCAAAAATTGATCGAATACTTTTGGGTGTTAGGAGGTTACCTTGCCTTTCAAGGATCACCAATTTGGTGGGCAGCGATGCATCGTGCCCATCATCGTTATACAGATTCGCCATTCGATCCCCATTCCCCTCGCTTGAGTGGGTGGAAATATGCATATTATGGCTGGATTAAGGAGCCGGGCTATCCTGAGCATATTAGTCCAACCATACAATGCAGAGACCTAACGAAGGATTCTCTTTACAAATGGCTGGAACAGGGTGGCGATTGGCGTAAGGCGCATAAACTCTGTTTTCGTCTCGGTATCGCCTATCGGATTGCTTTAATACTGTGTTTTGGTTGGGTAGTGGCAATTGCTGAATTTACTGCCGCGTTAATTGTGCAGCATATACCATTGCTGCTCAATGTTGTTTGCCATATACCTAAATTGGGTTACAAGAACTATTTCACACCTGATGGTAGTGTTAATGTTTGGTGGGTAGCCATGTTAACTTTTGGGGAAGGTTGGCACAATAATCATCATGCTTTTCCCGGCTCAGCGAGAAGTGGTTTAAGACGTTTTGAAATTGATCCTTCGTGGTTAACATTGCGTTTGATGAAATTGGTCGGACTAGTGAGTTGGATGCGTGAAGAGTCTATTTCATCCAAGTACAAACCAGCTATTGAGAAGACTCTTACATCTGTTGGATAACTCTGCGGAGAATATGTTAATCATTTAAAGAAAAATCTAGGATCCAAAGCACCACATGTGGTGGTATGGTGCAGGATTATCTAGAGGGTCCTTGAACTGCGAATTGGATGCCATTAAAATGGTCAGACTTTTGCACCACGAAGTGTCCTAGAGAGCATTGCTAGAGCAAATACCAAGATGGCCGAGCCGATAATCGTTGGTAGCAAAGCTACGCCTTCTAAAGACGGGCCAAAGCTGCCTAATAAATTGGCACCAATCCATCCTCCTATTATGCCGATGACAGCAGCTGTAAAAAATCCGCCAGGGATGCGCCCAGGCACAAAATATTCTGCAATCCAAGCACAGACAGCAGCGACGATAAGAAATAAAATAAAACCTATAATAGTCATAAACAATTTTTCAACCTCATGGAACTGGCGGTTCACTGGATGAGGTTAAAATAACAAACGGCTATAGCAGGATCTCAAATCTGTGTCGGTCGTCTAATGACCTTATCTAGCTGCATTATACGCCTTTTACACAGGTATTGTCCCAACTTAATCTTATTGTCCCAATTGGGCTTTGTATCATCTAAGTAGACAGAGAAGACAACCTGAATAGCACGGCCATACTACGGGTATGACGATATGAAAGATTAATCAAGCCTGGGAGTACAAGAGCTTAACTATGAGTCAAATTGTGTATTTTGGAGGATATTGATGTTCCGAGCTCTTCTTATAGCTTTAATGTCCCTGCTTTGCGGAATAGAGGCTGCATATGCTCAATTGCCGGCTAACCCAACCGGCACCTTACCTTAAGATACTGACTCGCGCAGATCAAGCTTTAACGATTCCAATTATAGTTGGCTGCCGGTAGCTCGGCCTCGCAATCAGCTCCTTTTATTTCTGCAAGGTACCAATAACGAAGCATCAATAATTCATTTATGAATGAGACGTACACTTTTTACTTCAACACAGTCTGCCGAATTGAGCTTTGATGCTGATGACATATAAATTTTATTCAGAGACAGGAAATATCTACTTAAAGTTAGCACTGCAGAGAGTGGCGTGCAAAACAATCCGATTCCAACGCGAGGTTCTATTGATAGAAGTTAGGCGAGCTTTTTCTTCTGTATTTAAAAGCAAGCCATTAGGTTTGCTTTTTCTGACCGGCATGCTTCGGTAAAATCGCGCATTGGATTACTAGGCAGATCTTTGGCTGCTTTTTTCATTTCCTCGATTGTCATTGTGGGACGATTGTAAGAATTTAGTATCTCATCTGCTACCTTCTTTGCAGCTTGTAAGACTTTGTCGTTGCTGGTCAACCTTATACGGCTTATAACTGAATACAGAGGAATTAATGTTGACGGCTTCTTGGCGACCCCATCCAATGAGTCCATATAAAGCTTTGCTGCTTCATGGATGAATTCGGAATAAAGACGTTCACGGTTTGCTATCTCTTTTTGCATCATTCGTTTACGGCTAAGGGAGTGCTGTCCGAACAAAGACAGGAAAACAGAAGCTAGACCAGAGGCACCAGATCCGATGATTGCAGTTAAGATCGTTGAATGCATGGCAACCTCCTTTATATACAGAAATAATTTTGTCTTTGGGTTTCCCTGTATATTATTGACCTGATATCGCTTTGGGTCAATAATTAGCTTACTAGTGATTCAGAATTGTTACAGACCTAAGTTATTTAGCTTTTTTACCGAACATTTTGAGCTGGTTTATTTTGATCGAAATTAAGCGAGGCTGAGTTTATACAAAAGCGCTCCCCTGTTGGGGCGGGGCCATCTGTAAATAGATGACCTAGGTGTGCACCACAACGTTTACAAATTACTTCATTACGTTCTATATCTATAGATAAATCTGGACGAATCTTAACGGAGCCTGACTGAGGTTTAGTGAAGCTAGGCCAGCCGGTTCCCGAATCGAATTTGTCTTTCGAATCGAAAAGAATGGCACCACAATTGCTGCAGACATAAGTACCATCGCGATGATTGTCCCAGTACTTGTTGCTGAAAGCTGGTTCGGTCGCACTGCACCTGGTGACTTGATATGTGTGGGGATCTAATTTACTTTTCCAGTAACTGTCCGGACGTTCTATGATTGCTTTGTCTTTACTATCAGTTTGTTTGCTGATTTTTGTTTCTTCGTGAGCAGAAGCATGCTGTGTATTAACCCAACCAGAGATGCTCGTGATTAACGCTATTGAAATTGCTATGGCTCTAATGTTCATTGCCACCTTTCTTCAAAAATATATTATCTAAAGGTTAGCATAATTAATTTGGGTATAAGTATTCTTGATTTTATTTGCCATTTCAGCGGGCTCTCTCAGTAATTCAATTATTAATGAAGAATCTTGTATTAATAAAGAATTTTTACTCCCGATAAAATGCCCGGCAATTTCCTCACAGAACAAACCTATCAAGGCGAAGTGAACTCCAAGTGAATAAAGATAATTAGACATTCTATTGTGGATACTGTTGTTAAAAGTTTTGGCCCATTCTACATTGGGTAATCTAATGATATGGTAAGTGATCGGGTAAAGTACTAAATACTTGCGCGGCGAGTTGTAGCTTCCGCGAGAAGGACAGCAACATGTCAATGACAAAAAAAATTATTATCAGCACTATTGTATCAGCACTATTGATATCCACCTTACCGTTAACCACAAGTGCCTCAGTCAACAAGACTGCCCAAGGTGGAAAGCTCAGTGCTACAAAAGGATTGAATAAATCTAAATTGCCCATTTGGAGCAGGAACATAAAAGTTCCATACCGTTCTTGGATTCCAGTTGAAAAACCGAGTGTCGTATTATTATGTGTTCACGGACTTGGATTCAGTAGTGAATCGTTCACTGAATTCGGCAGACGCATGGCAAGTCGCGGTATGGCGGTTTATGCTTTAGATGTTAGAGGCTTTGGCGAATGGATGAAACGCGAAGCTGGCAATCAGGTAGATTTCGAGGCATGTTTGTCTGATATAGAATCTGCTTTGCACATATTGCACAAAGCTTATCCGAAGGCTCCAATTTTTCTGATTGGTGAATCGATGGGAGGCGCTATTGCCTTGCGTGCTACATCTCGCTATCCAGAACTTGTGAACGGTTTAGTTTCTTCAGTTCCTTCCAGTGATCGTTATGCCAAACTTAGCTCAGAATTAGTTGTGGGAGCGCGTTACTTGGAAAATAAAGATAAGCAGATGAATATAGCTCCGGAAGTAATGAACAAAGCAACGGCTAATCCTAACTTAAGAGCAAAATGGGAAGCAGAACCCACTAATCGCTTGAAAATGACACCCAAAGAACTAAAGCAGTTCAATGAATTCATGAAAGGGAATGAAGATGCGGCAGCTTTGGTAGCAAATGTATCGGTGCTAATGTTGGCTGGATTTAAAGACAAGCTGGTAAAACCTGAAGGCACCATTAGTCTTTTCAATCAACTCTCAACTCAAGATAAATTGCTTATGGTTGTCGGCGATGGTGAGCATCTTTTACTTGAAGAAAATCAGCTAAGCGATCAGCTTGCGCAGCTGGTAATGGATTGGATCAACAATGAAGCGCACTCAAGCCGATCGGGCGTCACGGCGCATCCTTAAAACGGAATAGAAAAATGAATAAGTTAAAGAGGACAAACATGAATCTGAAAAGATCGTACATATTGAACTTGGCTGTGGTCATTTGTTTAGGATCCGTCTTGAACGGACTGCCGGTTGATTCAAGACCCATCATTAAAGATGAGGGTCAAGCGAAGTTGATGCAACAAATCAATGCCGGTCAGAAGGATAATCAATTGACCGTAAAAGAAGCAAACAAATTGCGCAAAGACTTGTCTCATGTCGCGCGTAAAAAAGCAAAAATGCTTGGCAAAACCAATCGCAAACTGAGCGAACAAGACAGGGCGGAATTAATCAGCGACTTAAATGATATTAGCAATAATATTCACAAGCTAGAATTGGAAAAGCGCGTAACATCACCGGTTAGATAATGAAGTGTTTCAAAGATTTTGCATTAGTATTTTAACCGCACTGAGTCTATGTAATAGCGCTGTATATGCGCATTACGAGAGCGAACAAGAGAAACAGATAAGTAAAAAGAAGGTGCATGATCAAACTTTTTCACAAGTTGATCCTTGGAAGCTTTTTGAATTAGCTATATCACCGGCTTACGCTAGTAGTGACGTTAGTATTGTCATTGAAGGCGTCTATAGAATCATAAAATCTGATGGTTTGCCTAACCATATCACGGGCGAATTTCCCAATGCCGGTAATCCTAATACTATTAGTGAGCAGAATTATACATTCAGGGTGTCTACTAAACCTCAATTAACTGGTGTGATGACTCCTCTAGGTCAATATCCATTTGGTGTAGCTGTAAATGGCATTCCATTTGATCCTGGCACAGCCGAATGGTGGAATAATGATCCGTTATCAGGTTGGCATTATGAGGCAATGCCATTGGGACCACGTCTGGGACTTGACCAAAATAATGCACATGTACAACCTAATGGTGCCTATCATTACCATGGAATACCAACTGGACTTTTAGACAAATTAGCAACTGCACCAAAACCGGTGCTTTTAGGTTATGCAGCAGATGGTTTTCCAATTTACGCGCCTTATAGTTATACAGATCCGATGGACCCGCATTCTGGCATGAAACAATTGAACTCAAGCTACAGAGTAAAAGGTGGCTCGAGGAGCGACGGTCCCGGTGGTGAATATGATGGAACATTTACTGAAGATTATGAATATGTGCGTGGACGTGGTGACCTTGATGATTCCAATGGCCGATTTGGAATAACAACCGAATTTCCCAAGGGTACTTATTATTACGTTATCACTCAAACATTCCCATTTATTCCGCGAAGTTTTAAAGGAACGCCCGATTCAAGTTTTAGACGTAGAGGTGGCCCCTCGCGCACCGGATACGGTGGCAGACAAGGATACGGACCACCGGGTGGCAGACAAGGATACGGACCACCGGGTGGCAGACAAGGATACGGACCACCGGGTGGCAGACAAGGATACGAACCACCGGATGGTGGACAAGGATATGGGCTACCGGGTGGTGGACAAGGATATGGGCCTCCCGGAGGTAGACAAGGTTACGGACCACCGGGTGGTGGACAAGGATATGGACCTCCAGGAGGCGGACAAGGACATGGTCCGCCGGGTGGTGGCCAAGGATATGGACTTCCAGATAACGATCAGTGATTCAGACCATCTGATGACATATAAAAACAGACCATTAAAAAGTAGCACTCTACAGGTATGATAAACGAGTGATACCATATTTAGTGACAGTCTTATTAACTCATTCACTGATTGAACAGATCTGATTTAGTTGAATAAGCAATGCGCTGTTCTAAAGTATATTGTGCATGAATAGTTGCTATACCAACTAATCCACTGATGAATGATAAGAGCAGTCTTATTTGTCCAAATATTTCGAACAGAAAGTGAGTTTTCGGCAAAAGACCAATTAAATGATTGGCGACTCCAGAAACTAATGCTCTAGGGACTGTAAACAACCAGATAAGAATATTACCCCATAATAAGGCGTTGATATATCGCGAAGATATTATTGTTCTTTTTACCGGAATACTAGCAATTGCCATAGCGATATAGACCTCACAATTTTTGTAAAATAAAACAGCGCCACTGATAAATACATTAAGCGTAAAACGTGAGATTTATGTGAGCGCGAGGAAAAATTTACATTAAGGAGAAGTAAGAGATTAGCTGGATAGATAAATTATCAAAGTTTATTGTAAACTTCCTCGGGACTCGAAGATATCTCTTCTTTATCAAGTTCGGCTTTAGGTAAAAACCTGAGGAAACGTTGTTGAAAATCATCCACATAGGTAAAGACCACTGGAACAACAATAAGTGTTAGAAGTGTGGAAGTAATCAACCCACCAACCACGCATATTGCCATTGGTGCTCGAGCTTCCGAACCAGCACCGATGCCCAGGGCAATGGGTAACATACCAGCAATCATAGCGACCGTGGTCATAAGAATGGGACGCATACGAGCTTCTCCTGATTCAACAATAGCCTGATAACGATGCTTGCCCTCTTTCATGGCCATGAGACAATATTCAACTAACAGAATTGAATTTTTTGTCACCAATCCCATTAACATTACAATACCGATTAAGGCATAAAATCCTAACGATTGGTGTGATACTACCAGTGCCATCAAAGCACCGCCAAGAGCAAGAGGTAAAGACATCATAATCGTGAGCGGATGCAAATAGCCCTCAAATAAAAGCACGAGCACAGCGTATATTAAAAGAATTGCTGCTACTAATGCGCTGGCAAAACCGCTAAATATATCTCTTTGAATTTCGACATCACCAGAGAGATTATCGGCAATGCTACTAGGCAAAGCTCGATATGAAGGCAACTTATGGACCAAAGACAATGCTTCTCCCAAAGGCAAATCGGGAGATAAACTAGCTTCGATCGTTACTTGACGTGCTCTATCAAGTCTATCTATTTGTGCTGGTCCACTCCCCATCTCTACTTCAGCTACTGAGCTCAGGGGTACTAAGCGCCCAGCTTTACCAGATACACGCAGGTTTCTGATTGTTTCTAAATCTTGACGGTAACTAGGATCCAATCGTACGCATATATTTATCTGTCTATCACTCAAATTAAACTTGGGCAAATTGGCCTCGATATCACCTAAGGTTGCAATCATGGCCGTATAAGCAATTGCCTGAATCGAAACACCTTGCTCAGCTGCTTTAGTAAAATCTGGTTTTACCAAAATTTCCGGTCTTTGTAAAGAAGCACTAGATACGATATCAGATATTCCTGCAATACTGCGCATTTCATTGGCTACCTTATCTGCTTCACTACTGAGTATAGTTCCATCATCACTGGTAAGAACAACTTTGAGTTTGCCAGTAATGCCACCAATACGTGTAAAAGCAAATCTTGCCCCGGGCACTTGATTTAATTCTGGACGCATAGCAATTTCAAATTGTTGTTGCGAAAGGTGGCGCTTCTCGCGCGGTACTAAGCTTATGTATATATTGGCTTTGTTTACTTCACCAGCGCTGCCACCATTACCCATGCGACCACTAGTAGGTGTGCCAATGGTGACAAAAACTTGACTTACTTCCGGTTGCACGTGTAATTTCTCATACAGTCTTTGTGTAACTGAGGTGGTGTCTGCCAGTTTGGCCCCCGGAGGCAATTCTACTGTAAGCAATGTTTCATTGCGGTCGACATTTCCGATAACTGAAGTCGGTAATGTGCGGAAAAGCAATATGCTGAAAATAAAGAAGGCTACGCCGGCACCTAGCGTCAAAGCACGATGAGCAAGCGCCCAATGCAAGAGAGTGTCATAAGTTTGCATAAGCCAACCACCGGACTTATGCTCTTGTATTGGCTTCAAAAAATAGGCAGCCATTAATGGTGTAAGCATTCTTGCTACAATGAGCGAGAATAGCACTGCTGCTGCTACTGTTAGACCGAACTGTTTAAGAAACTGACCCGGTATGCCGCCCATAAAAGCAACCGGAACAAAGACTACCACTAATGTCATAGTTGTAGCTACAACAGCTAACCCTATTTCGTCAGCTGCTTCAAGGGCCGCACGATATGGATTTTTACCCATATTTATATGACGTACTATATTTTCAATTTCCACGATCGCATCGTCTACTAAAACGCCGATTACTAAGGAAAGCCCTAATAAAGACATATTATTGAGCGTAAAACCACTAGCTTTCATAACCGCAAATGCCGGTATTAAAGATAGTGGCATAGCTAACGCAGAAATTAAAGCTGCTCGCCAATTACCTAGGAATAGCCAAATGACTATTACAGCTAGTGTTGCTCCTATGAGTAAGGAGTCTATACAAGCATGGTAAGATTCATGCACAAATCTTGCTTCACTGCGGATTTTTGCTATTTTTACATCTGGAGGCAATGTTTTTTCCAATATTGATAATCTATCATCCACCCCTTCTTCCACATCTACCATATTAGAACCAACACTGCGAACAATAGAAAAGACGACTACTGGCCTACCGTTCAGCAATGCTAGCTGGCGTTGCTCCGTGGTGCCATCGGTCACTGCTCCTAAAGTGTTCAACCTGGCAAAATGGCCATTGGCCACCATCACTTGAGTTTGAGCAAGATTATCTACAGTTTGAGCACTACCTAATGTGCGTATTGATTGTTCTTTAGCTCCAAGCTCGCCCCGTCCGCCTGGCAGGTTGGTATTCAACATGCGAATTTGTAAACTGACCATATCAGCAGAAGCACCAAGCGCATTAAGCTGGGTCGGATTAAGATTGATATTAATCTCACGATCCACACCACCAGAACGCTGTACTTGTCCGACTCCTGCTACGGAAAGGAGATTGCGAGAAATATTATTGTCTATTAGCCAGCTAAGTTCTTCTACCGATTTTTTCTCAGATGAAACAGTATAGGTAACGAAAGCACTACCGGTAAATTCTTGGCGCTCTACGATAGGCTCATCAATTTGCTGTGGCAATTGTTGGCGAATCTTTGATATTTCATTGCGCACATCATTTACTGCCCGATCGCTGTTAGTGCCCAAAACAAATTCAACTATTGTTGTAGAAATACCTTCATTTACCGTCGAACTTATATGCTTGATATTGCCTATGCCAGCTACAGCGTCTTCTACTTTGCGAGTAACTTGTGTTTCTAGTTCTGAAGGGGCAGCCCCAGATTGAGTTACTGTTACTGAAACAATGGGCAAATCAATATTGGGATTTTCATCTATACCCAATGTGGCAAAGGAAAATATTCCCATGATAGTAATAATTAGAAATAAAACAGTCGTGGGAACTGGGTTCGATATTGACCAAGCTGAGATGCGGCGAAAATCCATTTACAAATTTCCTAAATTAGCGAGCCACTGCCACATAGTCGCCATCTTTTAAGAAGCCAGCACCATCAACTACTATTTGTTCATTGTTTTGTAAACCTGAGCTAATTTGGATAAAGTTGCTGTCGCGATTACTAATGATAACTGGGCGACTTTCTACTTGATCATGATGCAGAACAAAAACAGTATGCTTTTCATCTCGGCTAATTACTGCTTGTGATGGCACTGTCAGAGCAAGATCTCTACCTATATTTATATGTCCTTCAGCATACACGCCGGGTTTTAACCCGCAATTAGCAGGCACATCGATACGCACAGTAGCAAGACGGGTGTCGGAATCAACCAATGGGCTTATTTCACGCACAGACCCTTGTATTTTTTCTTTGCCAAGTAAAGACGACTCAATGGAAACTTTCTGTCCCGGTTTAACCAAAGACAAGTCACGTTCTGGCACTTGAGCTCTCAGTTCAAGCCTATTATCACGGGCCATTAAGAACATGGTTTTGCCAGCAGTGGCCATATCACCAATGTGAACATCACGCCTTGTTATTAGACCATCTATCGGTGCTTTAATAAGGGTTTGATCTATTTGTGTTTGCAGCCGCCTTATATTACCCTTAATTTCAGCTACATTAGCACGTGCTATTTCAATGTCTTCCTTACGTCCACCGATTTTTGCCATTGATAGCCGTTCTTGCGCTTGTTTCAAAGCAAACATAGCCGCTTGCACTCTTTTTTCTGCCGCACTAACGGCTGCTTCACATACTTGAGCATTAGTTTGTCTAGTTTCCGCTTCTTGAGCACTTACTGCTCCTTCAGATCGCAAATATTCATAACGCTTCAAATTGGTGCGAGCATTTTCTAAATTAGCTCTTGCTTGAATTAAACCAGCTTCCTGGTCCCCCACATTTGCTTCTGCTTGTGAGACAGCAGCAGCAAGTCCGTTTATATCTTCTGGACGGTTAGGCTGAATGGATTTATCCACATTGGATACACTAGCCGCCAATTTTGCTCTCTCACTTTCTATTTGTGCTTGCAATTGGTCTGAATCTAAGAGTGCTAACAATTGTCCTTTTTTTACTAATAAACCTTCCTCTACTAAAACAGATCTCACTTCTAAACCACTTGCGGTAGCACCAACAGAAGCTGGATCCCAAGCTGTTATAGAGCCATGTGCGGATAAGATGCGATCTACAAGTTTTGCTACAACTGGCTGTGTTGTTACTGTTAGTACAGGACTGTGCGTATTTTGTACTATGGCTTTCTTTTGAGCAAATAGTATTGCACTTAAAGCAAGCATGGCCAAAATAGCTAGCAAAGCGATGCCACCGCGCACCAGCCAATAACGCCAAATAGGAAAGTTCAATATATTTGCTGATTCTGGAATATTGGATATTTGTGGGGGTAATATAGTAGTCTTCATGTTAGTCTAAAAAATTTTAACTTTACTGATTTGAACAACGTATACAAAACGAGCAGGCTCTACTAAATGGTTACTATTATCTTTTCGTAGAAAAATCACTTTCTTGGATAATCTTACTCTAGTATGTAAACATACTGTGGTAAGCTTGTCAATGGAAGGAGAAGTATTGTGATTGGTCGTAGAGAACGTAAGCGCGAACAAACTAAACAGGGGCTCATAAATGCTGCTGTTGAATTGTTTATGGCTAAAGGTTATGACGAAACCACAATAGATGACATTGTAGCTATTGCTGATGTAGCTAAAGTCACCTTTTACTATTATTTTAAATCTAAAGAAGAGATTATTCTGGCAATTAAAGAGAATTCTGCTCAAGAAGTCTTGAGTCGAGCTGAAACGCTTTTAACCGAACAAGTTTCTGCACCCGAAATAATCCATGCCCTTATTAATGATATGGGGCGCTGGACAGAGAAAAATTGGCGACTCTTAAAAGCTTTTGCTGCTCAAAGGTTTGGCCCTATGACGCAAAACGAAACCTGTGGCGATTCAGAAAAGCCAGTACGTTTTGTTACGCTTTTAGAACAAATAATTAAGCATGGCCAGAAGACTGGCCAATTTCGCAAAGAAATAGATCCTTCTAGAACCGCCCATTTTATGATGCTGGCATTAATGCATGAACAATTTAGCTGGATTGCCGAAGGACGCAAAAAATTGGTGCTGGCTAATAGAATGGAGAATTGTCTTGATTTTATGCTTTATGGCATAGGACGAAAAAAATAGAACAACTGTTTAGAGTCGTTCAAATTCCAGACATTAGCTAGCAATATTTAATCGTATCGTAATGAACTTTCTTTGCCGTAAGATTAAAAATTTAGTCGCTGAATTTTCATTGGTTCATACTAACAATGTACAGTTCATTTTTTATACTACAAATTTGTGAAATTCGTGCAAGGCTTAGGCCAAACACGGTGCAAATATTCTTCAAGATAGTTAGCAATATTTAGGGAGAATGGAAAATGGCAATAATTTCAAAAGAAAAACAAAGTGTTAAAGCAAATTGGCCAATCCAGAAAATTCAACAAGAAATGACGAGAATAATAGCGAGTAAAATCATCACCCGTTTAAGATTTATGGAAAATGGTAATGAGGCTTTTATAGAAAAGTTCGAAAAAATATCAGCGGAACAAGTAGCTAATGCATTTAAAAAAAGTGGTGTCAAAACCCCGCTTGATTTGGTAGAACATATGGCTGAGCGTGCGGCCAATTTGTTTGGTGCTCAAGTTCAGTATGCAGGGGATGCAAGAAGTGCAACTTTATTCAATGAGAAACCTACTGTCTGGCTGGAAGCAAAAAAGAATGCCAACATGAACGTTAAGCAAGAGCAATTAATGCATAAACATTATGAGAATTGGCAAAGAGATCTAGCATCGGCATTTGGATTTAGCGCAAAGGTAGAAATTACCAATAACGGTGATTCTAGCATCGTCACATTCACAAAAACCGCCTAATTCATACATAGTTCAATTATGATGAATCGATTTCAATGGGTACATAAGAGAACAACTAAAAAGAGTTACCTTTTAAATAATTAGGTTGGTTATTAAACAAGAACACCAGACAGCTTACTGTCTGGTGTTCTGTAATGACTTATGACCAGTCTAATAGTCAGAAGATCTAGGTTTAGGCTGTGAAATTACTACGGAAATTTCTCTGCCTTGCAGACTATGTCCATGCAATTGCTGAATTGCTGACTCAGCTTCTTGTGGTGTGGACATTTCAATGAAACCAAAACCGCGTTGTTGTCCCGTGGCCCTGTCGGTTGCAATATGTGTTTTGACGACACTGCCTGATTGAGCGAATAAACTCTCTAAATCACTTTCAGTGGTCTTATACGATAAGTTGCTTACGAATAGTTTGTTGTTATTGTTGTTGTTCATGTTGTCTCTTTGCTTGACAGCGAAAGTGCTCTAATTGGACTTTGCTGTGCTCCATTGCTTTGGAGCACTATCAGTATGGCAGGTTTTCAAGCAAGATTACGTATATTCAATAATACCGAGACTAAAGTATATATATACAAGCTTGTCGTTGCTTTTGGCTTGTCGATTGAATTGCTCAGAACTAGTCCCAGAATGCCAATTATTTCTGAACCCATAGTATTCTCAGTTATTTTTAATTATCTTCAGTTTATTTCTGCGCAGGCGATGGTCCGAAGAGTGAATCAAGAAGACCCAATTCTTTCCAGTCTTTTGCGGCAGGAATCCAAGCTTTACCATGCCGTTATGATTTTGCTTTTGTCACTTTAGCAGTCGTGGCTGTGCTTGCTTTATTGATATGTCAATTTGGTGTTTCTGAAACTTATAAAAAAGTGCTGAGCTTTTGGTTTAGAGCGCTGGTCAGTTACATGTAGCAAAAGAGTAGAATCTGACAAAGGGCAATAGAAATAGCAGACTAAGCAATTTATTCTTTAGCGAATCAGTAATTACAACTGAAGAGAATTATTGAGCAGGAAGTTTCTCTGAGGGTTTATTTGCGGAGCTAAGAATTGACCATAGGTGATCGATGCGCTGATTTAAGTCTTCGCCCGCTTTGTGATGCTCATAGGGTAGCAGCTTCTTTTCTAAGCGTTCCACCCGCTTTTCTAATGGTAATTTTTTTTGTTCGCCACCGAATATAAAGTTTTCCAGTGCTGCGGTGCGTGCCTCAACGCCTTCTATTGGTGTTGAATCAATCCCAAAAGGATTCTGATGTTTAGGGGGAGGGGTTGATTGATCATTTGTTTGCTGAGGATTCTGATTACCACGCGTGCCCCGGTCGCCCATTCCCATCATTCCACCGCCCATGCCTTGAGCAAAAATGCAAGGTGAGTTTATAGCTGATATGAGAAAGACAACAGAAAAAACGCTCGAAATACTATAGATGGTTGTCAGCAGTCGACTATTCGTTTTTTCTTGCATCGTGTTTCCCGCCTATTTCTACTATGCTGCCGACCATAGTATCAAAGTTTAGATAGTAAACAATGCCTTGAAATTTCTTTGGCTAAGTTGTTTACGAATTCTAGATAATTGTGCATTAGTGTCTTGCAAGTCACAAATTCTCCACATTGAATGTTTAATATTCTGCTTAATTTTAGACCTCTTGAATATAATGGCATGGTGGCATAGAGGGAAGTTATGATAAATTTGAAAGTTCTTTCTGGAAGAAGATGGCTGGTTGTGCTTGGTGCTGCCTTTGCAATGGCGCTCCTTAATATGAATCATACAATCCATGGTGCGATTATGAATGTTGATACGCAAGTAGCTATTAAGATGAATTCAATATTGGGTATTAATCCTATTCTTGACGAGACGCTAGCTTGGTCGAGTACTCGCCTTGGCGATGCTTTTATGTTTACTTGTTTGTCCTTGTTATTTTTTGTGCATGCTCTTCGAGGCGGGAGCCATAATGAGACTATCAAACGCTTATCTTATTGGATATGGTTAGCTATGTTATGTCTAATTATATATATGATATCTTGCGCATCTGAATATCTTATTAAGCGAAATACTCCAATCTTTAGTCTTCACCATTTTTATAATTTACAGACAAAATATGGAGTCATGCTTCACAGCTGTCCGACCAGTTCCTTTCCATCGGGACATGGACTAGCATATATCTTTTTTGCAATGATGGCTTGGCAGCAATATTTCCGAGTGAGCCTGCTTTTGTGGTGCTTAGCTTTTATCATGTTGAGTGTGCGATTGATTGTTGGTCTTCACTGGCTCAGTGACATTATGATAGGCTCTCTTTTCCTATCGACACTATTTGTGACTTTAATTGGCGATACGTCACTGAAGAATACTTATAAACTTTCTGAGCAAGCTGTTTCGCGTGTTTTTGGCATGCTATCTGACTGGCGTGATAGATGTTGCGAAGTCATTATTTAACGGCGTAATCATAGAAGAATTAGCTAACTATCTTTTTGGTGCAACCGCTGGACGTCCCATGCTTGTTGCTGAAATATAATGTTTGCCATTTTATGATACAGCTCGGTTAATTTTTTAGCAGGCGTACGCTGATTGTGCTGAGGCAAATATGCACTGTATGTGGTGCATGATGATTGATTAGAGTTTTCCCTTCTTTAGGCTCCAAAAATACTGCAGTTTTTCTCCCTTTCCTCAATGTTATAGAAACTGTAGTCTGATATCAAACAAGGGTGAATAACAAGGGTGAATAAGATGTATATCTTTTACGTTAGTATTAATCGGGCTCTACTTAGGACCCGATATGGTGGCAACTCTAGCACTTATGTCTTCTATTTTGCCTTTGCGTCCAAGATAATATAGAGTGTAAGCATATTTTTGCAGATAAGGAACTATTGCAATCGAATTAGGTCCGTTAATTTCTTCTGCTAATTGTAGAGCTTGGTCAAAATAAGGCACTGCTTCTTCATATTTATGTTCTTGACTGTAAAGAGAGCCAAGTGCAAATAGAGCGCGAGCTTCATTATCATGTTTCAAAGGTTCGTTTTTCCAAAAGGTCAGAGCACGAAGATAGAGCTGTTCTGCTTCTTGGTATTTTCCTTCTTTAATGAGGCATTTTGCCAATTTGTCTAATCGAGAATAAACTTGAGGACTTTCTGGAGATAAGGTTTTTTCTGTAATATTTAGTGCATCAGTAAAATATGATTCTGCTTCAGCCAGATGATCTTTCTCTAAACAGACACCTCCTAGACTATCGTAACTGTTAGCTAAAGATAGGTGATTATTACCCAGAACAGTTGTTTTGATGTCTAAGGCGGCATTGAAAAGTCTATTGGCAAGGTCAAGATTACCAGCTGCACGATGACAATTACCGACAGCGTCACAAGTGATTGCCCACTCAATGATCGGATCTTTCATGACCGGTGCGGCAACACCCAGCCAGCCTTGCAATGGTTCTCCTTTTTGGAACCTAACCTTTGTATTTCCTGCTCTTGCTTCATTCAACTTACCCTCAACAAGTGAAAGCATTTCTTCTGTCAGAGGCTCGGCTTTGTTGTGTGTGCCATAGGTAATGTAAAACTGGATCAATGACCCCATCGTTGGAATGCATTTGTATCTATCATTTCCTGACACTAATTCTCTGATACTAAGCTCTTCTTCTAAATAAGACTCAGCTTCATCAAAGCGCCCGCGAATCGTATATAAACGTCCAAGTTCAGCCAGGCTTTTTGCTAAACGTATATCTTTAGGATTAGAAAGTTCCGCTTGCATCATCGCTCGCTTAAGCGTTGGTTCAGCAATCCAATATTGATTAGCATCGAGGGCCGTAACACCGCGTCGTTGAAGTTCTGCCCAATTATTATCGGGCTGAGAGGAAGCTAATACTGGAGTAATTAATTGATTAAAGGAGAACGCAGAAATTAATGCAATAAGCAAATTTCGATTCCGATAATATAAGAAGTTGGTATTGATGCGAAGCGTTTGAGACATTCATTCACCTATAAATTTGATGTCTATTCAATAATTTTATCTTATTATATTGCTGATAGACTAAAATATTTAACCAAACTTATAAGTGGGTCAATTACCGGATGCTACTAAATACGGTATCATAAGTTTTGCTTTCCTATAAATAAAGTTGACTGCCGTCTTTTGACTGGATAAGAAGTGGCTGAAATCTACAGTTTATTATTTCCACCATGTAGTTCAATTTCTGACTAGTAGTAAATTAAGTGAACTGAGGTAAATGTGCACTGTTTGTGGTGCATGAGACCTGATGCTATAACCTAATGTCACATAATAGCCGAAACCGGCTTTAGATCCTCTTACCCGAAAATGATGTCATAAGTATAGATTCTTGCCGTGAAATAACATAAAGAAGAGCAGCGGTAATCTTCTATGAGCTTAGCTGCAATATTAATCAGGCTTTGCTAGGGTGACATAGTTCAGAGAGGATTGTTAGAAGGGATACAAAGACGACTGAGCCTATAACTGTGGGCAGCAATGATACTTCCCCTACAGCAGGTCCGAATTTACCTAATAAATTGGACCCCATCCATGCTCCTAGTATGCCGGTCATGCAAGCCGTGAAAAACCCGCCAGGTATGCGTTTCGGTACAAAGCGCTCGGCAATCCAAGCACAAAATGAAGCCGCCATAACAAATAAAAGAAAACCTATAATATGCATAATATAGTTCCAACCTCATAATACTGAAAACTCAATAGATGAGGTTAAGTAACAACAGATTTAGCAGTATCTTGAATCCGTGTCGGTCGTCTGAATGACCTTATCTACCACATTATACCCTTTTTGCTGTATTTACAGTCAGATTGCCTTAATTCTAGGACAGGTTGTACATCGGAGATTCAACAAGCAATAAACGTGAGGTTCTCTTGTTAACCTGCTGGCAGTTTTTGCAAATTTCACAAATCCTCCACATTCGATGATTATTATTCAACGTTTGCCCCGGTTACTATGTGTTTATTTAACTAGAAAATAAGGTAGAGACAATGAAATATTTCAATAATATGCTTTTTGGATTGATGACTGCCGGTACAGTAGCAATTTCTTTTAATGCTTCCGCCTTACAGTCTTATGCTCAATCAGAAGAGGCTGTTGATTCTGATTCAGCAGAGGTGCTTGTTATTAGCGAATTGCCCGAAACAACTAATTCGGAACATCCTAATCATGGCCCATGGCCAGAAAAACTTGGCTTGACTGATGAGCAAATGGAACAATTGGTTTCGTTGAAGTCTGAATACGCTGTGGATACTGCCAAGCAAAAGGCTGAATTAAAAGCACATATGGAAAAAATGATGTTGCTTATGACTGAGCCAAAGTTGGACAAACAAGCAGTACTTTCCTTGCATGAAAAAATAAATCAGCTTAAAACAAGTCTTTCTGAAGCGCGCGTCAATCATATGATGAGCGCGATGGAGGTGATGACGCCAAAGCAAAAAGAAGAGATGCGCCATCATATGCTTGTGCATATGCTTAGCCACCATCATTCAAGGGGAGGACCGTCTCACAAAGCCGGTGGTCATAGAGAGCACCATGCAGCATAGAAATATAGCTGGTTGACAGCAGATAATAATCCCTTCTAGTGACAATGTTGCAGGAGGGATTTTATTTTGGAATTTTTACCTATTAATTGTACGATTCGTCTTTGATGACGCCTTTAGCCCAATCAATAGCCAAAGAACATGCTCTGCAAGTGTGTAGGTACATATTCGAATTGTCCGACAAAGGAAAACAGAGTAATGCTGAAGTTGTTCAGGCATGTTTAGTGCTCACATTTGGCTGCCTCGAAGTTACTGGCAAATGTTTTGCCGAAGTTTTGGATCAGCAATGCGATCTGCGATGTTGACACTAAAATGCGATCACTCGATGCTGTCATTATTAAGATCAGTAGGATAATTCTTTTCAATAATTTAGAATCGTTTGCATGTCTCCAACAATTATGAACTTAAGCTATACAGCGATGCTGTAGCGTAGTTTACTTAATGCTCGTAAGAACCTTGTGTTGCTGATTTGCTGATCCTATTAATTAATCTTTGGCTTTATCCTGGCTGATTAACTCTCCTCCAGGAGCGTTATATTTAGCCAAAAGTGGGCAAAGTTCATTTAGTTACTAGGAAGCCCGAATCATGAAACTAATTCGTAGAAAACGCCTGCTTTGCAGGTTGCTGTTAGCAGTAATTCTATCAGCGCAATTGCTGATTAATCTTATCAGTTCTTGTCCAGAAGTTTTTGCTCAATCTGTTCCTATAGGCAGCGGTGCTCATCCATTTCCTGACACCGCGAGTGGTGTAGGAGTTTTTCTTGATCAACAACCTAACGGCCAAAGCTCGGCTCAAGTAAACTTTGCTGCTAGTCACTGTGTTGGCACTCAAAAGTTAACTACCTCTCTGGCCCAAACCTATAGAGCTGCCAATCCTAACTTTATTATCCTTGAATATTATTTAGGTGTTTTTAGTGATTCAATCGCGACAGTGCCCATAGGCAATACCTGGACAACTGATTGGCCATATGTAAGTCAGCAAACATCCTGGTTTTTGCAAGCTAATGGCGTCGACGTGCAACAAAATGGTGGCGATAGTGATTATGTAATGAATATATTGTTCAGCAATAATCAGCCTGTTACTGGCTTTCCAGGCTATTGGACGCAACAATGTATTTCCAGGGCGCGGACAAATTTAGATGATGGGGTTTTTGCTGACAGTTCCACAATCGATACCATATTTGGCAATGTTACTCCTACTCCTCCCCAACTAGCTAGTGTATCCGCCACTCAAACACAATGGATACCATCACTGGATCAATACTGGACTTTCTGTATGAATGCCCTGCACAGTCAGCCAGAGTCTTTTTATTTCCTGCCTAATTTTGGCGGATTGATTACAGGCTGGGATACAACAGATTACACTATTCCCGATGGTGGTATGAATGAAGGATTTTGCTATTGGGGAAGCGGTAATTATCTTGCTCTTTCTGATTGGCAATTAGACATGAATCGCGTGCTTAATTTAAATTCCCTCGGGAAAATAATGATGTACCAAACATATCCTAGTGCTTCAGCAAGTAGTTTTAACGAAGACGTCTGGTTTGCTGTAGGGTCATATATGCTAACCAAGGGGCATCATACGTATATCAATCTTCCTCTAGGTCTAGAATGTGATTGGTATCCGCAGTACAATGCCGGTTATAATCTAGGGGCTTATCAATCAGAGCCTAGTTCTAGCGGTGTTCAGAACTATTACAATTCTAACTGGGGAGTTTACCAGCGCTATTATGCTAATGGTTTTGTTTTAGTAAATCCACGTTCGCAAGCAGTAGCCATCAATAATTTGGGTGCGACTTATCAATTGGAAGTTGCTTCAGGTGGAG
>Ga0207039_1065_pt2 | contig 29528 bp, 29 predicted proteins | sample Alteio_BWMinCont_74_FD_153264 | JGI IMG/M metagenome (GOLD analysis project Ga0207039, IMG submission 153264) | Enriched cells from forest soil in Barre Woods Harvard Forest LTER site, Petersham, Massachusetts, United States -... | ecosystem: Environmental > Terrestrial > Soil > Temperate forest >... | reverse complement strand
CGACAAAATATTTAAGCAGGTTTATTTGTGCGGTAAGCCAGAACACCAATTGATAACTATTGGTAATACGGATAAACATGGCACGAAGATAACATTTTGGCCAGACCATGAAATATTTTACGAAGTTGACGAAAATCAAGAGCGCAAAACAATCTCTTTTGAATGGGATGTTTTGGTTACACGGTTGAGAGAAATGTCCTTTCTTAACAAGGGATTATCCATAACCCTTACTGATAATCGTGACGCCCATAAAGAAGAACGTTTTTGCTATGAAAGCGGTATAGCCAACTATGTTGAATATTTAAATGGTGAACGTGCTCCTTTGCACAAACCCCCAATTTATTTTGAACAAACGATGGAAGGGGTAATGGTGGAATGTGCTTTACAATGGACAGACTCATGTATTAAAACTATTAACACTTTTGTCAATAATATTAATACCGCGGATGGCGGTACCCATCTAATGGGTTTTTGCAAGGCTCTAACATTAATAATCAATCGCTATGCACGTAAGCATAATTTATTGAAAGAGAACGAGGACACTTTGAGCAATGAAGATATTCAAGAAGGTTTAACAGCTGTTGTTAGCATCAAATTATCGGAGCCACAATTCGAAGGACAAACCAAAGAACGTTTGGGAAATAGCGAAGTTCAGGAAATTACTCATTCAGTCATATCTGTTAGTTTATTAAAGTGGCTAAACCATAACTCTGAGTCAGCCGAAAAAATAATTGCTAAATGCGTGAAAGCCATGAAGGCTCGAAAGAAATAATTCTTTGAAAGCCGGGTGGCGGACATTTGTACACCGTACTGGACAAATGTCCGGTTTGATGATATTATATTATCTGTCAGTAGAGGTAGTAAGTATGCCGCGGACAGAAATGAATCTAGACCATTTGGCAGATGCTCCATTTGGTGCTCAGGTTGCAACCCTGAGACAATTATTTGGCTTCAATAAAAAGGATTTTGCTGACGTTCTTGGAGTTAACGAAAAAACAATAAGACGTTGGGAAGATGGAGAAGAAGATATTCACCCGCAAAATACACATAAGCAAGCTGTTGAGGCACTGCATACGATATCAGAAAGTCTAGATGATTTATTTGAACCGGACATGATTAAAGTTTGGGCAGACAGACCTAACCCGGCATTGCAGGGTGAACGTCCGAGAGATTATGCTAAAAAGCCCGGTGGCATTTTTCTTATGGCCCATTTATTAGGCAATCTTGGTCGGTGATGGTGATATGGAAGTTAGAACTGAAGCCCTCTATTCAATTCCTACTGAACCAATAAAAGGAATATTTTACCGATATATTAGAACTAAATTTGCTAATGAACCGCTTTCTACGCATGGAGCTATGAGCAATGGTGGTCGTTATAACGTTGCCGGTTTATTTGCTGCCTTATATCTTGGTTTTGATCATCTGACATGCCAGGCAGAAGTTAGTCAGGGAATAGCAGCAGGAGTACCTTTTAAAAGAGGTGCATTCACTGTCTGGGATTACGAGACAGATTTAAGAGCCATTATCAGATTAGATAACAATGCCATATTGCAGGAAATTGGTGTTACTGAGAGTGATATTACTATTTCAGGCAATTACTGGACAGCTAGTGCTATCGGTGAACATTTACATAATCGTGGCAACGTGGAAGGATTGGTTGCCCCATCCGCTCAGTTAATGGACTATTCAATCTCTCCAAACTATCTGTGTGGTGGTTACGTCTAGGCATCGGTATCGAACGCATTGAGCCTGGTCATCCACTACAAAATGGTCGCCATGAACGCATGCATCTCACCCTCAAAAAAGAAGCTACTCGAATACGGAATGCTATGTAGAGTAGATATCGATTTGTTATAATGCCACTCAGTCCTCAGTAGAAACTCGAGAAGCTTTTGCCTGGAGGATTGATTGGCACCGACAGTAAAATTCGAAGCACAGCGCTGTTGCGACCTGAAGTTGAAGGGCTTTCGGAAATGGGCTTCCGCGGTCTTCGGAGAGTGACTATGGATATTGTCAAGTGTCCCACAACCGGCCAAATCGTTCAACTGCTGCGGGGCCAGATTTCTGGCCTACCTGCAATAGAGCTGACTGAACACATTCACGGTTGTTCGCGCTGCTCCCAGTCGCTGGAACTGCTCGGCGAGAGGGGTGTGACAGATGCGAGTTTGGCTGCCAAAGAGCCTGCCGTTCCTGTAAGCTCGCTTTCGGACACCGCGCAACCCACCCAACTGGCTTTTCTGGCGCCAGCGATGAGCTCTGATGAAATCGGCTGGCTGGCTCACTACCGAGTGCTCAAGTTGCTGGGTGAGGGTGGCATGGGTATCGTCTTGCTTGCTGAGGATACGCAACTCAAGCGAACCGTGGCCTTGAAGGTGATCAAGACTGAATACAGCAAAAACCCAGAAGTACGCCAACGCTTTCTGCGTGAGGCACGGACGATGGCCCAGGTAAAGAGCGATCACGTGGTGACAATTCACCAGGTTGGTCAAGACAACGAGATTTGCTATATTGCCATGGAGTTGCTCGAAGGCGAACCGCTCGATAGCTTGATGGAGAGAGAAACCAAGCCGGCGCTGAGCGAGACATTGCGCATTGTCCGTGAGGTTGCTGAAGCGCTTGCAGCGGCGCATGCCAAGGGTTTAATTCATCGAGACATCAAACCGGAAAATGTCTGGCTGGAAGCTCCAGCTGGGCGCGTCAAGCTCCTTGATTTTGGTCTGGCTCGCCCGCAAACGGAGAATATCAAACTGACGACCACAGGCATTGTCATTGGCACGCCGGCGTACATGGCTCCAGAACAGGCACGTGCTGAGACCCTCGACGAACGAACCGATCTGTTCGGTCTAGGCTGCCTGCTCTATGAATTGATAACCGGACGTACGCCATTTTATGGTGAGACAGTAGTGGCCATAGTGACTGCCCTTATTGAAGAAACTCCGCTGGCGCCCAGCCACTACCGTTCTGAAGTCCCGCCAGTCCTGGACGAACTGATTTTGCGTCTTTTGGCCAAAAAACCTGCCGACCGGCCACAGTCGGCTCAGGAGGTGATTGCGCAGCTGGAAGCGATTGAGGGCAAGGACATGTCTTTTGATCGGGAAGCCGCACTTTCAAGCACCGGCCGTCCCGCTTCCCCCAGCATTTGGCTGCGTTCCCGGGAAAGTGCCAATGTCCCTTCTCAATTGGGCAAACCCGACAGTTTAACTGATACGATTTCTTCTCAGGGCAGCCGTGCCCGTGAAGCCGAGCGGCGCCAGGTGACTGTGCTTGTTTGTAGCTGCGATCTGTTTGAGTCAGAGGACTACCTTGAGCATCTGGACGTCGAAGACCAGGCCAAGGTATTGCGAGCTTTTCACCATTGCTGCGAAGAAGCAGTGCACAAATCAGAAGGGACAGTTGTACAATGCAATGAGGAAGGGCTACTGGCGTGCTTTGGTTACCCGACTGCTTACGAGGACGCAGCCTGTCGCGCGGCTAGCACTGCCTTAGCTATTCTTGAAGCGCTAAGAGTGCGTGGGGAGGATGTCCGCCGTGAGCACAATGTCGAGTTGGGTTCATGGTTGGGTATCTACACAGGACCAGCTATAGTGGAGACTAAAGGGGATGATGTCTCGCTTGTTGGCGAGGCCCGAAACGTAGCCGTGCGCTTGAAGGACGTGGCTAGGTCCGGACAGGTCATTTGCAGCGAGTCCACGCATCGACTGCTTCAGGACAAATTCAATTGTCTCAGTCTAGGACAGCACAAGATCAAGAGTCTGACACAGCCAGTCACACTCTTTCAAGTGCAAGCAGTGGTTGAAACTGGCAGTGCCATTGAGGATACAGGGCGGGGCTGGCTGACGCCGCTTACCGGTCGGGACCAGGAGCTGAGTCTGCTCAAGGACCGTTGGGAGCAGGTGCAAGAGGGCATGGGCCAGGTTGTTCTGCTTATCGGTGAAGCAGGGCTGGGCAAGTCGCGCCTGGTGCACGCCATGAAGCAGCATGTGCAAGGAAAGGCGGAAGACCCTGCGCCAGGGTCGTCTCATGAGCTCCCCAGTAATGGCCACGCTGCCCAGGACTCACCCATCGTCGAGTGGTATTGCTCGCCGCATTTCCGAAACACGGGTCTTTATCCCGCCAGCAATTTCTTCGAGCGCATCCTCCATTTCGAGCACGGCGAGGCTCCGACTGCGCGGTTTGAACGGCTGGTGCACCACCTGGAGAATTACCATCTGGCGCTACCAGATGTGGTGCCTCTCTTTGCCTCACTTTTATCCCTGCCTACGTACGCCAAGTTTCCTACCCTTGGTTTGCCTCCGGTGCGAGAAAGGCAAGAAATGTTCCGGGCGCTTAAAGAGTGGCTGCGCGCTTACTCTGGCAAGCAACCGGTCCTGTTTATTGTCGAGGATCTGCACTGGCTGGACGCTTCTACCTTGGAATTCCTGGGGCAATTTCTTGCTGAGGGACTGCACGACCGGGTTCTCACCCTGCTCACTTTCCGTCCCGAATTTCGCACACCCTGGGCGGCACTCTCGCACCAGACTAGCCTCGCTCTCAACCAGCTCACCAAGCGCCAGGTTGGTGAGCTGATGCGCAAGAAGACAGGCAACAATTTGCCTAAGGCGGTAGTCGATCAGGTTTATGATCGAGCTGGCGGCGTACCGCTATTCATTGAAGAATTCACGAAAATGGTGCAAGAGTCCGGTGTGTTGGATCAGGCGAGCGATAGTGGCACGCGGACCAAGACTTTGATGGCGCGCGAGATTCCCGCTACGCTCCAGGATTTGCTCATGGCCCGCTTGGACCGTATGGAAGGTGACCGGGAGGTGGCCCAGTTGGCTGCCACCCTTGGTCGCGAGTTTAGCTATGAGCTGCTAGCCGCCGTAGCGAGCATGGACGAGTCGACACTTAACGACGAGCTGACCAAACTAGTGCAGGCAGAGATCTTATACGAGAAGGTCCGGCCGCCGCACGCTATCTATATTTTCAAGCATGCCCTTCTCGAGGATGCGTTGTACAACGCGCTGGTCAAGGGCAAGCGGCAACAATTCCACGGACGGATCGCGCAAGCTCTGGAAGCGCGATTCCCACAGACTGTGGAGACGCAGCCCGAGTTGCTCGCCCACCACTTTACCGAGGCGGGACTGATCGAAAAGTCGATCGGTTATTGGCTTGTGGCCGGGTTGCAGTCTCAGGAGCAATTTGCAAATGTCGAGGCCATCAGCCACCTTACCAAAGGTCTTGAGTTGCTCACCACGCTCGCCGAGTCGCCCGAGCGCGACGTCAATGAGTTGCTGCTGCTCAACCCACTGGGCTCGGTATATCAGGCGGCTCTGGGTTATGCTGCGCCAGAGGTTGGCCCTGCTTTTGCGCGAGCACGTGAACTCTGTAAAAGGATTGGGAAGACTTCCCAACTGTTTGCGGTCTTGTGGGGAAACTGGAGTTGGCATTTGGTGCGCGGTGATCTTCAACTGTGTAAGGGCCTTGCCGACGAAATGATGGCATTGGCGAGGGATACCCAAGATCCTGGTATAAATATGGAAGCTTCTGTTGCTCCCGCAGTGACGCTGTTTTATCGCGGCGATTTTGCTGGTTGCCGGAAACATTGTGAAGAGGCGATTGTAAACTACGAAGACCTGGAGCAATGTCGCATATGGTCCGGCAATACCGGTCAGAACTCTGCAGTGCACCTTCGTTGTTATCTGTCTCTGTCCTTGTGGCATCTTGGCTATCCAGAGCAAGCTCTTAAGATGAATGAGGAGCTGATGACCATGGCGCGCCAGATTGCGCATCCTTTCAGCTTGGCGCACGCATTGCACTTCACCGGTTGGCTCTACCAGTATTTCCAGCTGGGAGACAAACTGCAAGCGGCAGCCGTGGAAGAAATGGCAATTGCCTCCGAGCAAGGGTTTGCTCTGTGGCATGCTACGGGGACTTTCCTATCGGGGGCAGGCATGTTCTTGCAAGGTGAGCTGGAAGAAGCGCTTAAACTGCTGGAAAAAGGAGTGCAGTCGTTCCAGGCAATCGCCGCGGCCTTGACACTTCCCGCGCAATTAGGCGTCCTGGCTGAAGCCTATATAAAAGCCGGCCGATTGACGGAGGCGCGTGAAGCACTGGAAGTAGCACTGGCGCTGGCGGAAAAGCACGACGACCGCTCTCATGAGGCTGAGCTACACCGCCTCAGAGGCGAACTTGCCCTGTCGGAATCAAGCGATCAGTCCACTGCTGAGCACTGCTTCCGCCAGTCCATCGAGACGGCCCGCCGCCAACAAAGCAGGGCATGGGAGCTACGCTCTACGATAAGTCTGGCTCGACTCAGGCAACAGCAGGGCCGTCGCGACGAAGCCCGCACTGCCCTAACCACCATATACGGTGCGTACAAGAAAGGTTTCGCGAGTTCAGACCTGGTCAATGCTAAGGAGCTCTTGAAAAGTCTGGACTGAGGTCGGACAGAGATGCCCTATATATAGATTGCATGATTATAATGATAATCACAGGCTATGCTGTGTACAATTACCGGTACAGCAACACCTAAAGAGGAGTTTTAAGCCATGGATCCCACTATCTTAGGTGCCCTGATTGGGGGTGTATTGGCCACTATTGGTGGCGTTCTTGGTGGCATTGTTACTGGCTGGTTCACACTGATGGCCAATAAGCAATCACTTAGCCATGAAGCAAAAAGAGAAGAGCGAGAACGCAGTCTTGGTTTCCGACAAGAACAGCTTTCGCAATTCTATGGGCCGGTGCTAGCCTGTATGGAAGAATTGGAGGAGAGCTGGCAACTATTGTTCGAAGCAGATAAAAGTGTAGAAAGATTCTTAGAGACTCATCGAGACAAACATTCAGACAAACATCCAGCAGGCGGGTTTCTAAAGGATAAGCAAAAAGCGGTGCTTGAATACAAACAATACCTTTATGCCAGGGAAGTGGCTGTCTTCAATAAAATCAAGGAAATATTCATTTCTCATTTTGGCCTGGCTGAACCTTCAACTAAGGAGAATTACCGCACTGTGGTGAGATTCATTGAGAATCGGAACATCATCAATGTTACCGAGGGAAAATTGGACATCACTTTCACCGGCGAAGATGCTTCGGGGCTAAGAGGCAGGATTGCTTCACTGTTTCAAAACCTCATTGAGATCAATAGCCAAATCCGTAATCAGTTGGAGAACGGCGAACCAAAACCGATCACGCAACTAAGCCCTGAATGCTCTGACGCATCTTTAGCCGACAACGATGCTGGGCAATTGCTACCCCCTCTTCCCCAATATTCGTTTGAACCAGCCGCAATAGCGGGTCAACCTGAGACAAAGACAAACAACGTGCAGCCAAAAGAAAAGGCGATTGTCCCGACACAAGAAAAAGGGATTTCAGCTAGGAAGAATTGGCCAGGACGCTATACTTTGCTCACTCACAAAGCCTCCTTGGATGTGACTCTTACGGCGACCGGGCGCTCCGAAACAGATGGCTCAAACTCGACAAGTCCCGAATCAGATCAGCCAGGAATTGGACAATCGAGTCCGGAAGCTCAACCGACTAATCGTTAGTGGATTTGGCTAGCAAGAACAATGAATGAATCTGTCCGATTAATACAAAAAGAAAGGAGAGGTGGCCCAACCTCTCCTTTCTTTAACTTCTCTTGAGCATATTCAAGAAAAACTATTGGCCTATAGCAACTTTCTCCTGTCTTTTGCTTTTGGCTTTAACTTTGTTCTCTATCTCAACTAAGTTGAAATCAGCATCTGCCTGCTCCTCTACAACACTGCCGGCAAAAATTTCTTCGACAGTATTGTTTTGGTCATCCATTAATATTTGTCCGCTAACAGGAACCCCTCTTTCAGGGATACCGGCTTCTCTCATGTCCGTACTTGCATAACCAGCAGAATCACCATCGTTATTTGTTTTTGGCTTTGGTGGCAAAGATAATTGATTAGCTTCCACGACTGGGATCATTCTATTTTTGCCCTGCTGGTCAACAAAGCGGTCAAAAAGAAGTCTGCCAGATACAGCAATTTGATTGCCTTTATCCAAATATTTGCCAGCTAATTCAGCTAATTTACCCCATGTTTCTACACGATAAAAATCAGCTGTATCGCCACCACGCGCTGGTCTACCAAAACCATTTACCGCTACAGTAAAAGTTGTTTTAGTCTTTCCACTGACAAAATGCATTTGTTCGGGAGGCTTAACTAAATTCCCTACTATAGATATATTGGCTAAACTCATATTGACCTCACACCTTTTCTAGACCCTCATTCCTCAAAGCAATGCTCACCCTAGGTTGGCGACCAGAGAGCATCATTCAATGCATTGAGTAATTCAATTTTTTATTTTGAGAAATGAGGGTTATCTATTACCCTATTTATTCATGAGGGTAGATTAACATACCATACATACGTCCGTCAAGCCGTCCAAAAATTAAATCTGGGAGTTTTCATGTCAAAACCAATTTTTGTAATTGTCAGCTTAGTAGTCTTATATGGAAACATGGTAATTTGTTCTGCCCAAGCTCCTCAAATAGAACAAACTGCAAAAGAAGAAGCGACCGGACAAAGTAAAGAACCCTGGAAGGGTAAGAACTTACCGCCTGATGCTGTCGGCGACGTCAGTAACGAGATGAACAATAGCTGGCATGGTCATCTGATCAGTGCCAATTCGGTTGCTGCATGTAAGAATTACTCCCACTGTTTTGATTTTCTAAATAAGTATGAAAAAACGACTGCTCTTTCAGCAAGATCGCGAGCAAAGGGATATCTCCTTTATGCAAATGATAAGTGGTATACATTAGACAAGCACGGCAATGACCTGGCTGTAAAAGCAATACAAAAGAGTATCAAGTCCAAAGGTTTTTATGTGGCAGTAAATGGTAAGTTAAAAGGCAATATTATTATTGTCGATAATTTGGTTGAGATTATCGGTACACCCGGATGGAAAGCAAGCGCACCAACGAAACTTGATGATAGTAAGCTACATCCTGTTGATAAAGTACAAGGACATTTGTTAGACGAGTGATTATCAGTTCTTGCACGCATGAGAATTTAAGAGCGAGGTAAATAAATTTGTCCATAAGTCCTGTGCAAGAAGATGATTGGAGCCAACGCTATACCTTTAGCCAAATTTTGGCTCAAGGTGGGATGGGCATTATTTATTTGGCCGAGGATAAGGAGCGTGACAATGTTGCTTGTGTAATTAAGCAACTTATTATTCGTCCGTCCACCAAACATGAGCATGAAGAAGCCGTACGTCTGTTTAAACGTGAAGCGGAAGTTCTGAAATTTCTCAATCATCCTGGCATAGTTCGCTTAATAGATAGCCATGCTACCGAAGATGGACATTATTTTCTGGTTATGGATCTGGTGCCGGGAAAAAGTTTGGATGAGCTTTTACGTTTAAAAGGAACATTTTCTTCTCGAGCGACCGTAGAAATTGCCATTCAGTGTTGTGAAGTCTTAGAGTATTTACACAAGCGCAATCCACCAATTATTTATCGTGATCTTAAGCCGAGCAATCTAATGCTTACACCAGAAGGGCATATTATATTTATTGATTTTGGCATTGCTCGTGCTTTAATGCCTCATGCTGTCACTATGACTCGCGTAGTAACTACTGGTTATTCACCACCTGAACAATATTATGGTAAGCCGGAATTTCGCAGTGATCTTTATGCTTTAGGTGCAACGATGGGACAATTGCTCACTGGCACTAAGCCTAAGCCACTTTTGTCCTCTTCGCCAGCAAAAATCAATCCATCTGTTTTACCCTCGCTCGACAATTTAGTACGCAGGCTCACGGCTACTGCTACTAAAGACAGACCAATATCAGCTCAATACCTGCGTTATGAGCTTTACCATATATATCAGGAGATTGAGCCTGATTTTGTTATACCCGAAGAAGCTAAATTGATTGAATGGCAAAAGCAGCCAGAAGCGGAAATGCCGCTGCCTCGGAAAGAGCCCATATTTAAACGTTTATGGCAGGGGTTTTTCAATCACAGCTAAATTATATCAACGGTTATTTAATCAGCTATTTCTTCTGTAGCTTTTTTGTCAGGCAATATTTTTTACCATTAGCGGATACCTTTATATGTCCTATTATTTTGCCTTTATAAGCGATAGGGATGGTCCAGCATGGAATCGACAGGTTTTAACCGTTTTCTTACTGCCAGTAATCAATATCGCGCTAAAATACAGGACGAGCCAATAAGTGCTTCATGACAACTAACTCGTTTCGACGAGTAATTTAATAAGGTACATCAGGGTGACTGAAATACAAAATCAAAAGAAAAAGCTTAAAGTGGGGGTTTTCTTTGGCGGCAAATCTGCGGAAAAAGAAGTTTCGTTAGCTACGGGCAGATACGTCTTAAACTTGCTGGACTCTTCTAAATATGAAGCTATTCCTTTATATATGAGCTATTCTGGCTTGATTTGGAAATTGCCACCGAAGCTGGTGCTACAGAATACCACTAAAGATGTGGAAGAAAAACTAGAAGCTGCTGCTCAGCACATACGCTTTGAAGAACTGCCTGAAATAATTGATTTTGCTTTTATCGCCTTGTTAGGAAAATTTGGCGAAGACGGTGCCGTGCAGGGCGTATTAGAATTAGTAAAAATTCCTTATTCTGGTTCTGGCATTTTATCATCAGCAGTTTGTATGCACAAAGGCGTACATAAGCGTTTTTTGCGCGCCAATGGTATTACAGTTGCCGAGGACATTCCTCTCTATAGAGCCGACTATGGGAGAACGCGGACAAATGAATCAATAATAGAAGAGATAAATAACCGCTTTGGCTTTCCTGTTATCGTGAAACCAGTAGCTGAAGGTTCAAGCATTGGTGTATCTTCTGTCCGTAGCTCTGACAAATTAGCCGCAGCTCTAGAAGAAGCATTTAAATGGGACGATGAATTGCTAATTGAGGAATTTATTACAGGGCAAGAATTTATGTGTGTAATAGTAGGTGGTGAAGAGCCTGTTGCTATGCTACCTTCCGAAGTCGAATTTGCTGGCGATATTTTTACTTATGAAAATAAGTATATGCCTGGGCAAGCGGTATACCATACACCAATTCGGGCGCCGCAAGATAAAATCAAAGAAATTCAGGATATTGCCGTTAAGGTCTACCGCATGCTCAACATACAAGGTTATGGACGGGTGGATGGTTTCTTGAAAAATAAAGAAACTGTTTATATTAGCGAGCCGCACACAGGAACAATTATGGTGCCGTCCTCATATGTATTTCAGCAAGCTTCCTTGCAGGACATACCAATAAAAGCCAAAGGCGGCATAAAAGGAAAAGGCGGAGCTAAGTTCAACCCGCGCACCTTTATTTCTACGATAATCGACTTAGGCATGGCTGTGCATGCTGATAAGGTGGGGGTGTATTAATATGATGCGAGTGGGAGTTTTATTCGGTGGTTGCTCATCTGAGAAAGAAATTTCTTTAGAAAGCGGCCGTCATATCTATAACAGCTTAGACAGTAGCAAATATCAAATCATTCCTATTTATGTAAGCTATGATTTAAAATTCTATGAAGTGGCTGAGCGTCTTTTGTGGATGAACGCTACAGCGGACATAGAAAAATGTTTAGAAACAGATGCGAAACGAATTTACTTTGAAGATTTAAAAAATCTAGTTGATTTTTGTTTTTTAGGTTTACACGGCAAATATGTAGAAGATGGTGCTCTACAAGGGTTGCTTGAAATTTTGGAAATTCCTTATAACGGACCACGCATTATTGGTGCTGCAATTGGCATGGATAAAATTTTCCAGAAACAATTGCTAAGGGCGGCTGGTCTAAGCTATCCTCCTCATATAGTTGTTCGCCAAGACGAATTGGAAGAAAATATTTCCAAGATCGAAAGCACAGTAGAAAAAGAATTTAGTTTTCCTTGTGTTGTTAAACCATCTAGGGAAGGATGCAGCACCGGCATTTCTAAAGTAAACGAAAAAGGCCAATTAAAACCAGCCGTTCAAGAAGCTTTGAAATGGGACGACGTTATCATGATTGAAAAATTCATGCATATGATGGAAGTTACGTGCACTGTTATTGGCAATGAACATCCAGTAGCTCTTCTGCCCACCGAAACCCCTTTTAAAGGCGATTTTCTTACTTTGGAAGAAAAGTTCCTGCCCGGTGATGCTCAGATGATCACGCCACCCAGAGTGCCTAAAGAAGACGTCAAAAAGATGCAAGAAGACTTTGTCAAAGCATATAAAGCTATGAATTTGCGCGTATATAGTCGTATTGACGGCTTTTGGGATACTAAAGAAAGAAAGCTATATATCAACGAACCTAATACATTGCCGGGAGTCACTCCTTCAACAATGGTTTTTCATCAAGCCGCAGAGGCTGGCATGAGCCCTTCTGATTTCTTCGATAAGCTTATTGAATTATCACTTGTCGAACACGGTGTAGGTAAAAAAGAAGAAGCACTAATTTAAACAGGCTAATTAAAAAGATGGGCGAATTAAATCTAGATCCTCTTGAAAAAGCACTCAGACAATTAGAAGAAGGGCTGCGACAAGCCAAAGTCAATCCTAATGATGCATTACAACGCGATGGTGTTATTCAACGGTTCGAGTATTGTATGGATTTGTCTTGGAAAATTCTGCAGCGTTACTTTAAAGTAATAGTGGAGATAGACGAAACAAGCATTCGAACAAAGAAAGATATTTTTCGAGAAGCAGCCAGACTTAAGCTAATTACGGATGCTGAAGCTTGGATGGGACATTATGAAGCACGCAATGAAACATCGCATGTTTATAATGTCGAAATAGCTAAACAAGTTTTCGAGCGAGCGCAGATGTTTTTGCCAGATGCTAAAGCCTTGTTGGAGTCTTTGCACCATGCCACTTGATGTACGGTCTGATCATTTGGCAATGATTCAAGATATTCTTAAAAATTGCATTCCCGCGTCGCGTGTGGTGGCATTTGGTTCAAGAGTAAATGGCAGTGCTAAAGCCACCTCAGATCTTGATTTATGTATAATGGATGATAAACAAATATCATTTGAAACGTTGGCATGTCTGCGCGATGAATTTAGCCTTTCAAATTTACCCTATAAAGTAGATGTGATCGACTGGATAACAATTGCCCCCGAGTTTCAAAAAATCATTTTACAAAATTGTTTAGAAATTCAAAACGCTAATTAATATCAAATAAGTCCTTATGATCTCGACATTGATCGTGAACTTACCTTGTGGGAAATATGTAATAATCAGTGCAATATCATCCATCAAAAAGATTTGTTTGCGCTTCCCTACAGAATCGCTGGCTGTGCCAAAGAAAAACATGCTTATCAAAGAATTGAGGTTGTGAAGGGAAAAGGGTACTGGCTCGGTGGCGAACATCAAAATATCGATTCACCCCTTCCTTGGGTTCCTTCAGAAATAATTTAATGCAAGTCCACTTAACGGCATGAACCCATGCTATTTAATAGGATCCTTACTATCTATCTAATACGGGCAGAACGCTATTAGTGCAGATCAACGAGCAGGCGGCGGTGGTAGCTGGCTGTTATTCATAATGGCAGTTAGCAATTGCTGATAAATCTCGGTCATGCCACCTGGTGAGTGGGGAACAAATAAAGTATTACTTCTTGAATTAGCACCAATATCTTTTAAAGTATCAAAGAATTGTGTCATCAACACAAGTGACATCACATCCTGAGCCTTAGCGCCTTCAATACTGTGTTGAAATTGTTCAACTGATTCACGCAAGCCCTCTACGATAGCGCGTCTTTGATCTGCTATACCCCGCCCCTGTAACGCCTTTGTTTCTGCCTCAGCTTGAGCTCGTTTGACCATAAGAATTCGTTCTGCTTCACCGCGTTCATTGGCGGCCACTCTCTCTCTAGTTGCAGCATTAATTTCATTCATAGCTATTTTTACTTTAGCATCAGGGTCTATATCAGTGACTAAAGCTTTTACGATGCCATAACCAAATTGTTCCATTGTGCCGGTAAGCTCTAGTCTAACTACATCAGCTATTTCGTCCTTTTTTTCAAATACATCATCTAACTTGATTTTAGGTACTCGAGCCCTTACCGCATCAAATACAAACGATGTTATTTGGCGTTCGGCATTTTCTAATTTATAGTAAGCTTCATATACTTTGTCTGGCAGAACATAATATTGCACAGCTACTACGACATGGACAAACACATTATCTTCTGTCTTAGTCTCAACTCTTACATCTAACTGTTGCACTCTCAGATTTACAACGCCTGTAACATAATCAATCCAAGGCACTTTAAAATTCAAACCCGGCTGCGCAATGCGCAGGAATTTTCCAAAGCGTTCAATTACTGCTGACGTTTGCTGATTAACAGTGAATAGTCCTAAAAACAGAGTTAGCAGAGCAAAAACAAGAACCAAACCACCGAAGAATAAAGTAAGCATTTTTACCCCTTTTGTTTTATTTTGGTTGTTTTATAAAATCATAATCGTGTCTGAAGAATAAGTCATTATCCAGCCTGAGCTACCAGTCTTGTGTACTCTTCATACATCGAAATTGAGCGCCTCTGCAATTCTTCAGGGCTGACATCTTCTTTGTGTGTGGCAACATTCCATTGATGTCCGAAGGGATCCATCAAAGTGCCTGCTCTATCACCATAAAACTTATCTTCTACTGGTTGTATTATTTTAGCTCCAGTGTCGACGGCTCTTTTTACTGTCGCATCAACATCTTCTACATATAACAATATACTGACAGACGATCCGCCCAATGCTTTCGGACTGAAGGCAACTATGCCCGGAAATTCATCAGCAAGCATAATTACTGAGTCACCTAACTTTATTTCGCAATGGGCGATCTTGCCGTCTGGACCAGGGAGGCGCACTAATTCTTGTGCACCGAATACGGTTTTATAGAATTCAATTGCTGCGACCGCATCATGCATGATTAAATAAGGAGTGGCAGTATTTAAACCTTTTGGCAAATGATTCATTTCATACTCCTGCTATTGGTATTTAAACCAGACGCCTCATATTCTATATCATTTTTCTTAAAAATTAGCCATATTTCCAGGCGCCGAATATTCCGTATGCGGAAAGAATATCTTCTTGATTTACAACATCAATATAGATCGAGGATAACGAAATTGATTCAAAGACGGAGCCAAGCACCAATACGACAGTTGAGCTACGGAATTTCTTTTACAGGTGGAATGACATAATTGCCTTCTACGACCTCAGCAGTAGGCCAATGCATCCTAAGCATGAGTCCAAATTTGCCGGCTGGGGCAGGTAGCCAATTGCTCTCTAATTCTTTGTCGGGCGACTCTTTCTGGATGTATATATCTAAAGATCCGTCTTTATTGTATTTAAAACTAAAACGCGAACTAACTGTGTAGCGATTCAAGGGATTAGATACAAAAAAGAATTTGTCATTATACATAGTTATCGACCAAAAGCCATTAACAGGCGGAGTGTGAATCCAACACTCAGTTATCAAGAGATATTCAAAGAAATAAGCTTCCGAGTTGCAAGAATTCCAACTCTATTTTTGAATGCAAAATAATGGCAATTAATCCCCTAGGAATTGAATACCAGAATGACTAAAAGAATCAGATATGGACTTTCATTGAATAGGGTCGGCTTCATTCCAAATTAACATGAACACTCGCTCTATAAATACTGATCAGGCAAATCATTTTCCATTAGTACAACTGTATTGGCTTTGTGCTGTAAGAACTCTTGTATTTTAGCTCGGCCAGCTAATTGCGTTACTTTTTCGGTACTGTAACCGCTCGAAAAAATGCCTTCTTTCATGGCGTTTAAATTGTGAGAATTGCCCACAAGCACAATTTCATCACAAATACTGGCAGCTAGGGAACCAATTTCTTTGTGAATTTCTAAAGCTTTGTCACCCAGTTCTACAATGCCTGGAGTGATTAGAACCTTGGTGCCGGCAAATTGTTTTAAAGTATCCAGCGCTTCGCGAAATCCACTTGGATTGCTGCTATAAGTGTCATCTAAGATTGTCATTCCAGGAGCCGATTTAAGCTCTAGTCTATGAGGAATTTGTTTGACTTTGCGTATGCGTTCGATCACTTCATCTATATTTTGACCGCACGACATTGCTACAGCAATCGCGGCCAAAATATTAGAGAGATGGGCTTTACCGATAAGAGATGTTGTCACTTTGTAGTTCTTATCTTTGTAAGAAAGATCAAAGGTTGATTTGCCATTTTCGATATGCCAGCTGTTAATTGCGATGATATCTTTGCAATATTCACTAGTGTTGCCATTGAGTGAATAGCCGATTAAATATATACGTTTCTCTTGCAATGCTTTTTGAAAGCGATGCAGATTATTTTTGACCAATTCGTTGTCTAAATTGATTATACCTGTACCACCAGGACATAGAGTAGTGAGAATCTCAAACTTGGCTTGAATAGTATTTTCGATTGAACCGAATCTTTCTAAATGTTGTTCGTTGATTCCGGTTAAAACACCAATATCTGGACTAACCAACTGACAAAATTCTTTTACATCTCCGCGTTTATAGGCGCCCATTTCGCAAACAAAAAATTTATAACGTTTATTCAATTCATAGTCTATTGTTTTGAATATGCCAAACATTGTGTTGTATGACTTAGGCGTAACATGACATTTGGGAAGAATTTGACCGATGACCATTTTGCTCGATGTTTTGCCAAAGCTGCCAGTAATACCGATTACAGTCAGGTGATATTGTTCTTTTAAATGCTTGATCTTATTCTTTATCGACTGCTTGACGCGCAGACGATTTATTATTTCGTATGGCTTAATTGCAGCAAGAGCTAATATCAAACAAACATAAATATTGAACCATAAAATTGCGATTATCGCAGCCGCGACAAATATATTTACTGTGCAGAGCAAAGAAAGAGAAATGCCAATAAAAATCAAAATAGCTAACCAATATAATTGTTTGGCTTTGGCGGTCCAAACTGGTTGTTTATCGGACTCAGGTTTAAGACCCATATGTTTTGTTATCCAGCGCAAAAAACGCATAACACGATACGCTTCTAGCTGAAAAATCAATAAATAGTGTTTAAGATTCATAGTCTGCTAATTTGATACCAGAGTATTTACCGGATGCTGACTTTCTAACTCGCACATAAAGTCTTTTACTATTTCAGCTAACTCTTGTGGCGCATCCAAATGAAGATGATGACCACTGCCCCATATAATTTTTATATATGAATCTGGAATCAGCTTTTCAAAAATTTTTGATTGTTCGAAAGATAATGTTTTATCCTCACTACCCCAAATAATAAGTGTAGGTACATTTATTTTGGGTAATAGATTGAATAACTTGTAATTTACTACTTTTACCATTGTGGCTCGCAATGGACCTGCTTCTTGATAGTCGCGAGATCCAAGCTTCTTGCGGTAATTATCTATAATTTCTTCGCCTTTTTTGCCTAACGGACGTACTAACAATTTCATCGTTTTGAACCAAAGAATTTTTAGCTTAACATTAAAGCTAGGCATGTCTACTCCGCCGCTCGCAACTAAGATTAGAGCACGACAATTATTATAAGCAGTGGCCATTGTACTAATGATCCTGCCACCATGTGAATGGCCTAAGAGAACCGGTTTTTCTATTTCTAACTCTTTGATAAATCCATTTATAGTTTGTGCATAATCTTCTACGCCCCAAACAGTAGGTGGTGGATCGCTGCCACCAAAGCCGGGTAAATCAACAAGAAAGATCTGATATTTATCAGATAGCGCCTGAGCGAAAGTGTACCAGGAATCGGATCGGTCTCCCCAACCGTGAAGAACAACAATAGGCATACCACTACCATATACTTGAAAATTTATATTGAGGTTATTTACTGAGACTTGCATAGTTGTTTAGTACAGAGTTTAAATCTAATGTACTGGATGGGAACTGGCTTGCCATGGTGTCAATTCATTTTGACTGAATTCTCCTAATATTTTCCACTCTGGATGTAATTTGATGGTAAAGGCATTGTAAACACATTCCTGCATGCGCTGCAGTAGGTCTGTTACATCTTTGGACGTGGCAGTGCCTAGGTTAATAACGAAATTAGCATGCAAGGCAGAAACAGCTGCTTGACCACATGTGAGCCCCTTAGCACCGGCTTGCTCTAGCAAAAAGCCGGCACTCCTTTTGGGTTCGGGATTGACGAAAGTACTACCAGCGTTGGGAAAACCAATAGGTTGTGTTTTCAGTCTGTATTCCTCATTAGCTTTAGTTCTCGCTTCAATATCAGCTTTATTTCCGGGGTGTAATTTTAAACGTGCTGAAACTACAACTTGCGTAGCTATATCGATCTTCGATTTGCGATAAGTAAAAGATAACTCTTTTCTATTTAAAGTGATCAATTTATTTTCTTTCGAATCAAATATAATAACTGATTCGACAATATCGGCCATACAACTACTATGCGCGCCGGCGTTCATTACAACTGCACCACCTATAGTGCCGGGGATGCCAACTGAAAATTCTAGTCCTGATAAGCTTAAGCCGGCTGCATGTTTGGCTAGATGAGGTAAGCGCACTCCCGCTAATGCGTCGATCGTATCAGCCGTTATTTGCTTTATTTCAGTCATTTGAGCAGTTCTAATAACATTTCCCTTAACGCCAGCGGAAGATATTAACAAATTAGAGCCGCCGCCCAATACGTACCAAGGCTCATCTTTCTGTTCTAAACGCGTAACTAAAGATACGAGCTCTTCGACATTATGTGGCTGAAAAAGATGATCAGCCTCACCGCCAATTCTCAAGGTTGTATAGCGTGCTAACGGTTCGTTCGCATTTTCTTCCATATCTAACTACGTAACAATTGTAGTAATTCGGGTCCAATGTTGGTGATGTCACCGGCGCCTATAGTGATCACTAAATCGTTTGGTTCAAGGAAAACTTTCACTTTCGTTGCTAATTCTGATGTTGGACCAGGCACGTAGTGGCTATTAGCATTATTTACTTCCTCGCAGAATCGCTTGCTATCAATGCCAGCTATAGCACCGCCACGTGCTATATAAATGTCCGTTACTAAAAGCAAATCGCAAGCTTTAAAGGCTTCGCTAAATTCTTTCCAAAAATCTTTTAGTCTGCCTGGTTGATGAGGTTGAAATACTGCTACTACTCGACGGGCGGCAAATTTGCCTTGCGCGACATATTGTTGTGCAGCTTGCAGAAGAGCTATCACTTCTGTTGGATGGTGGGCGTAATCATCTACAACAAGAATATTCTTCGCTGTGCCTATGATTTGAAAGCGACGATCAACACCATCGAAATTAGCAAGAGATTGAGCAACTGTTTCAAAGTCTATCCCCGATTCAACGGCAGTAGCTATCGTAGCCAAAGCATTATATTGATTATGAATACCAGGTACTGATAAATTAACTGTGCCTAAGACCTTGTTTTTTCTATAGACTTTCATAAGCGAATTTGTTGCATCTGATATGTCTTTAAATTGATAGGTGGTTTTTATACCGGGGTCTTCCGTCTCTTTCTGTCTTAAGCCGTAACCGATCACCTTGCTTTTTAGGTCTGGAATAATTTTTTGGCAACCCGCATCATCGGTGCATACGATAACAGTATTAGCCTTATCAGCAAACAATTTCATAGTGTCGAGAATTTGTTCCATGCCTGCAGGGTAATTTTCTAGATGGTCAGCTTCGATATTGGTTATAACAGCAATTTCTGCTGGTAATGTTACGTGCGTGCCGTCGCTTTCATCAGCCTCAGCAATAAAGTAATCACCACCGCCAACGCGGCAATTAGACTGTAATAAGGGCAAAACACCACCTATAACAATGCTTGGATCTAAATTGCTGTCGATAAAAATCTTACCGATCATGGCAGTAGTAGTGGTTTTACCGTGGGTACCGGATATTGCTATTAATTTCTTATGCTCTGCAAGGGCAGCTAATATTTCTGATCTATGCCAAACTGGCAAATTATTTGCCCGAGCCCAATTGAGCTCGGGATTATCGCTAGTAATTGCAGTCGATACGACTATGCCCGCTGCACCACTGGCATTACTAGCAGTGTGACCGGTATAAATGAGGGCACCTGCTTTAGTCAAGTCATCGGTAATTTTATTACCTTGTTTATCCGAACCACTGACAGCTATGCCGCGGTTCAATATTAAACGGGCAAGAGCAGACATACCTATGCCACCTATGCCTATGAAGTGTAAGCGTCCATTTAATTTATCTAAATTGCATGGACCACTGCCCAAAACGCCTGCCTCAGTATATTTTTTCTCCATTGCAGTTGTTTTGGTTTCCACTGTTGTTCTCTGGCTTGAAAATATAAGATTCTAGAGGAATCGAACCCAGACAAGCTATCGCCCCAGGCTGATAACGTCCAAAATAAATATAACCTTAAAAGGCAATTAAAACAACGCTATTTATTTTTTCTTCTTGCTTACAACAACAGCATTAACCGCTTTGGCTAAGCTTGATTTGCGTCTAGCGGCAGCATTCTTATGCAAAACACCTTTGCTTACGGACATATCGATCACTTTGTAAGCATTATTTAGTGCTGTTTGAGAATCTTCTTTGTTTTTGCTAGTTGCAGCGGTGGCCACTTCGGTTCTGACTGAACGGATAGAAGTTCTCCAGCCGCGGTTATTAACCCGATTTCTTTCGGCCACTTTGACTCTTTTAATAGCTGATTTGATATTAGGCACGGCTAATTTCTCTTAAAAATATATTCAATGACAACAGCTTCGAAGTATAACATCTGCTTACTTGTACAAGCATTTACCTTCTCAATGCTTTAACTAATGTATACGTGCTGCTTTGCCTTTGTCTTATGGCTAAATCTACTAAGTCGCACACCTTGCTCAAACTACCCTAACGGGCTGGTGAGCTGCTGTGGGGTTCCTATTTTCGTGTCACATGCCAGGAAAACACATAGCGTATTTGGATAGATTCCGGTGCTCCTTTCGGCAAAGGGGGCAAGGGGGAGGCTGCTTTTAGAGCATTAAGAGCGCTTTGGTCTGCCACTTGACTACCACTCTCTTCCATAATTCTTTCATCTTCAATCTTGCCATTTTGTTTAACCGTAAACACGGCGACCACATTTCGATCTTCAAACCCTTTGACAGGCTGCCATTTACTTCCTATATATTTTTTAGCTTTTTCTACGTAATCAAGTAATACTGCTTCTGAGCAAGCTTCTTCATCAATATCTTCCGGTGTGCTGCCGTTGATAACATTTGGACTAACTGCTTGTGTGCTTAGCGCTGAATTTGTGCAAAGATAGAATATACATATTGCAGCAAAGGCAGCTCTAAGCCCTTTAGTCAAACAGTGCTCCGATAAACAATTCTGGTTCAAAATCTTGCAAATCATCAATTTTTTCGCCCAAACCAATTAGTTTAACGGGTATTTTTAACTCGTTGGCAACACCAAAGACAATACCACCTTTTGCGCTACCGTCTAGTTTGGTAAGGATAACTCCCGTAAGCGGGCATACTTCAGAAAACAAGCGAGCTTGCTGAATACCGTTTTGTCCAGTAGAAGCATCAAGTACAAGCAGAGCTTCAAAATTAGCACCGTCAGCATTTTTATCAATTACAGATTGAATCTTGCGCAATTCGGCCATTAGATTAGCCTTGTTATGCAAACGCCCAGCTGTATCTATTACTAATACATCATATTTTTCTTCTTTAGCTTTTTTTACCGCTTGATAGACTACGGCGCCTGGATCAGAGCCGCTGGCTAAGCGTAATAAGTCACAATTAGATCTTTGGGCCCAAATTTCAAGTTGAGATTCAGCGGCAGCTCTAAATGTGTCCCCAGCTGCAATCAAAACCTTTTTATTCGCACTTTGCAGTCGCCCACATAATTTACCGATGCTAGTAGTTTTACCGGTACCGTTAACCCCCACTACTAGAATGATATTCAAGACATCATCTTTAATACTTAGTTTGTGATTAGGAGCAGCAGCAAGCATTTTGCAAAATTCATCTTTGAGAAAAGACTGCACAGCATGTCCTGTCCAGTCTTTTGATTTAGAGGACTGGCGCAAATGGTCCATCAAAGTGTCCACTGTAGATAGTCCTAAATCTGCCCTAATTAATTTGTCTTCTAAATCGTCTAGGTAATCAGCATCTATAGCTATAGAACGATCGAGTAAATCTGTACTGGCAGGGATTGCTGGGCTAGCACTAATAGAGAAAACCGCTTTACTGTCGCTGCCTTTGCTCTCTTGCACTTCTGCCATAGTTGTAGCTAATTGACCAGTCGGTTGTGTCTCGGTTTCAGGCAAAACCGAATCAACCACCGCCTCTTTGGTTTTCGAAAGAGCAGATTTCAGCCTGGTGAATGTATTTCCCCAGAAGCTCTTAGATTTTTGATTGCTTTCTTGCGACATCATCTTCTCTTAATTTAATTGCTTCTTCGCTTAAATCAGCCAAAATGCCATTAATAAATTTAGCCGCTTTTTCGTCCGCAAATCGGTGACACAATTCAACTGCTTCATTGATGATTACCGCAATTGGGACATCATGCATGAAAAAAGCTTCAGCACAAGCAAGGCGCAAAATATTTAGGTCAATATTGACCATGCGGTGTACTTCCCATTTGGTGCTCGCTTGTTTAATGAAGTTGTCAATCTCTGCTTGATGCTCTATATATGTATTGATTAAACGAAAAAGAAAATCTTTTACTTCCGATTTAGTTTCACTGCGACTTTCTAAAACTAAAATAGGTATATCAAGAGCTTCGTTTATCAAATTAAAGGCTCTTTTAAGGCTGCCTAATTGATCTCTAACTTCTTCAGTATTTACCTTTACAGGTAATAGTTGGGCTATAGATCTGACGTTTGTTGGATGTTCAATTTCAATATCGGTAATTTCGCCATACGTTCTACTCAATAAACCTTCAACTTCTGCTAAATTTTCTTTAGCATAGTCATGAAGCATTGATACGGCTTTGGAGACCAATTCGTCCAGCTCTCTCTTTTCTAGCTTAGCGCTATTTTTCGGCAACTGGGACAAAAGTATTACAGCAAGCTCACGAGCTATTCGTCTAGCGCTCAAATCTTCACCTTTTTTATGCGCTGCCTCGCCTTCGTTCCACTCGGCTCAACGCGCGTACCCTGCTTCGTTTCTCTTCCGCCGCCTCGCCGGCGCCGGGCGCTCCACTTCTTCATTTTATCCTTTTTTATGCGCTGCCTTGCCTTCGTTCCACTCGGCTCAACGCGCGTACCCTGCTTCGTTTCTCTTCCGCCGCCATCGCATACTTCCTGCGGCGTAACTCATACGCCTTGTGCTTCACTCCCCCATTTTATCCTTTTATAAAAGGGATTAATGGAAACTACAGATAGCCTTACATGTTACCATGGGCTTTGTTAGCTCAGGATAGCTTAATCCTCAATTAACAGCTTGAGTTTACAGTCCAAGTACAGGGCACGCATAGTGGAATTACAAAAATGAAGATTACTGGCGGAGAAGCCTGCGGACGATCGATTGATATACCTGCCCATCCAGGTGTGCGTCCTACTGGTTCACTGATGCGAGAAGCATTATTCAATGTTCTGGGCAAATTAGTGGAAAATTCTCATTTTTTAGATTTATTTGCCGGTAGTGGATTGATAGGATTTGAGGCTCTCAGTCGTGGTGCTAGCTTTCTTACAGTAGTGGAAAAGACCCCTGCTTGTGTGGAAACTATCCGAGCCAATGCCCTTAAATTAGGTTATGAGAATAAGACCAAGATTATTCAGACTGACTTCCGTAAAGCTATAAAGAGTTTGAACGCCGATCAATTCAATATCATTTTTGCCGATCCGCCTTATATGAGCGATCACTGCAAATTAGTAACCAAGCTGGTTGCTGAAATGAAGCTGCTGAAAGTGAATGGACTTTTGATCGTAGAGCACAGTAAGGATGTTTCTGTTGAGCCTGAAGACAGAACCCTAAGACTGATTGAATGCCGCCCTTACGGACAATCAGCCTTCTCTTTCTTCGTGCAAAAAGAACCCAGAGAACCTAGAGAAAATGCGGATGCGAGGGCAAGCAGAGAGCGTGCTGAAGAAATAAAAAATTCCCCACAATCACGAGAAACCAGTAATCTTAAAGCTCCCCGCGAAAATAGAGACACCAAAGGATTTGGACATAGAGGACCGAGACCACCTAGGGAAGGTGGAGACAATATAAATTCCAGAGGCCCAAGATCTTTTAGGGATAACCGCGGACCAAGACCACCCAAAGAAGGTGAAGATAATAAAGATTCAAGAGGTCCAAGGCCTTTCGCAGATAATCGCGGTCCAAAAGCCCTTAGAGAAGATAGAGACAGAAGAAGACCAAGAGGATTTGGAAATAACCGAGGTCCCAAAAAGCCTAGAAATGATAAGCCCAACATGAATTAGAAAGTTTGCTCCCACCATAAGAAAAACTAATTTGACGGCACAAGGCACCCCCTGGTATAATATACCCTATGAAAGCAACTGCTATTAAACGCAGAAAATATCCATTCTCAGATGGTTCGATTGCTGAAATTGTGGTGTGGCAATTGCCGAATCCTACACCGGAGAGACCGCATGGATTAAAGTATAGACTCAATTATTCCTTGCCTGATGGCACAACAGCGGTTCGCTTTGATAACGAACTCGGCAAGAGCGATCATAAGCATATACAAGGAGTCGAGTATCCATACAAGTTTGAGAGTTTGGAAAAGCTTTTGGCTGATTTTAGAAAAGAAGTAAAAAAACAAGGGGGAGGCAAAATATGAGGAAGAAACGCACTATTGTGATTGGGATAGCCAGCTTTGATGATGTAATCAAAGATACCATTGAAGCTTGCAAGAAAGCAAAACGTGGTCAACCTTCTGGTCCTGTTGATATGATTGATTTTCCAGACGAGGCGACATTGTGGAGCACCTTGTCACCCAAACGTATGGAAATTTTGCGGTATCTGCGGAAGCATGGGCCTATGAGCGGGCGTCAGTTATCTAGAGAGTTAGAGCGCGATCAAAAGAACATTTATACAGACATCAAAGTGCTGTCTCGCTTAGAATTATTGAAAGTGAATGATGACAGTAAATATTTTGTTCCGTGGGATGACATAACAATTCAATTAGCGTTGGCTGCTTAATATCCAGCTCTCAGTGGGCCAAAGAAACCGGAAGCAAGTTAATATTATCTCGTTGAGCTAATTTATGCAATTTGACTTAATTATTTTCGATTGTGATGGCGTGCTGATTAATAGTGAGCCTATATCAAATCGTGTTCTGATTGAAGCTCTTGCTGAATTAGGACTGCATCTTACTTATGAAGAAGCTGTCAGCACTTTTGTTGGTAAATCCCTAACTTCTAACAGGCTATATATTGAAGAGCGCATAGGAAAGCCACTTTCAGTCGAATTTACTAATAATTTGCAAGAGCGGGTTTTAGAAGTGTTTAAGTCAGATCTATCGCCGATAGAAGGGATTCATAAAGCATTAGAACATATTGTCCAGCCGGTATGCGTAGCATCAAGTAGTAATAAAGAATGGATCCATTTAGCTTTGGAAATTGTTGGACTATTGCCCCGTTTCGAAAATGGTATTTTCAGCGCTTCGCAAGTTGAACATGGTAAACCAGCACCCGATGTTTATTTGTATGCTGCTGAGCAGATGGGTATCTCGCCATCGCGGTGTGCGGTTATAGAGGACTCACCCACCGGTGTACAAGCAGGTGCCAGCGCAGGTATGACAGTTTTTGGTTATACAGGTACTGTTGCTGCCGAAGAATTATTGCGTGCAGGAGCGCATCACATTTTTGATCGAATGGATGATTTATCTCAGTTGCTACAGGATAAAAATCTAAATTTAGTCTAGTTGTGTGGCGTTATGGTTAGATCATTTAGGGTATATTAGTAGTCAAATCCGACTCTAGTGTCCGAATACAACCTTTATCGTGGGCACGCAGTTCGACCCAATGTCGTGAAATAAACAATACCGCTAAGGCAGATCTATAGAAAAATCAAAAGAAGGCTTTCAAAAAATTATGAGTGAAGTAAGAGAGCAGGAATATCGTTCGATGCGCCAAAATGTTATTAATATGCTGGAGTCTATTCGACTTAGTTTTCCACATCTAAAGATGGAACTCGATCTTGAGCCGAAAAAGCCGGTTAATCTTTTAATGGATATTTTTAAGCAAGACGGACTCAACTTCGATATGCATCTGTATTTGGCTGATGATGCATTACATCTTGTTATCGGAAATTTCTGGTCGGAATGGTTTCCATGTACGGATCAAGAAAACATAAATAACTTTAGGGAAACTGTAAATGGTGTCATTAAGGGCACATATAGAATTGCCGATACATATCGGGGAGACAAGTGTTTAAAATCGGAGATCCAGCGTCCTGAAGAAAACACCTGGAAAACAGTATCTTCGTCTGTTCATCTTATGTTGTTCGCCCCATGGTGGAAACCAGCTACAGTATCAATTATTCAAAATAAAGACTAGTCTGTTTTTATAAATTTCTATCTCGAAAACTAAGTGTTATGTGGTGTCACTGGTTGTGGTGGCACAGGCATGCGCCCTGTGGTAGTGGTAGGATACTTTGGCCGGTAATGGTGCAAGTCTCGCCAGACTTTGGCAAAAGCATTTTTAACTTGTTGTAATTCTTTGTGGGTCAAAGTAGATTGATTCAATTGCCCATCTTGCCAGCGATTCTCTAAAACTTTTGTCAAAGCTTCATCAACTTCTTCTTGGCTGGGATTTTTCATGCTGTGGGTAACGGCTTCTGATACATCAGCTAGCATTACAATGGCTGTCTCTTTTGAATGTGGTTTAGGACCAGGATAGCGATAAAAATTTGCATCTACATTATCTACTCCATCGCGCATGCAAGCCTTATGATAAAAATAAGCCATCAAAGAAGTACCTTGATGCATTGGAATGAAATCCCTTATAGCTTTTGGTAAGCCGTGTTTTAAGGCTAACTCAATGCCATCCTTTACATGATTAAGTACCTTTTCTCTGCTCTCTTCTGGAGACAAGTCGTCATGAGGGTTTTTAGCACCTAATTGATTTTCGATAAAATATTTGGGGTCTGCTGATTTCCCCAAATCGTGATAAAGTGCTCCGGCCCTAACCAGATTTGCATCGACGCCTATTGCTCTTGCACCAGCCTCTGCTAAATTGGCTACAGCTAAACTATGTTGATATGTACCCGGGGCCTTTGTCTCCAGTTCTCTTAGCAGCGGTTGTTCAGCATTAGTAAGTTCGGCTAAACTAAAAGGGGTAAGTAAACCGAATAGATTTTCTAAAAATGGCAAACTGCCAATTGAAACGACTGCAGACGTCATGCCACCGATAAATTCAAGTACCACCAGCTTACCCAATGCACCGATACCAGAAATAGGTTGAGCAAATGCAAGGGAAGCCATAAATCCTATAGCTTGTGCAAATCCAATCACCAACCCAGTAGATACTAAGTCATGTCTTTGTTTTGAATAAGATACTATTGCTGCGTAACAGCCAGCACCAAGGGCAAAAAAATTATTCGTACTTATTGTTCCGACTACGGCTAGCAGGATAAGCAAAGGAAGTATGATTATAGAAGCAATTGAGCGTCCAAAAAAGACAGTCAGAATCAATGCTAGGGCGGGCAATGGAATAAAATGTTGAAAGTTTTTGCTTAAAGGAAATGCCCAAGCACAGACCATAATGCTGCTGGTGAATATTAACCCCAAAGTGGTTAAAGAAAATAAGTATTGGCGTTTATAAGTATAAAGGTACACTCCAACTAGAGTGCTGCTCGCCACCAAAGACAATACCAGCATGAAAATCAATGGCCAATGAACTTGGCCACTAGTTCCAGCTGCTTCTAATAACTTGATATTGTCTTGGTTAACTAATTCTCCTTTTTTGAGTAATACTGTGCCTGGTTCTATTTGTTGCATCACCGGCTGTACAGCAGTATTTAGCTGATCGGCTTTTAAAAGGGTTGCATCTTCATCAATGGTTAGATTTGGACTGAGGAAATGACAAATCAAGATTGCAGATTGTTTTTTTAAATCTGCAGTCCAAGCATCAGGTAAAAATTCTTCTACCGCGGTATGCCAGAAGTTAGAGTTTTCTACAGAAAATCTTGGCAGAGCTCTGTTAACCTTTTCGGCATATAGACTAAGTTCGTCTGCAAAAGCATCAAACTTCTTGAGCGGAACGGCTTCAGCTATATAGATTTCAAAATATGCTGCTGCTTTATCGTTGTTACCAGAATCCGAATGTTGACCGCCTATGTGTAATTTCTGTTGCAGACTTTTTATATTCTCTAATTCTATTTTTATATCTTTTGCAAATTTTTCATACTGGACTTTATTAGGTTTGAAGACGGGAACAACTGAATTTCTGGCTTTTAAGCGTGCTCGTTTTGTTGCGGCTTCATCTTCTATCTGAACATTTTTTGTTGCTTTTAAATCTTGATAAGCAATGTCACCGACTTTTAATTCCGGGTAAAACAATGGTTGGGTAATAAAGCAAAAAATTAAGCCAGCTACTCCGATAAAACAGGTCAAAATCCATAGTAATAATCTCTGACCAGAAGGGAGCGTATCCTCATCCCATTCTAATGTTTGGGCATTCCTGGCGTGGCCATTTGTCTGGCTAATATTAGGCTGTTGGATATTAGATTGCTGACCTTTTTTCAATTGACTTTCCTTGGTAACCCAAGATCAGTCTAGCTTAAAAATAGCCATTTTGGGTATACGACCGTTTATATTTGGCTATCTATATTTAGGGCCGATTTTACCTTATAAATTCTTTTGTCTTGCGATTCGTGGTATGTACGCATAAGAATCTCTGCCAAAATACCCATAAGCATGAATTGAATACTCACAACAAAAAACATTGCCACCAAAACTGGCAGCGGAGTTTCGACAAATGTAGTGCTATAAAAATACTTGAGCACTACCATCCAAGCAAAAGCAGCCAATGATATTCCCAGACAGACAAATCCTGCCATACCAAACACATATATTGGTTTAGTGAAATAAGTAGACAGAAATTTTACTGTAACTAGATCTAATACAACTTTGAATGTGCGCGATATACCATATTTAGATTTTCCAAAACGGCGAGGATAATGTGTGATAGGCATTTCAGTAACTTTGGCGCCTTCCCAACTTGCATAGATAGGCACAAAACGATGCATTTCACCATATAGTTTGACGTCCTGAAGAACTTCCCTGCGATAAACTTTTAATGAGCAACCATAATCATGTAATTTAACGCCGCTGATTGCGGATATGATTTTATTGGCTATCCAGGAAGGGATTAATCTAGTGATGAATTCATCGTGCCGCTCTTTACGCCAACCACTTACTACGTCGTAACCCTCGTCTAATTTGTTTAAAAGTTTGCCTATATCAGCAGGGTCGTTTTGTAAGTCTGCATCCATTGGGATGATAATTTCTCCCTTGGCATAATCAATACCGGCAGCCAAAGCAGCTGTTTGACCGAAATTACGCACAAAGCGGATGACTTTTAGATTAGGCTGGCCGGAGGCAGTTTGCTCCAGTTTTGCATAAGAAGTATCAGTGGAACCGTCATCGATGAGAATAATTTCCCAAGCATGTCCCAACTGGT
>Ga0207039_1064_pt1 | contig 30382 bp, 25 predicted proteins | sample Alteio_BWMinCont_74_FD_153264 | JGI IMG/M metagenome (GOLD analysis project Ga0207039, IMG submission 153264) | Enriched cells from forest soil in Barre Woods Harvard Forest LTER site, Petersham, Massachusetts, United States -... | ecosystem: Environmental > Terrestrial > Soil > Temperate forest >... | reverse complement strand
ACGGCTGCGGATGGAAGAAACGTTGACGCAACGCGAGGAGCATTTCGGTCTCATGGTCGAAGGCGTCAAGGATTACGCCATTATTATGCTCGATTCGAAGGGGTATGTTGTTAGTTGGAATATCGGGGCACAGCGCATCAAGGGCTACACGGCGGCGGAAATCATAGGGCAGCATTTTTCCCGTTTTTATCCCGAGGATGTTGTTAGCAGCGGCTTTCCGGAAAAGGAATTACAAGTGGCGATGGCCAAAGGCCGGGTGGAAGATGAAGGTTGGCGTCTACGCAAGGATGGATCCCGATTTTGGTCTCACGTCGTCATCACCGCCATCCGGGATAAAAATGGTCAACTGCTCGGTTTTGTCAAAGTTACGCGTGACATGACCAAGGATCGGCAGGCTGAGGAGACGCTGATCAAAAGTCAGCAAATGTTCAAAGGATTATTCGAGCATGCGCCTGATGCCATGGTGTTGGTTGACCGCACGGGGCGCATCGTTCGCGTTAATGCCCAAGCCGAAGCGCTCTTTGGTTTTACCCGCACGGAACTAATTGGGCAGAGCGTCGAGTTTCTGATGCCGGTCCGTTATCGCGCTCGTCATGGCGGGCATTTAACCGATTACTTTGCGGCTCCCCATCCCCGCGCCATGGGGGCGGGCCTTGAACTGTTCGGGCTTCGCAAGGACGGCAGCGAATTTCCCCTGGATATCATGCTTAACTCACTGGAAACCGATGAAGGTACACACGCCCTGGCGGTTATTCGCGACGTGACCAATCGAAAGCAGGCGGAAGAACGGATTCAAAAATTGAACGAGGAGCTAAAAAACCGCGCCAGCCAACTTGAAATTGCCAACAAGGAACTGGAAGCTTTTTCCTATTCCGTTTCGCATGACTTGCGCGCGCCTCTGCGACATGTGGACGGATTTGTGGATCTGCTCTCCAGACATAGCGCCGAAAAGTTGGACGAACGCGGAAACAGGTACTTGAAGATCATTGCCGATTCCGCCAGGCAGATGGGGACGCTGATCGACGAATTGCTTGTTTTTTCACGGATGAGCCGGTTGGAGATGCGGCAGACCAGGGTGGATATGAATTCACTGGTCAGCGAGGCCATCGAAGGGATGAGAACGGACATCAAGGAGCGGCACATCACCTGGAAAATAGGTTCGCTGCCCGAAGTCGAGGGCGATGCCGCCATGTTGCGTCAGGTTTGGGTCAATTTGATCGCCAATGCCGTCAAATACACGCGCCCACGCGATCCGGCGGAAATTGAAATCGGCTGCTCCGTCACCAACGGTGAATACGTTTTTTCCATTCGTGACAACGGCGTTGGTTTCGACATGAATTACGCGGACAAGCTGTTTGGGGTTTTTCAGCGCCTGCATCGCGCGGATGAATTCGAGGGTACGGGGATTGGTTTGGCCAACGTGCAGCGCATCGTCCATCGTCATCGGGGACGAACGTGGGGGGAGGGAAAAATCGGCAGCGGCGCGGTATTTTTCTTTTCGTTACCCAGAACATCGCCCGAGTCGAAGTAGACCTGTGGATAGGGTGAGCGTACGCTTTGAGTGAAACCCAGGGAGAAGAGATTTTTTTAATAAGTTGATTTACTGGTGGATTGCCATGTGAATATAAGTAATATCGCTTTAACCGCCCGAGTTGATAATACCCCTTTAGAAACAAGCCTCTTCATTCAATGAAAACAATTTTGCTCATAGACGATGACAAAAATGTGCGATTGGCCCTCGGCATGGCTCTTCAACATTGCGGCTATCGTGTCATTGAAGCTGCTTCCGGCGCTGCTGGTCTTGAGTTGGCTCGTCAGCAATTACCTGATCTGATTTTAACCGACATCACCATGCCGGATATGGATGGGCAGGCCGTTCTGAAACATATCCGACAGGATCCGGTTCTGAGCAACAAGCAGGTCGTCCTGATGACGGGAAATCCCGGCAAGGTTTCTCCCCGCAATGGGATGGAAGCAGGCGCTGACGACTTTCTGGTCAAGCCGGTGGGGCTGGCCGATTTAAGCCGATGTGTCGAAGCCCGGCTGAAGCGCGCGCAACTTCATTGGCGGATGGAAGACCGCATGCTTTCGGAGCTCCGTTCGACGCTTCATTCCCACTTGCCGCACGAATTTTTCACGCCTCTTGCCGGAATTATCGGGCTTTCGGATCTTCTCCGTTCCGAGCTCACTTCATTTTCCTGCGAGGATGTGGAAGATCTTCTGAACGATATTCATGATTCCGGGCTTCGTCTTCACCGGACTCTTAAAAACTACCTCTTTATGCTTGATCTTCAGGCTATTTCCAACGAGGAAGACACTGGTGCACGCGAATTTCTTTCGTCTCAAGTGTTGAAAGAGAGCCTTCTCGCCGGTGTTGAAGCGGCCGTTCACCGGCATAAACGCAGGGCGGATGTCGTGGAGCAGGTCGAGGCATGCGCGGTGTTGGCCAACGCAGGCGATATCAGCGTTATCGTCGAGGAACTAGTGGACAATGCCTGCAGCTACTCTCGTCCGGGGACGCCGATTGCCATCCATTTTAACACGGATGGAATCTTGATCGTCAGCGACACCGGACGCGGCATGGCTCCCGAGGAAATCAAGCAGATTGGCGCTTTCCAACAGTTCGACAGTAAGAAACATGCGCAACAAGGTCTTGGACTCGGTTTGGTCATTGCCCAGAAATTGGCCGAGAAATGTGGAGCGAAGTTTTCGATTGAAAGCGCGCTTTCCCAGGGCACGAAAGTCAAGATTGCCTTTAAAACTAAAACCACATCTACTCAATAGTCGGAGAGGGCATTGGGGCAAATTTTCTCCCACGCCAGAGGACATAAAGGATCGGATACAAGAGAAGGCCCAGTAGCGCGGAAGTAATGACGCCTCCAATCATGGGGGCGGCGATTCGCTTCATGATTTCCGAGCCCGAACCGGTGCTCCACATGATGGGGAGAAGCCCAAAGAGAATGGCGCACATGGTCATGATCTTGGGGCGTATGCGCTGCACGGCGCCTTCCTTGACCGCGGCAATGAGGTCGGAAAGCCGGGTCATTTTTCCAGCCGCAACCCGTTCTTCGTAAGCCTGGTCGAGATAGATGAGCATGACGACGCCGGTTTCGGCATCGATACCGGCCAGCGCAATCAATCCAACTGCCACCGCGACGCTGAATTGATAGCCGCAGAAATAGAGCAGCCAGAAGGCCCCCACCAACGAGAACGGGACCGCCAGCAGAACGATGCCTGTCTTCACAATCGAGCGGGTGTTGACGTACAGGAGAAGCACGATGATGAGAAGCGTGAAGGGAACCACCACGAGCAGGCGCGTCTCGACTCCTTGCAATTGTTCGAAGGAACCGGCCCATTCCCAATAAACGCCGGGAGCGGCATGGACGGATTGCTTGAGAAGTTCGTCCGCTTTTTTTACATAACCGCCGGTGTCGCTGGCAACGGCATCGACCGAGACATAGGTGACCAGTTGTCCGTTTTCACTACGGACTTCGGGTGGGCCGCTGGCGAACTCGATCGAGGCGAGATCGGCCAACGGCACCTGGGCGCCGCCGGCGGTCGAAACCGGGATTTGACGGATTGCGGTCAGGTTGTCCCGGAAGCCGCGTTGCAACCGCACGCTGATGGGATAACGCTCGCGGCCTTCCACCGTGTAGCCGATGGTATTTCCGCCGATGGCCGTCTCAACGACATTGTTGATGTCCTGAACTGTCAGGCCATACCGCGCGATGGCCTCGCGATTGGCCCGGATATCGAGGTAGCGTCCGCCTTCCGAGCGTTCCGCAAAAACCGTGCGGGTATCGGGAAAATCCTTAAGCGCCTGTTCGATCTGCTGTCCCGCGTCGGCAATGTCGTGAAGGTTGCGGCCATAGACGCGCAGGCCGAGATTGGAGCGAAATCCGGTCGCCAGCATTTCCGTGCGGGTCTGAACGGGCATCCAGATGATATTGGCCATGCCCGGCGTCCGGACGAGATTCTGTATCTCGGCCTGGAGTTTTTCCCAGGTCATGCCGGGGCGCCACTCGCTTGGCGGCTTGACCTGGATCGTGGTCTCGAACATCGAGATGGGCGCAGGATCGGTCGCTGTTTCCGCCGCGCCGGCTTTTCCAAAAATCGTGAGAAATTCAGGGATTTGTTTCAGCAGGACGTTTTGCTCATGCAGGATGCGGCCGGCTTCCTGGATGGCGAGGCCGTTGGGGGCGGTGGGCATGAAGAGCAAATCTCCTTCGTTTAAGGGAGGCATGAATTCGCTGCCGAGGCGGACGACCGGAATCACCGTCAGGCCCAGCAACACCAGCGCGGCGGCAAGAACGAGCCAGCGTGCGCGCAAAATCCAATCGACGACCGGGAGATAGGCGGCAATCAAGATGCGGTTAATCGGATTTTGTGCTTCCGGCGTGATGCGTCCGCGAATCAGGAAAACCATGAGGACTGGCACCAGTGTGATCGAAAGCAGCGCGGCAAAGAACATTCCGAAAGTCTTGGTAAAAGCCAGCGGCTCGAACAATCGTCCGGCCTGTTCCTGCAGCGTGAAGACGGGAATGAACGAAACGGTGATAACCAGGAGCGAAAAGAAAAGCGGACGGCCCATCCTTCGCGCGGCATGGAGGATGGTTTCAATGCGTTCCTGGTTGCTCAACATCCCGCCGCGGCGGGCTCGCGCGTGCTCCAGTTCCTTGTGAGCGTTTTCGATCATGATGATGGCGGCATCGACCATCGCGCCGATGGCGATGGCGATTCCGCCCAACGACATGATGTTCGCGGTGAGATGCAGGGCCACGAAAGGAATGAAAGAGAGCAGTATGGCTGTGGGCAGCATGATGATCGCGACGAGGCTGCTGCGGAAGTGCCAGAGAAAGACGATGCAAACAAGGCTGACGATGATGCTCTCCTCGATCAATTTGCCCTGCAGGGTATTAATGGATCGCAGGATGAGTTTCGAGCGGTCGTAGACGGGAACGATGTGGACGCCGGAGGGGAGGGAACTTTGCAGATCGGCGATCTTTTTTTTCACCGCCTTGATCACGGTCAGGGCATTTTCTCCATAGCGCATGACGACGATTCCTCCCACGGTTTCGCCTTGGCCGTTGAATTCCGCCAGGCCCTGGCGAAGATCGGGGCCCAGTCCCACGGTGCCGACCTGATTGATGGTGACAGGCACGCCGGTCGTGGAATTTTTCAACGCGATCTGCCTGATATCGTCGAGGGAACGGATGTAGCCCTGGCCGCGAACGTAATATTCCGCGGTCGATACTTCGAACGATTTTCCTCCCACATCCGAGTTGCTTTTGCGCACGGCGTCCACCACATCGCTCAGGCTAATGCCGTAGGTGATCAGTTTGTTGGGATCGACATTGATCTGATACTGTTTCACAAAGCCGCCGATACTCGCCACCTCAGCGACTCCTTTTACCGAACCGAGCGCATATTTGAGCGTCCAATCCTGGAGGCTGCGCAATTGGGCGAGGTTGGTGCCGCCGCTTTCGTCGACGAGGGCGTATTGATAAACCCAACCCACGCCGGTGGCGTCGGGGCCGAGATTCGGGGAGACATCGGCGGGAAGACTGGAGCGCGCGCCGTTGAGATATTCGAGGACGCGGGAACGCGCCCAGTAGATATCGGTCCCATCTTCAAAAATGACATAGACAAAGGATCGGCCGAACATGGAAAGTCCCCGTACGGCCTTCACCTTGGGCGCGCCGAGAAAGCGGCTGGTGATCGGATAGGTAATCTGGTCCTCGACCAAAGAGGGGCTGCGTCCTTCCCAGTCGGTGTAGACGATCACCTGCACATCGGACAAGTCAGGTACGGCATCGAGCGATACTCCCGTCAGGGAATAAATTCCGCCGCCGATTCCAATTAAAACCAGCAGGGAAACGAGGAATGGATTGCGACCACTCCAGTCGGTTATTTTTTCGATCCAGCCTTCGGAAATCATGGACGATCTCCCCACGTCTTGAGCACGCCTTGAATCCGGCTTTCGGCATCGATCAGGAAATTGGCGCTGGCCACGACGCGGTCGCCTTCCTGAAGACCGGAAAGAATTTCGTCGTAACCCGAAGCGTGATCGCCAAGCGAGACCTCTCTTGGCTCAAGTTGTCCGCCGCCGTGGTCGACAAAGACGATGAAACGATCGCCGGTGGGGACGACGGCATCCGAAGAGACGCAGAGCCGTTGTCCCATCGCTATTTCTCCGGTTACCTGGGCGAAAAGTCCCAGATGAAGGGAGTGGTGCGGATTGAGAAGAACCAGGCGCACGCGAAGGCGCCGGCTTTGTTCATCGACGATGGGATTAATGAAATCGATCTGAGCGGGCATTTTTAATTGCGGAAGAGACGGAAAGGAAACCGTCATCTTCTGTCCCAGATCGAGCTGGCCGCCCTGGCTTTCCGGAAAATCGGCCACGATCCAGACGTGTTCATCGTTTTCCAGTTCGAGGAGGGATTGACCGGCTTCGAAACGCATGCCTTCGAGCACTTTTTTCGTATGGACATGGCCGTCGAAGGGAGAGAGAACATCGAAGCTTCCCGATAATCCGTGGCCCGTGCGCAGGTCGGCTTCATCGGTACTCAAGGCGAACTTTTCCAGGTCGGCGATCTGGCTTTCGGAGAGGTCGTAGACCCGTATCCGCGCGCGCATCAGTTCCAGTTTGTTGCCCAGGGCGAAACTGTTGTTGGGCGACATGGTGGGGGTTCGTTTCCAGGCGCGGTACGACTTGATGAAATCGATTTGCGCGTCCAGCCATCCGGCGACCAGCACACGCATCAGCGGCTCACCTTTGTGAACCGATGCCCCCTCGTAATTGGCGTAGAGCTTTTCAACGTAGCCTGCGCCCGCTTTCACGTTGATATCGCGCATGCCCGATTCATCGACTGTGACGCGGCCCGGTGCGTTGAGGGAGCGGGTCAGCGCGCGCTTGGCAACGGTTTCATAGGTGACGCCAATTTCCTGCAGGCGTTCCGGCGCGATGCTGACTCTTCCGTTGGAGGCGACAACCGCGGCGGCGGCATCGGGGACTGCTGAAGGTTGGGTAGTCGCCGTCGCTCCTGATTTCATCACCGGCACGAGGGCCATTCCGCAGACAGGGCAGGTGCCCTTGGGATCCTGGGAACGCACGAAGGGGTGCATCGTGCAGGTGTAATAGGCCACGCCCGTGTCGGCGGGTTTTGTCGTCTCGCCCGCGCGGGAGCAGGCGCTTAAAGTTAGAATGGAAAAGCCGAGCAAGGCCTGGCGGCGATTGATTTTGGAATTAGTGGAAAAATTTTGGAATTGATGAAGGAAAGACATAGTCCGACTCCTGAAGCACGGTGAAGACAAGGGTTGCGAGGCCGGAGGCGCACGCAACGCGGGGCAGGAGGCGGAGGCTTAAATAAGCCAGAGGCAAAGAATGGACTGGACCGGCTGCGAAGTATCCAGAGGTGGAGATTCTGGATACTGGAAGATGTTCTGGTTATCTGTAGCGAAGGCCGATAACGAATTGAGTTTCAGAGTGAAAAGCGCAACGTCGATCCGAGGAGATACCAAGGCTGTTTTGACGAAATTTTGCTGATTGATTGTGATGGGTGAGGAAACGCTGCAGCTTTTGATCGGAATACAGGTGCAACCATGCTCGCAGCATGTCTTCATCTGCGAACAGGAAGAAGTCGCTCCGCAAAGCTCCTGACTGGCAAAAGGAGCATATACCGACAGGGCAACTGAAAGTAAAATAAACACTTTCCAGCTCACACTCCGACGTTACTTCTGAAGAGAGATGGATACAAGTTTTAAAAAACGGGGGTAATGGTACAGTTTGAGTATTTTGTCATCCTGAGCGGAGCACCGCGTGCGGTGCGTAGTCGAAGGATCAGTTCCGCCAGCCTGTAAATGAAGCCAACCGAACTGATCCCTCGACGGGCTCGGGATGACGGATTGTTTCAAACTGTGCCACTACCAAAACGGGGATCAATGCGGTATTGGGCATTGGCGTGCTCATCCCGAACATCTAGGCTTCGATTTCGCAGAGTTGGCGCTTGTTTTCCAGTTCTTCCCAGCGCGCGTAGCCGTTTTTGATTTTCTCTTCGAGGATCGATAGCTCGGCCTTGAGTTGGGGCACCATCTCAGGTTGCTTTTGATGAAGCTCGGGTTCCCACAGGCGAGTGGAGAGGGCGGTTTGTTCGGCTTCCAGCTTTTCAAGCAGGGCAGGGAGTTCCGCGAGTTCGCGCTTTTCGCGGTTGAGAAACTTTGAGGCTTTTGAAACAGGTTTGATCGGCTTTGTTGGCTCGGGTTTGGGCGCGACAGGAATCTCCTTGGCGGGGAGGGGAGTCGCGGGACGTTGGCGAATCCAGTCTTCATAACCGCCGCTGTATTCGGTAATGCGCCCTTCCCCCTCAAAGACAAGCGTGCTGGTGACCACGTTGTCCAGGAAGGCGCGGTCATGGGAAACGAGGAGCAGTGTGCCACCATATTCGAGCAATAATTCCTCGAGGAGTTCCAATGTTTCCGCATCGAGATCGTTAGTCGGTTCGTCGAGAACGAGCACATTGGCCGGCTGTAGAAAAAGACGCGCGAGGAGAAGCCGGTTGCATTCGCCGCCGGAAAGCATCTTGGCGGGCATGCGAATGCGGTCGGCGCGAAAGAGAAAGTCTTGCAGGTAACTGTGGATGTGGCGGGGGCGGCCCTGGAACGTGACTGTTTCAGCATCGCCCGCGACATTTTGGGCAACCGTCTTGGCGTTATCGATTTGGCCGCGCAATTGGTCGAGATAAACGACCTGCAGATTGGTGCCGAGCTTGACCGTGCCGGACTCGGGCTGGAGCTGACCGAGCAGGAGTTTCAGCAGCGTGGTTTTGCCGCCGCCATTCGGGCCGATGATGCCGATCTTGTCTCCGCGCCAGATGGTTGCCGTAAAATCACGCACGATGGGAGTCTCCCCGTAACCGAAGACGATCTTGGTCGCCTCCACGACTTTTTGGCCGGAGGTCGCGCCGGTCTGAAGCTCAAGACGGGCCGTGCCTTCCCGTTCGCGGCGCTGGCTTCGTTCGGTCCGCATGGTTTGCAATGCCCGCACGCGGCCTTCGTTCCTTGTCCGGCGCGCCTTGACGCCTTGGCGCAGCCAAGCCTCTTCCTGGGCGAGTTTTTTGTCGAAGGCGGCCCATTGCTTTTCCTCCGCTTCCAGGCTGGCCGATTTGCGGACCAGGTAGGTGTCGTAATCGCAGGCCCAACTGGTGAGGCGTCCCCGGTCGAGCTCGACGATGCGGGTGGCAAGCTTGCGAAGAAAGGTGCGGTCGTGGGTGACGAAAAAGAGAGTCGGCTTGGTTGTCAGCAGAAATTGCTCCAGCCAGAGAATCGAGTCGAGATCGAGGTGATTGGTGGGCTCATCGAGCAGGAGAACATCGGGTTGTCCTGCCAGGGCGCGAGCGAGCAGGACGCGGCGTTTCAATCCGCCGGAAAGCTGGGAAAATTCGTGGTCGGCGGGGAGTTTCATTTCCGCGATAAGTTCCTCGAGACGGATATCGGTTTCCCATTCCTCTTCGTGCCGATCGGGGCGCAGTCCGGAGCGGATGACATCGAGCACGGAGCCGGTGATGTCGTCGGGAATCTCCTGGTTCAAGCGCGTCATGCGCGTATCCGAGGGACGGATGATTTCGCCATCGTTGGGCGTTTCCTCCCCCGTGATGATCCGCATCAGGCTGGTCTTTCCAGCACCATTGCGTCCAAGCAGACAGATGCGTTCGCCCGGCTCGACTTGAAAATCGATTTCTTCAAGCAAAGGCAGTGCGCTGTAACGAAGGGTGATCTGGCGAAGCTGGAGGAGTGGCATGGTGGATAAGACGAAAGCGGGAAACATACGCTAGAGGCGCGGTGCTGTCTTCACAATAGCGCTGACAAATGGGGGCCACTCTTTATTCACCAAAGGCCGTCATCACAGGTTCCGGCCCATGCTCGGCAGGTAAGGGGCTTAAGGTAAATATCATCGGAATGAAGAATCTCGGTTGGCAGAAATACTATTTTCGCGCATTCTAGGTTTTTCCATGAGCGCGAATGTCCTGATCGTTCAGCCTGATGCAGCCGTGGCGGATCGTCTGGGACAGTTGATTGCGGCGGGAACGGCGGATGCCGTCGTGGGTTTTGTCCAGACTCCGCAGGAAGGCATCGTGGTTCTGGATCAGTATGCCGATCTCGATCTTTTCGTCTGCGAACTCTACTACACGCAAGGCGACGGCCTTGCCTTGCTAGCGGCGGTTCGCGCCAAATTTCGCCGCGCCCGCATCATCATCGTCACGAATTATAATCTCCATTATTTTAACGAGCATATTCAGGGCCTGACGGTATTTCCGTTGCCGTTGGATGAGGCTCTTTTCATCTCCACCTGCCAGGACACGCTGGCCACGCTGGAAGGCCACCATTTCCCTCCCTTCACTTTGGGACAAAAGCAACCGCCCGATCGGTGGGGTGATTGTTATGCGGCCTACGACACCGGCGTGAAGCGCGATGTTTTTGTCATCATGACCCATTCCTGGGCATCAGCGGCGGAAGTCACCCGGTTCCGCAATGGTGCCGCATTAATGGCCCAAGCCTCCCATCCCAACGTCCAGGCAGTTTACCAGGCAGGTGAATGCGAAGGGCACGACTTTTTTGCCCGCGAGAAATGGGACATGCCGAGCCTGGCGGAATTGGTCACCGCTGGAGAAACCATCGATCCACGTCTTGCCGCGCAAATCATTCACATTGTCGGATCAGTCATCATTTTTTGGGATTCGCATAAATTTCCGCATACACCGGTTGGCTCCGCCGATGTCTCGCTCTCGCCGCAAGGCGTCATCAAGGTGGCCAATTGCGTTGATCCCGCCCAACCGGAAACGACTGCCGGCTTGACTGATTTCAGGGCCCTGGTCCAAACGATCGATGCCCTTCTACCCGCGTCCGAACTGCGGCCCGATCGCCTGAGCAGTATCTTGAATGTGCTTCGCAGCGGACCGGTTCCGCTGGCCCAAATCGTGAGCGAAGCCCAGTCGCTCGACATCGACCTGGCTCCCGAGCGTGAAATTGAGGTTTCCGAGGAGCATCAAATCGCGGAAAAAGCGATCAAGGTTGAGCGTAGAAAGCAGCAAGTTTTTCAATACCTCACTTTTATAGCCTTTGGCGCGGTGACCTTGGCGGTCGGTTATTATATTTATGCCCAATTCTTCACCGATCCACCCGCGCGCGCGTTCGATGAAATGATTAAAATTCCTGCTGGTGACTACTTCTACCAGGAAGCATCGGTTACGATGGATCACACCTTCTACATCGACAAATATGAAGTTACTTTTGGGCAATACCTTAACTTCCTTCGCGCCGTGGCCAAGGCAGGTTCGGACAAAAAGTGGCGCCATCCCTCCCAACCCCCGGACAAGGACCAACTGCATGAACCGCTCGATTGGGGAAACATTTTCAAATGCATCAGGTACCAGAAGCCTTACAACAAGGAGATGCTGACCCTGGACGACCCCGTTTTCAACATCGACTGGTACGACGCCCAGGCCTATGCTAAATGGGCGGGCAAACGGTTGCCGGATGAACATGAGTGGGAAAAAGCGGCGCGCGGCGCGAAGGGAAATATCTTTCCGTGGGGAAATGCTTTTGAATTAAAAGCCAACAACTCCGCCCCGCCTGAGGGAGTCGATCGCTACAGCCTGCCTCCACATTATCCCACAGTGGTGGATCAGATGCCCGAGGATAAAAGTCCTTACGGTGTCTGCGGAATGGCTGGAAACGTCAGCGAGTGGACCGATACCCTTGCTCCCAGCGAGAAAATCAACGCAGAAAAAATCGCCGTCATTCGAGGCGCCAATTTCAGAACCAATTCGGTTGAACACGTGATGCTGACTCATCGCAACACCGATTATGTGCCGGGGACATGCGAGTTCTGGCTTGGTTTTCGTTGCGCCAGCGACACGCCGCCACCGGCCAAATAGGCCGGCAGTCATTGGCCTGCCATTCCGTTTGGTAGTGGTTCAGCTTGGGATTTCGGAAAATTGATCTTTAATAAGCTCCGTCATCCCGAGCTTGTCGAGGGATCAGACGCGCTTCCATTTTCCTGAAAGTTGGAGGATCACCCAAAGACAATCGATTCCAATTCTCCAACGTATCGATGCTTCCAGATGCGTCTGATCCCTCGACCAGCTCGGGATGACAGTCTGTTTCAAACTGAGCTATTACCCTCCGTTTCTTTGCATTCGCCCGGGAACTCGCTAAGATCGGTTAGCTTTGTCATAATACATCCCCTTTTCTTATGAGTTCAACTACTTCCCATATCCCTGAATCTTCTCCGGCTTCAGTGTCTAAAGTAAGGGTTACGAAAGAAACGCTCGGGCAGATGTTCAGTCTCTATCGCTACCTGCGTCCCTACCGGGGAAAGCTTGTCTTGGGCGTCATCCTTTTGATCTGTTCCAATATATTGGGCGTTCTTTTTCCCGCCTTCACTGGAATCTTGATCAATAGTCCGACTCATGAGGCCGCCTTTCATTTCATGCTCATCATGCTCGGTGTCCTGTTTGTCCAGGCGGTCATGACCTACTTTCAGTCGATGTACTTCAACACGGTGGGTGAATATGGACTGGCCGACTTGCGCAAGGCGCTCTTTGCTCATTTGACCGAGATGCCGATGACATTTTTTGGCCAAACGCAGGTTGGCGAATTGAGCAGCCGGATGTCGGCCGATCTCACCCAGCTCCAGGACGCTTTTGTTTTCGCGGTGCCGCAATTTTTGCGCCAAAGCCTGGTCATGATTGGAAGCGTCATCATGATGATCGTGGTCTCGCCCCGCCTGACAGGCGTCATGCTCGCTTGCTTTCCGCCGACAATCATCGGTGCGATTTTACTGGGACGTCGCGTGGGGAGGAGATCGAGCAAAACCCAGGATGAACTCGCCCAAACGGCCAATGTTGTCGAAGAAGCACTCCAAGGCATCGCCAGCGTCAAGGCATTCTGCAATGAGCTCTTCGAGCAGAAACGCTATGAATCAAGGATTAATGTATTCTTAAAAGCCGTGCTTCATGGAGCGAGAGCCCGAGCCGCCTTGATCGCCTTCATTATCTTCGGGATTTTCAGCGCGATTGTCATTGTTCTCTGGTACGGCACCACCCTGCTACTTGATGATCAGCTCAGGATTGGAGATTTTTTCGAATTTATCATTTACACGGTCTTCATTGGCGGTTCACTCGGCAGTTTCGCCGATCTCTACGGCAATCTACAAAAATCGATCGGTGCGACCCAGCGCGTCCGCGAACTCCTGGCCGAGCCTTCGGAAGGACTGACTCTGGCTGCCAGGCAGGCCGATCCCGCAGTTGTTCCTGCCCGGTTTCGCGGCGAGGTCGCCTTTGATCATGTGACTTTTGCCTATCCTTCGCGCCCGGAAGTCAGCGTGCTCAAGAACATGAACTTTTCAATTCAGGCGGGAAAGGTTATCGCCCTCGTGGGGCCGAGCGGTTCGGGCAAATCGACCCTCGTCTCTTTGCTGCTACGCTTCTACGATCCGCAGCAGGGACGCATTCTCTTCGACGGACGTCCCGCCACCAGCTACGGCCTGCATGAATTACGCAGCCAGATGGCGCTCGTTCCCCAGGAAGTGCTTCTTTTCGGCGGATCGATTGCGGAAAATATCGCCTACGGAAAACCGGGCGCTTCGCAGGCGGAAATCGAAACGGCGGCGCGCCGCGCCAATGCCCACGATTTTATCGCCCAATTTCCGGAAGGCTATGGGACGCTGGTCGGTGAGCGTGGCATCAAGGTCTCCGGCGGGCAGCGCCAGCGCATTGCCATCGCCCGGGCCTTGCTCAAAGACCCCTCGATTCTCATCCTGGACGAAGCGACCAGCGCTCTCGACGCCGAAAGCGAACTGCTCGTGCAACAGGCGCTCGACGAATTAATGAAAGGCCGCACCTGCTTCGTCATCGCCCACCGGCTTTCCACGATCCGGAATGCCGACGCCATCGTCATGCTTCGCGATGGGGCCGTGCGCGAAACCGGCTCGCATGAAGAATTGATGAATGTAACCGATGGCGCCTATCGCCGCATGGTGGAACTCCAAAACGGCGCCAACTGGCTGATGGAGGAAGCGGAAGTCGCCGCGGTGAAATAACCTCCTTAACCCGACATGAGCCTAAATACGCGGCGCTAGACCGTTTTCGATTTAGATAGGGGCGATCTTTTCCAATCCGTCATCCTCTGATCCTTCGACTTGCCTTTAGTCCTGAGCGAAGCCGAAGGATCAGGATGACGGATGTCTCAAACTGTACCACTACCCTCGGGGCCGCGTATGAAAAACAATCGGCGACGGTCGCCTTTACGCGGAAATTATTCGCGCTCTGCATGAGTTTCATCAGGTGGATGACGCAAAAAGCAGTATTACCAATACCTCTTATTTTCAAGGCTGCTCATGATCAAGCGGTTGTGACTGAGGCCATCATGGCACTCTCCATGCGAGAAGTCAGGTGACGGAATAATCGTCGAAGCCTTGTGCTTCGTCTCGAAAGGAATGGTTGGTTATGAAGAAACGAATTAATCGATTTATGTGTGTGAGTATTCTCACCACACTTTCATCTGTCGGTTTTCCAGTTTTTACCCAAGCCCAGGTAAATGCCGACTCAGCTCCCGCTGCTCCCGGTATGCCTTCCAGCAGTCCGCCCAGTGCCCCGGGATTGCCTTCAGGCCCCCGTTCTCCAGCTCAAACCGGCCCAAGCACCCCGACGCCGAGTGGCCCGAGCAATCCAACGCCGAGCGGTCCAAGTAATCCAACCCCATCGGGCCCAAGTACACAGACGCCAAGCGGTCCAAGTAATCCGACTCCGTCGGGACCGAGTACGCAGATGCCCGACGGTCCCGCTAACCCCGTTCCCACAGGACCGAGTACTCCAACACCGAGCGGTCCAACTAATCCAGCTCCCACGGGCCCCAGCACTCCGACTCCAAGCGGTCCCGGCACCCCAGTACAGCCCTCGAATCCCAATTCCATGTAGCAAGGACGAGAGTTGACCTCAACGTAAATCCCGGCGGGCTACCTCGCTGGGATTTCCATGTTGGGACACGGGAAAATACGGATTAATAAAGAACCCCGGAGCAAGCTCCGGGGCATTTATTTAGTTAGGCTTGACGGGATGATCCCCGATTCTCAGTTTAAAAATGTAGTTCAGTCGATGGACCTCGGGGGTTTATAGCTTTCTCTTTTCTACCTAATGTTATGTCTTCGCAGGATTTTGAGCTGATACCAAACCTTTGTTCCATGATCACCTGGCATGGTGTCGGGTGGTGGGGAACACAATAACCCAAAGAAAAAACAAAATGAAAAAGACAACCAAGATGATGATGGCAGGCGCGGCGATAACTGGTTTATTTGCGGGAGCATTTGTATCCCAGGCTCATGCAGCGTTGGGTTCCAGCACTCGTTCGAGTTCCGGTAACGGCGCGACGGCGATCAACGCCGGTTCCATGCTGGGCACACTCGCCGACAGCGATGCCGGCAAACATGGCTGCAAGGGACAGAACACCTGCAAAGGCCAGGGCGGTTGCAAATCGGGCAACAATGGCTGCAAGGGAAAGAACGATTGCAAGGGCAAGGGCGGCTGCTCGACCAACAACGCCTAGTTCAAAATTGAATCGTCAATTTGAGGGCCCGGGTTCCATTCCTGGTCCCCTTATCTCTCACTCCAAGATTTTACAGGCTGCATGCCGGCAAATCCTTTCAACGCCTTCACCAATTACGGAATTGGAATTGGCCTGCGCGTGCCTCACTACCGGCATATTCTTGCGCAGAAACCGACGGTCGATTGGTTTGAGATCATCTCCGAAAATTTCATGGTGGACGGCGGACGTCCCCTGGAAGTGCTCGATCAGATTCTTGAGCAATACCGGGTGGTGCAGCACGGCGTCTCGATGTACTTCGGTTCCGCCGACCCACTCGATCGCGAACATCTCAAGAAGTTGAAGCGATTGGTCAAACGCACCCAAACGCCTTGGCTATCGGACCATCTGTGCTGGGGAAGCGTTGACGGCACTTACACGCATGACCTGTTGCCGATGCCCTACACGCATGCGGTGGCGCGGACGACCGCGCAAAAAATCCGGCAGGTGCGCGATTTCCTTGAAGTGCCCATCTGCGTGGAAAATGTCAGCTCTTATGCCGAGTTTTACGCGTCGGAAATGACCGAGTGGGAGTTTTTGACGGAGGTGGCCGAGCTCGCCGACTGCGGAATTCTGCTCGACGTAAACAACATCTATGTCTCGTCCAAGAACCACAATTTTGATCCCTACGATTATCTCAACAACATTCCCCATCACCGGGTCGGCCAGATTCACATCGCGGGTCACTCGAAATTCAAGAAGTACATTCTCGACACGCATGATCATCCCGTGCTCGATCCCGTTTGGAAGCTCTACGCCCACGCCCTCCAGCTTTCGGGCCACACCGCTACTCTCCTGGAGTGGGACGACCGTATTCCCTCCTTCGACGAAGTCCACCATGAAGCCCTGAAAGCCAATGCGTTCATCAAGCAAATCGCGTCGCAAGCATCCGCCGCGTAAAATCGCCTCGCGGGCCGATCTCAAGGAATTACAGCGCTTCATGGCGCAAGCGCTCCTTCGTCCCCTGAACAAGGAGAATCAAATGCAGCGGACGTGGAAGGACGGCCGTTCCATGGAAGAGGTAGCCGCGAGCTTCATCAAACCCAACGACCGCCTGACCTCCTTTGAGCGCCTGGAGATTTACAACCGGCAGTATTGGTTTCGCGTGCTCGATTGTTTTTACGACGATTATGCCGGCCTGCGCGCGGTGCTGGGCGAGAAAAAATTTGTCCGGTTGGCCGAGGCTTACCTGATCAAATATCCGTCCGCTTCCTTCACGTTGCGAAATTTGGGAAGCCGTCTCGATCGGTTTTTACAGGAGGAACCCGAATGGGTTGCTCCCCACCGCGACATGGCCCTCGAGATGGTCCGGTTTGAGTGGGCGCAAATCGTCGCCTTCGATGGTGAAACGCTGCCTATTCTCGGTCCCGCTGAAATTCAAAAAGCCAAGCCGTCCCGCCTTAAGCTGGGGCTGCAGCCATATCTCTCGTTTCTCGAGCTTCACTATGCCGTGGATGACTTCTCCATCGCGATCAAGCGCCAGGACGCCCTGCGCGGTGAGGCCAGTAACGCTTTCGAGTCGGCGCCCAAGGTCCGAAAAGGGAAAAAAGTCCGGCTGCCCAAGCGCGAAAAAACTCCGCTCTACGTGGCGGTCCAACGTTACGACAACGCGCTTTATTACAAACGGCTGGAGCCGGAAGCGTATCGCCTCCTTTTAGCGATCCGGAATGGCGCGACGCTTACGCAGGCTTGCGATCAGGCCCTGCGGCACGTTGCGCAGAATGCGGAAGCCTGGTCGCCGCGCATCCAGGCTTGGTTCGCCAATTGGTCGGGCCTGGGTTGGTTTTGCCGGCCACCAACAACCCATCGAAAAATCAAATCATGAAATCTCTCACTCATTCACTTCCCGCAGATGGTTGTCGCCTGTTGATTCGCGGCGCGAGCCTGTTTTAATCGCCGGTGCTTTGGCGGCCTCTTTCTGCTCGCATCGCTTAACGCTATTTTCAGCGATCCCGATAAGTTTGTTTCGGTCGCGCCCTTTCAATTCATGCTAGAGCATTTTAAACTATCACGCACAGCCTCGTTCCCAAACTCCATTTGGGAACGCACTTAAGGAGGCAATTTCATTGCCGATTCCAAGCCCACAACATCAGAGAGGGAAGCCAATTGGCGCGAAATAGAATTTCGCGAGGTGCAGGAAACGCTCCCAAGTAAAACTTGGGAGCGAGGAATCTGTGTGCACGATATATTAATTTGCTCTAACGGCCCTGATCGTCCTGATTTTGGGTCCGGGAATCTTTTCGCTCGATTATGCCATCGGCAGATTTGTCTTCGGTATCAAAGATCAAACCGAAGAAGCCGCCGTGCGCTGATGGTCTTGTCCTGTCAGAGCACGACAAAACAAGCTTACTGATTTTCGACCGGATGATGGTGATGATGGTAGCCGGAATCATCCATGTCCTTGCTATCCGTCTGGAGAGAAGCAGATTCAGAGGTGGAAGAATGTCTTTCATCGCATGAACAACCCACCAGGCCGGCTAGTCCGCACACAGTAATAAAGGAGAGAAGAATCATTTTCATAAGTCGCTTCCTTATGCAGTGGGCGTGCCACTGTGAATTAAATTCGTAAGATGCTTATTTTCATTATCTTAAGAATTTTGTAAAAAGGCTCTCCTTCTCAATAAAGGCGAATTGCACAGAAAGCAGGCTGCAAACTGCAAAAATATAGAGTCCGTTCAACAAGAAGGAGTAATCTTTGGAATGTAATTATAGTAAATAAAATCTAGTGCATGAGTCACAGAGTGGTGTATTGTTCACGTAGCGAAAAGAATAGATGTTAGGCATTCATGAGCTCAGACTCCTCAAAACCGGCCGGTAACAGGGAAGAATTTCTGTTAAAAACGCTGCTGGAAAGCAGCCCTGACATGATCTATTTCAAGGATGAGAAAAGCCGGTTCCTCCGGGTAAATCCTATCATGGCCAATCGGTTTAAAATCGGTTCGGTGGAAGAGGCTGTGGGGAAATCCGATTTTGATTTTTTTACTCCGGAACATGCCGGCGCGGCTTTTGCCGATGAGCAGGAGATTTTACGGACTGGAGAGCCCCTCTTGGGACGGGAAGAAAAAGAGACGTGGCCGGATGGAAGCACCTCATGGGTCACCACGAGCAAATTGCCATTGAAAGATGCAGATGGAAAGATCGTGGGAACCTTTGGGATTTCGCGGGACATCACCGATCGAAAGCGGGCGGAGATTGAGTTGCAGGACAGCATCCAGTACGCGGAGCGCATCCAGAAATCAATGCTGAACACCCACCGGGAAGTCCGCGTGCCCGGGCTGAATGCCTTTTTCCTCTACCGGCCCAGGGATATTGTTTCCGGGGATTTTTTCTGGATGACGCAACGGGATGGAATGATTTTTGTAGCCGTCGCGGATTGTACGGGGCATGGGGTTCCCGGGGCGTTCATGTCTCTTATTGGGCACAGTTTGCTGGAGGAGATTGTGGGAACGAAGGGAATGACGCAGTCGAATGTCATCCTGTCGCTTTTGCACCAGAGGATTCGCAAAAATCTCGGCCAAAGCAGTGGGATGGAAAGTGCGCGGGATGGAATGGACATCTGTCTTTGCGTTCTTCATCCCGACAAAGAGAAACTGTTTTTCAGCGGGGCCAAGCGCCCACTTTATTATACGGATGGAAAGGGAGGAATTCACATCTGCAAGGCGGATCGTACTTCGATTGGAGGCCTGCAACGCGAGCAGTTCCGGGTCTTTCAGATGCAGACGATCGCCTTGAAACCGGGACAGACGTTTTATTTGACGACGGACGGGTATGCCGACCAGCCGTCCGAGGCAAATGAGAAATTTGGGTCGATTCGGCTTCGTAAGCTCTTGCAGGAAATGGACGGGTTGAGCCTGAAAGAGAAGCAGGAAAGACTGGAAGCGACTTTAAACAAACATCAGGGCGGGAAGCCTCAGCGCGACGATATCACGCTTTTGGGAATGGAATGGCGTCCACAATAAGGAAAAGAAAACACGAGATCGGCTTGGGTTATGCAAAAAATCGATAATATCATTTTGGGGCGATCGCTCCTCGACTACTATAATGGATTGGACAAGAGCAAGGTCATCCTCCTGTTCAAGGGGGCCATGTCACAAAATACGCTGGTGCGAATCGGCGACTTGATCCGGCTTCCGGCGGAAGAGGGGGGGGAAGACAATTACAGCAAGCGGCTCTTTGCCATCATGGTGGAAATGTCGCAAAATATTTTGTTTTATTCCATGGAGCAGGAAATCTCCCCGGTGACGGGATTGGCGGTTGGGGTGGGAATTATCCTGGTGCAGCAAATGCCCGACATTTACCAGATCGTATGCGGAAATATCATCAGCCAGGAGCAGAGGGAGCGACTGGAGCATCAGTGCGAAACCGTGAACAAAATGAGCCAGGATGAGCTGCGGGAATACTATAGCGCGCAGCGGCGGAAGATGGTGCATGAGAGCTCAAAAGGGGCGGGCCTGGGATTGATCGATATCGCCAAGCGGTCAAAAAACAAGTTAACCTATGATTTTCATGAGATGCCCGATAATCAGTTTTTCTTTTCGCTGGCTGCGCATATTAACCGGGTACCCCAGTAAGGCTACGAAAGCAGGAGATGTTTTATGATCGATCTTAATATCGCACCCACCAAAACGACGCCGAAGGTGGTCTACCATCCTGAGAGCAAAACGCTGGAATTTTCGGGAGAATCTTACCCGGAGAATTCGGTGCAATTCTACCAGGGGATACAAAAGCAGATCGAGGCGCTTCTCGCCGGATCAACGGAACCATTTACCGTGAATTTCAAGCTGGATTATTTCAACACCAGCACTTCGAAGTGCATCTATGATATGCTCGATTTTCTCGAGAGCGCCCATAAGCGCAATGGGAACATCACCGTGAACTGGTACTACAAGGAACAGGATGAGGACATGCAGGAGAGCGGAATCGACTTTAAGGCCGAGATCGGCGTGCCGTTTAACCTGATCGCCTGCACCTAGGCTAAAATGAAACACTTTCCACCCATCGATTCCCCGCTTCCGAAAAAGGAATTGGCACTGGAAAATCCCCATTCCCTGGGCACGACGGAGGCGCTGGTGAAAATTGTCGATCAGGTGGATGAAAGGGATCCTGAGCTGTTTCCCTTTTTCGAGGAGGAAGCAACGGCGGAAATAAGGAGAATCGAAGCCATCCTGCATCAATGGCATTTAAAAGAGGGGCCGTGCCAGCGGGAGGAATTTATTCGCACGCTTCATACTTTAAAAGGGGCGGCGAACAGCATTGGACAAATACGGATAGGCTCCCTGGCCGGGGGAATGAAGGACGCGATCCAGGCGATGAATGAAGAGCAGATGACGAGATTGCGCACTGAGGTGACGAAAGTAACGGTAACAATGGTGGAAGCGATAAAAATGCTGCTGCGGGAGGCGCATGCGCCGAAGTACAACCGGGCGGAGAAGGAATTGATCCTGAAATCGGTCCAGCTCATCACGGATTTGCGGGCAAAGGCGGCAGTCCTGGGATCTTCATCATGAAGGACACCAATTTAAATCTACTCGTCCTGGAAAGTGACTTGCGTTTGAGTGAAATGATACGCCGCCACCTGCAGCAATCGCTTCCGGAAATTACGCCGCTGCTGGCGCGAACGGTGGCCGAGGCCAACGTATTCATTTATCAATACGAGTTCAGCGCCTTCCTGGTCGATGTGGCGTTGCTGGACGGCAGCGGGATCGAATTTATCGTCGATCTCAAGACGGTATTGCCCGATGCGCAAATCATCCTGATGACGGACCAGTCGCATGAAGAACTCAATCGCACCAGGCAGCATCTGGGGCAGAATTCCTATTTGCACAAGCCGTTCGATATTCTGGAACTTGATCGGAAATTAAGGCTTTTATTTCCCGAAGTGGCCAAGACGGCTTCGTTTCACGGCTCTTTGCGGCAGATGCGCCTGGTGGATTTGATCCAGGTCAAGTGCCTGAGCGGAGACAATTGCCAGTTATTGATTACCGGGCCGGCGGGAGAAACCGGTTCCATCACCATCAGCGTGGGAGAGATTTTAAATGCGCAGACCGATCGGTGTGTGGGAAATGAAGCGCTCAACGAAATATTATCCTGGAAACGGGGCTTTTTCCACGAAGCGGAATTTGCGGGAGGAGTGGAGGTCAATATTAGCGGGCGCTGGGAATTGGTTTTAATGGAAGCAGTGAGGCAATTGGATGAGTGCGTGGCTTTGGGAGTTGTTTAAAGGAATCGAGGGAAGGCGGTCTCCCGGGCCGCTTAACCCAGGGCCTTGCCGTAACAACAAGATCGATTGAGATAACGTGAAACTTCTCCCCAAGAACATCCTGGTAATCGACGACAGCCTGACCCTGAGGAAGTTCATTGAGAAGTCGCTCGTCCACGAGGATTGCGTCAAGCACCTGCTCCTGGCTTCGGATTCGGCAACCGGACTGAACCTGGCGGTGGAGACCAAACCCGACCTGATCATCTGCGACTATACGTTGCCCGAGATGAAGGGTGATGAGCTTTGCCGGCAGCTGGCGCAGCTTCCCGAAACGGCGAACATTCCGGTGATCCTGATGAGCAGCAGCGGGCCGGAGCTTAGCGCCCTGGCCCTCCAGCAGACCAATGTGGTGCGGTTGCTGGTGAAACCCTTCAGCCGGGAACTTCTGGTGGCAACTGTTTCGTATGTCTTGAGCCATTGGGAGCAGAAGCAGGTGGCGGATGAAACGGCACAGAGGTTCGGAGCGGTGCTGATGCGCGGCAACACGGATGCTTCGCCGATTAACGGCGCGTTGCGTTTTATCGACCAGGAAAAATTGACGGGAGTATTGCGGGCGATGGTGGATGGAATGACGATGCACGCGTTTTGCAAGGACGGAGCGGTGCGGGTGGTCAGTACGCGCGAGGTGAAGAGTTACCTTGAAGGGACGCCGTTCCTTAGCCATGGAAAGAAGAGTCCGATTTGGCGGAAATGCGAGGAAATGCAGCGGGAAACGCTGGCGCCGTTCCTATTGAATTTAAGTCAGGAGGGAGTATTGCCTGCGCAAACGGCGCAGACCTTGACGAACGTCTACGGGCACCGGTTGTTCGCACGGATATGGACGGAACAGGGGGTGTTGTACGAATTTGAACAAACAACATTGCCCGATTTTGTGGAGTTGAGCCAACCGGCAACACTCCGAATGAACGATTGGATTCTCGAAAGTCTGCGCAACGTCGATTCAACGGATGAGATCCGGACTATTCTCGACGATCCGGATGGCATCCCGACTTTTACGCCCCATGGATACCATGAATTGCAGACCATCGATTCGCGCCAGGACGAGTGGCAAATCCTTTCCGAAATTACGGGAAATACCTCCTTCAATGACATTTGCCGCAGACTGCGGATAACGCCGGCTGCCGGGGCGCGACGGCTCTTTTATTATCAAAGATTGGGATTCGTCGATTACTGGCCCTCCAACGTGATGGCATCGCACAGTTGAGGGGGATGTATGCACGAAGAGAGCACCCAGGTTGACCCGGAGATCGTGCACGAGTTTGTGGCGGAGTTCACCGAGAGCATGAACGAGGTGGAGCGGGATTTGGTGGGGTGGGAGAAGCAGCCCGATTCCAGGGAGATACAGGAGAGGGTATTCCGCGCGTTTCACACGCTGAAGGGAACCAGCGGCCTGTTTGGATTTGAACGCCTCGAAAGCCTCGCCCACCAGGCGGAAAGCATGCTGTGTGGGATCCGGGAAGGGCATCTCGCCGTGGATAATCTGACAGTGACAACCCTACTGAAGGTGCTCGATGCCGTGCGCGCCTTGCTGCGGGTCGTCGTTCGGGACGAATCCGACGAGGATGACGACGATGAAGGGGATTACGAAGTGCTGGTCGCGGAATTAAATCTCAAAGCCTTGCAAAAGCAGGTGATGAGTAATGTGGAGAGGAGTAAGCAGTCGGTGGAAGAGGAGACAAGCAGTCCCGCCTTGGTGGACAATACCGTCAGAGTGAATGTGACGCTGTTGGAACATTTATCGGATATCGTGGTCAGGTTGATCGAGGAACGGGATACGATTTTACGGCAAAGCCAGACGATCGGTAATGCAGAACTTGCCGGCACGGCGGGACGTCTGGATGGAATCATCGCGGAACTGCAAACGGGATTGATGAAAACACGGCTTCAACCGGTTGGCATCATTTGGGGAAAATTTCCCCGTTTGGTGCGTGATGTGGCGCTCTCGACCGGAAAGCAAATCGGCCTGATGATGTCGGGGGCCGAGATGGAAGTCGACCGGAGGATCATCGAGGCGTTGAGCGATCCGATGACCCATTTGGTGCGCAATTGCATCGACCATGGAATTGAGATTCCGGAGCTAAGAAAAGAAAAGGGCAAGCCGGAGCAGGGATGCATCACGCTCCGGGCCTACAAGGAAGAGCGAAAAATTATTTTTGAAGTGGAGGATGACGGAGCCGGCTTGCGAGTGGAGCTCATCCGGGAAACGGCCTTGCGGCGGGGATTGATCACTCCGGAGGAGTTGGCGCGTCTCAGCGAGCCGGAATTGCAAAACATGATTTTTCTTCCCGGCTTTTCAACTGCCCCGGAAGTGACCAAGATATCGGGACGCGGAGTGGGCATGGATGTTGTGAAGACAAATCTGGAGCGGATTGGCGGCGCCATTCAAACCATCAGCCGGCCCGGCCAAGGCACACTTTTTAAGATAGAAATACGGAATCGGTTTTTAACCTAAACAGACAGGAATCCCATGGAAATCGCCATCTCGGAAGAGAACCTCAAACTATTTGTCGATGACGCCGTTATGACGGTGTTTGAGTTGGTTCTGAACATGCATATCGAACGGACAAAGCCCCAGGAACCCGGTGTCATGAAAGAAAACCAGGTGATCGGCATGGTGGGAATCGCGGGGAGAAACCGGGGTGTCGTCTGCCTGCGCATGGAGGAGAGATTTTCGCGGATTGTGGCCGCGGCGATGCTAAGTTTGGAAGCGGACGACAGCCTTTCGGTGATGGATATCAATGACGTGGTGGGAGAACTGACGAATATCATCGCGGGCAAAGTCAAATATTGCCTTCGGGGAGAACGGGAGACTTGCATCCTTTCCCTCCCCACGATTGTGCGGGGACACAGCATCGACCTGGAATCGATCAGCGGCGTCGAGAGGCGCTTCTTTACTTTTCGTTATGCCAGCCACAACGTAACGGTTGAACTTTATTCGGTAAGTCAACTTGGAAGCGAAAGCATGAATACTCCCAAAATCCTGTTAATCGACGATAGCAAGGCCACCCGATCTGTGTTGGCGAAGATGTTTACCCCTTATCAATGCGAAGTCATTGAAGCGCCCAACGGGGCGATTGGAATGCAGATGGCCCTCATGCATCAGCCCGCACTTATCATCCTCGATATGACCATGCCGGTCATGAATGGGATAGAGGCGCTTGATCGCCTCAAGGCGGACGAGAATACGCGGAACATTCCCGTGATCATGTTGTCGGCGAACTCAAATCCGGAAGAGGTCGAATCGATGACCGCCAAGGGACTCGTCAGCTATGTGACCAAAACGCAGAAACCGACCATCATTCTGGAATCCGCCCGGCAATTGTTAAAACTGGAACCGAGACCCACGAGCCAGAATTAAGACGCCTTGTTCCTTTTTCTCGCTCCCAAATGGAATTTAGGAACGAGGATTCCTTAAATGGCTGCAGTATTTTTAAGTGCGCTATCTAGAGCGTCTTAAGTAAATACATAGCCGCGCTCGTAAGAGCGTGGTGCTCTGCCACCGCCTTACGGCGGCGGCTACCTCGGCGGTCGGACCGACCGCTGGAAAACACGCTCTAGTTTCCAGCAATTCCCGTGGCAAGCGGTTTGATCAAGTCGAACGGCCAGCCCGGCAGATTGCGCAGCGCCATAAAAACGAGCATGACTGCAAATGCCTCCCCACCGGTCCGAATCAGGCTTTTACTTTTAATCCGAACTTGGGGCCATGCCTGGAATTGCCAGGCCTTTATCAGGTAAGGAACGGCCAGCCAGAGGCCAATCGGCAAAGCTGTGATAAAAAGAGCATTATCGTGTAGCGCTTCGAGAAAGCGCCCGTGCAGGAGCGCATACAAGGCCCGGGTCGCACCGCATCCGGCGCAGTAAAGGCCAGTCGTCTTATAAAGGAGACACTGCGGATAAAGCGCGTGATGATTGGGATCAACGGCATAGAGAAACATCGAAGCACCCGCACAGGCGCAAGCCGCAAAGACGATCTGCTTGCGGGTTGAAATCCATGCATTCGAATAGACCAATGCTGGATCCGAGGCAGGCTGACAAAGAGGTATTTGGGCCACGTTTCTACTCCGAAGTTTGTTCCGTGGCGGTTTGTTGGTGTTTCTTGATGATGGGGAGGGCAAGGGCCAGGATAAAAATCAGAGAGATAATCAGGGCGATTGCGGAGAGCAGCAATCCGATAACAGCCCGGCGCTGCCCCGCCTGCTCGCGATGGTGATGAATCTGCATGAGGCCCATGATCGAGACAAAAAGGCCAGGGATGGCCGGTAACGCGCCCACTCCACAGGCAAAGGAAAGAAAAAAGGCGACGATGCCCAAACCAAATCCCCAGGCGCAATAGGAGTTTGTTGGGCGGATGGGATAGTAGTGAGGATTGGAAAAGGAAACAGGTGCAGGGGATGCGCCGGGAATCGCTCCTGCGGAGGGGAAAAGGGGATGGGGTGGAGGCGTGGGTGGATGGAGTTGTGCTGGGAAAGCGGAAGGTATCGGAGGCAGAGGCGGATGATTTGGACTGGATGGAAAGGCCTCTCCAAACCGTCTCCAGGCGGACGACTCTCCCGGTTGGCCGGTACGTTCGATGACGTAGGTTTCCGGTGAAATAACGCCGCTTAAACGGCGCGCATTCAATTCCTCCAGCGAGATTGGCCCGACCGGCTTGGCTTCAGGCCCTGCGTAATACCACGGCATACTTCAATGATTAGCACGGGCCGGAGTTAATTCCAACCCATGCTTGGCAAATCAGGCGAAGAATAGTCTTGTGTCTACTTTTGCGATGAGTTCTAAAACCACTCTTTCTTGCTGTTGACGTAAGTGGCGACGAATTCCTCATCGCTCTTGGTCAGGTAGATGATGCCTTCGACCAGGCCGATGACCGCCATGATCGAGCTCGGGATACCACAGAGAATCAATCCGACAAGACTGACGGCCAGCATGATGATGCCAGGTGTTTGATAACCGAGGATGAACTTATGAACGCCAAATGCGCCCAATAAAATGGCACATATCCCTGCCGTAATTTTCTTGTCCGCTCCTGGAATTTGTTCCGCCATAACTTCCTCCTCTTTTTAGTTTCAAGGGTCTATGCCGGGTCTCTCACAAGATGGCCGCCTACGCCAAGAGTGAAGCGATAAAAAAAGAAAAACAAACTTTAAACGACTTTATTGGACACGTCATTAAATTGACTATGCTTGCATCGCAACCATCACCATTTAATCTTCCCTTATGGAATACCGTCGCCTGGGCAAAGCTGGGGTAAAGGTTAGTGCGTTGTCGTTGGGATCATGGGTCACTTTCGGCCAACAAATCGGTGATGATGTAGCGTCCGATTTGATGAAACATGCCTATGACAATGGCATCAATTTCTTCGACAATGCGGAGGCCTACGCCGGAGGACGTTCCGAGGTGGTCATGGGCAACATTCTTCGGAAGATGGCATGGTCGCATGAGACTTTCCTGATTTCCAGCAAGGTGTTTTGGGGAGGTCACCTTCCGAATCAGGAAGGGCTCAGCCGCAAGCATGTCATGGAGGCGTGCCACAATGCCCTGCGTCGGCTGCAGGTCGAGTATCTCGATTTCTATTTTTGTCATCGGCCTGATCCCAACACACCAATCGAGGAAACGGTGCGCGCCATGAGCGATCTCGTTCGCCAGGGCAAGGTGCTCTATTGGGGCACGTCGGAATGGAGCGCCCAGGAAATCACGCATGCACATGCCATCGCCCGGACGTGTCATCTCGTGCCGCCCACCATGGAGCAGGCGATGTACAACATTTTTGGGCGTCACCGGGTCGAGCAGGAATATGCGCGGCTTTATACCGAGTTCGGTCTCGGCATGACCACCTGGTCACCGCTCGCTTCCGGTTTGCTGACCGGCAAGCACTCCAAGGGATTGCAGGAAGGAACGCGGGCCACGTTGAAGGACTATGACTGGCTTAAGGAACAAATCACGCGCGATGTGAAAGAAAAAGGGGAGAGGGTCAAAAAACTCGAAAAAGTTGCGAGTGAAGTCGGCCTGAGTCCGGCCGTCCTGGCCATTGCCTGGTGCCTGAAGAACTCACATGTCAGTACCGTCATTCTGGGTGCTTCCAGGGTTCCCCAGTTGACGGAGAATCTTCAGGCCATCCGGGCCCAGCCCAAGCTTACGCCGGAAGTGATGAAGCAAATCAGTGAAATCGCCCTGGTCTAGCTATAATAGCGCCAGTTGATGTTTTTCTCGTTCCCAAGTTGCATTTGGGAACGTCCTTGTCGAGGCAATTTCGTTGCCTTTCGCCGCTAGTAGAGCCAACGGCGGCTACCTATAGAACTGATCCTTCGACAAGCTCAGGATGACGGGACGATTATTTTGAAAATAATTTTCAAATAAAGACACTCCCGCTGAAAGAGCTTTTTCAGCAAGTTTCCAGAACTCAGATATAATAGCGCCAGTTGATATTCGGGAAGATGTTGTTGCGCCACTCGCAGTTACCGAGGAAATCGGTATCGATGGTGTTGCTCTTGATCTGTTCGTAGAGGCGGGTGAAACGCAGGATGTGATCCTGGGTGCGCTTGACGGCGTAGGCGACCATCGTGCCGGTTTTCATGATGAAGGCCCAGTCGCTCGATTGGGCCAGCAGCAGCTCGCGCGCGGCCTGCTTCATGGCCCGGTCGGTCAGGCCGTAGCAGTCGCGGAACTGTCGGGCCAATTCGATCATCCGCCCCGTCGCGGTGTGAAGATGCGGATAAATCCAGGCATTCGGCTCGTCGAGCCACACTTTGTAATAGCCTTCCGCGCCCCATGAGGAGGCGCTGGGCGTGGCCACCTGCTGCGTTGGATAGTTGGCGAGATATTCACCCGGCGTGGTGGTCTGGAAAATCTGCTGGTCGTAGCGTGCCTTGCGGAAAACGTAGTTCAAAAACTCAGGACCTTCGTACCACCAATGGCCGTAAAGTTCCGCATCATAGGGTGCAAGCACGATTGGATTAATGCCGAGCACGTCGTGTAAATGCTCGATTTGCTTGCTGCGGTTGAAAACAAAATTGGCCGCGTGCTCCGCCGTCCGTTCCCGCGCAATGTTGGGTCGGTATGGCTCCTTCCAGCCACCCGGGCCGGTGATGCGATGATATTTGAGGCCGGTGAATTTGCGCAGGCCGTTGGATTGGATGTAAGGCTTGATGTACTCGAAATCGAGATCATAGCCGATGTCGCGATAGAAATCGCGGTACCATGGATCGCCCGGATAACCTTCTTTCGAGGACCAGACCTGGACGCTCGACTCGATGTCGCGCCCAAACGCGGCGGGACCAAAGCGGGTGAAAAGCGGGGAGAAAACGCCATAACGAGGACGTGGCTCGGCGTGCATGATGGCGTGGCTGTCGACGACGAACCACCGGATTTCGGCCTCCTGCAAAAACTTGTCGATGCCCGGCGTGTAAGCACATTCGGGAAGCCAGATGCCGCGGGGATCGCGTCCGAAACATTCGCGGTAGTGATCGCGCGCGACAAGAATCTGGGCGCGGACTGCCTCCGGATATTCGTTCATCAACGGCAGATAACCGTGGGTCGCGCCGCAGGTGATGATCTCGAGCTTGCCCGCATCCTGGAACTTGCGGAAGGCGGTCAGCAGGTTGCGATGGTATTTGTCGACGAAGACATGGCGGCAGTTTTCCAGCCGGTGCAGGTAGAACCAGGCGAGTTCGTGGAACTGATGGTCTCCCTTGGTGCGGTTGATTTCCTTGTGGGCCAGCTCAATCGCCTTATCGACGACGGCAACGTAGCGATCCTGCAAAAGCTGGTCGCCAAGCATGGCGGCCAGCGGCGGCGTGATCGACATGGTCAGACGGAAATCGCAATCGTCGTTGAGCAACCCGTCCATCATGTTGACCAGCGGAATATAAGTCTCCGTGATCGCCTCGTAGAGCCAGTCCTCCTCGAGAAATTCGTCGTATTCGGGATGCCGGACGAAAGGAAGATGCGCGTGCAAAACGAGCGCGAGATAACCTTGAGGCATGTGAGTTGTTGTAACTTATACAGAGTTAACGGACTTGTCCCGCGTTAAGTGGAAAAAGTAAACTTTCACCCCCTGCCCAGAGGCTGGTGTCGCAAAAACCACGAGGCAAGCGTTCGCAGCCGCAAGCCTCGCACCACCGCGTGAAACCAATGCCGGCGATCAAGCCATTGCACAAGCGGCACCGATATATTCAGGGCGCATCGTCATTGGGAATATTTGCGATGCGCACATCGATGCATTGCCCATTGACGGTCTGATGACAATGCACGGCCAGGGTGATCTGTGCGTTCGGCTTGAACAAGGCCTTGGCCTCATCCCGTATGGCCATCGACTCGACCGAGGTGATAAAGCCAGGTTCCTTCGCCGCCAGGATGCCGTTCACATATATTTCCACATCCTCATCGTGGAAAACCATGAAACCGGCGCGGGAATAATCCTTGTCTGGAAGGGTAATGACTTTACGCAACCAGATATCGCTCGTTTTCCACGGTGAATGGTACGGTCCC